>Ga0209367_1005029_pt1 | contig 18329 bp, 7 predicted proteins | sample WorMetLIZISLAND2_FD_187412 | JGI IMG/M metagenome (GOLD analysis project Ga0209367, IMG submission 187412) | Marine gutless worms symbiont microbial communities from Max Planck institute for Marine Microbiology, Germany - Olavius geniculatus... ... | reverse complement strand
GCAGCATTCCCTAGGGGCCGAAATATGGTCTTCCGAAAAATGCGCTTTAGGGGGGTACGTTTTCACATCTAAATCTCCAAGGTCACTGGACCAAACTTCACCGGACTTGTTTCGCCTAACGCAGGAGGAATCGCGGTAGACGGAATAAAAATCCGATTTTGAAAATCTTCATCCGTTTCGGAGATATTCGCCGCCGAACTTTGAAGTCGTCCGAAATCGGGCCAAATTTTGCATGGTTTTGGTCCCTGAAATTTTTTTGGGGTGCGCTCCCAAAATTTTGGACCGGCATTGTAAAATTTGGCCTAGTACTGACCATCGTGCAAAATTTCATGCCGGTCGGCCTACGCATCTCGGAGATTTGGCGGTCGGAAATGAAAACATCTGCAGTAAAACATAAGTCCTTCCGAAAACTATCGTTTTCGGGCGGACTAATAAGACTGAAAAAACTACCAGCTCAGCATTACCACTGTCTGACAGTGCAAACATACGAGGTAATTCATTACTTGCTGCATAGTACAAGACGTAAGCCTAACATAATAAGATCACTACATTTGTCTATCTGCGATTGTTGTTACACTCGCAATATTTAGTCGATTTTGACGATACTTTACACTGTTTAAAGCTCTAAAACAAAAAAAACGATTTTGCAATAAGCGTCAACATCTGAAAGCATCATTCTAAGCTTATCCCAAGTCATTTTCAGCAATTTTTAGTTTGTAATGCACTTAAGTGGAAACGACAGATAGGCCTACAAAAGGTTAAACATGTTGCAAGCACACCGGTAGCCTACCTTAAATTAGAAGCTGAATCGAATGTGCTTCAAAGCTTAAACCAAATTCTTGCCAATGATTATCTAATAACGGAAAAAAACACTTCTGGTAAAGACTGACGGAAAAACCAATGCATGCGTTTTGTGCCTGTGATTCGTTGGTGACGTAATAGGCCTAATGGCGCTATAGAAATGCGTTTTGAATAATTGATTTCCGGTTCAGCTCTGCACATGTAAACGCCTACAAGTGGCAACCATGCTAACGTCGTAGGCTTAGGCCTAGTCTATGACGAAAACCAGCAGTCCGTGCATTAAGAGGTGGGTCGCAAAGCGCTAAATCGAAATAGGGCTTAAAGCGATAGCATGGACAGCGCTAGGAATCTGAAGATGGGGGCAAGAGGGCAAGGCCAGGGCACAAGGAGGCAATAACTTTCCTTGCTGTGTGGGCTAAATGTCGACTATTATATTTAGTTGTTGTGTGGCATGGAAGTATAAATATTTGTAGCTCCGTGGCTGTGTGCAACAACAAAACGTAACGGGTCCAGGAACAGAGCCCCCTGGTCATGAGATTAGGGGGCGAAGCCCCTCTGAAGCTGAAACACTTCTAGCTTTTGGACGTTCAATAAAAGACGCAAATTTGATATTTGGAAACGCAAAAAGTCACAAATGTCCGTGTTGTCTTGCAAATATGACGTTTAATAAGTCACACCTTGGCATGTGTAATGGTTACCACAGGGCACTTTATTACTATCAAATTTTTTCCTAGGGGAGTAACCGGGGGAAGGAAAGGGCAAGGGCACGGGGGCAACTGCCCTCTGCCTCCCCTCTCTGGCGCCGCCCATGTGCGATAGCTTTATCGCCTATTGATATTGTACTACTTGTACATGTATATCATATCGAATCAACATCTTGAATGTCGGCTCTTCCGGTGTGAATCGTATCGTACGGTGACAAGCAAGTACAAGTAAACAAGAAATTTGAGCTAATGCTCACGAGACGCGCGAAAGCCTATAGCATGCCCATGCTTATCTGCAACCGTTTTCACGAACACTGCGACTGGCCAACATCGGAAAAATAGCGACTTTAAGGGGGTACCGTTCTTTGATGCCCTCGTGCGCAGGTTTCCTTGAGCCTAAAAAATTGAGAATTGGACGTTTAAAATTTACGTTTAATGCTGAAAATTTCATACGCAGCTTGTCCGTGTCTATATCAATTGGTTTCGGCGCAATTCGCTCTTGAAATGTGTCTCGCAGCCCGAAATCGCTAAAAATCCATAAAACTATTTTAGTGTTCAAGGTCATCCAAGGTCATTAAATTCGGTGGCAATCAAAAGCCAGTGTACGACTTCCTATTAGTGATTAATAGTAATTTAGACCTTATCTCGCACCGTTAATGAGATACAGCGACTTATTGGCTAAAAGTCGCAAATTTTTCCCACCTCTTTTCATCTAGCGCCCTCGTTCGTGGTGATCTTCTTTGAATTTACGGAAAAGCTTGGCGGTTCCTAATACTAGAGTCTTCTGGGCAGCCGACGGTAAAGATTCGGTGATCCTAGCTTGCATCGTTTTTGACTGATCCATCCGTGTGACAGACAGACAGACTGACAGACTTGCGATGGCTAAGACGCGCTGAAAGCAGTAGCTGCTTTCGCGCGTAAACACCGATCACCGTTTAATAGTTAGGTTGATGACAATCAGTAATACCGGTAGCAATGTGCCTGAAACTCGTTTGCGACATAATAAAAATAATTATTGACTATATAAAATCATGTGTTATGATCTATTAATTGATTAACTGTGACCGACAAACAGAAAAGGTTAACTTTTTCCCAAGATTCTCCAAGATACATTTAAAGTAAAAACTAGGGCCTAAAATTAGTTTGAAAAACGTAAGGTTTTTATGGTTTTTAAACAACATTTTTGAAATATCGACAGTATAAATTTTAGATTTTCGGGGTTTTTTTTATTTGTTGTGGGGTTTATAATACAGTAATATAATTTTTTATTGTAGGCCTAATCGTGGTTTTTGAATTTTGACGTCAGGCCATTTTCTCTACAAAAAAACGATGTGACGTGGAAAATGGCGTTTCAGGATGTTCTTCCTGGTCTAAAAATTTACGCTTAGTCTCATCTGTATAATGAACCTCTGATTCGTTTGCGACACATGGCGCTGTACAAATGTGTTTTGATTGATTGACTGATTGTATATCAAAACCTCAAAAAAAATTTTAACAAATCTATTAAAACTTGAAAACCAGAGATTGTTTCCTTAAAGCCTAGATTTTTTAGCCCTGAGCAAAACGATCCAACAGTGGTTATATTCATATATTTGCAGGCCAAATGCCATGTCCCACGGCAATCAAAGCAAAAATAATATAGGGCCTGTACACGAAGTATGTGCTAGATAGGCCAGCAAGGCCTCAGATGTGCAGAAACGAGCTGATATTTAGCCTTAGCCTACTATAAAGCATGAAAAACTGAGATTCAGCGTATTGGAAATACAACGTCATTTAACTCCACTCAACAAACACCAGACTAATCATTGATTTTACAGTGACTGTTCCAGCAAGAAATGGTTAAACAACGGCAGATTTAATCAATCATCATGTGGTCACGATATACGTCAACGCTATGGACGGATGGACAGAAAGACGCAAAACTTCAGCGGTGGCAATAGACGTCTTCGTAATATGAGCTTCGCGCGGTAACAAACGCAGCTCGTGTGACAGTTTTGCTTCTGAGTTTGATACGGAAGTCATAAAACAATAACGATAAGTAAGTAAATAAAGTAAGTAAAAGTTAACCGAAATAACTAGGTAAAACGCAGATTTATCTAGCACACATGTTTAACAAAATTTCTCTAACGCCAATGTTAGGCTACCGAACAGCGAAGACTCTAAGCTAATTATTCTTGCTATTACGTTCTAAGTAGGCCTAACCAACACATATTTGGCCACGATACATTGACGTTATACAATAACACTACAATAAACGAATTTGTCGAATGACAATGATCGGCTTTATGACTTAAACCAACAACGATGCGATAACATACGAATAGAGATTTGGCTGAAAAAATGACAGGCAAGCTACCGGTTTAATCTAGCACTTAAACTGAAACGAACTGAAAATATTTAACAACGTCGGTCGACAACACCTTATTCAACTCAAAGCAAATGACGGACTGTATGCCACATGTATTTGATGTCGTGATTTAAGACCAAACTCCACTATACTTCGATTTGCTGAAAACTTGCTGAACAACAAGTCGGACAACAAAACTGCATTCAACATAAGTAAATTGCGGTAAATATGTTGTTTTTTTATTTGCTGTAGGTTATTGATTTTTTACAGACGTGGGACGCGTGCAAACCGTCGTGGCTTTGCTGTATAGACTTTGAATTTGTCGTCGATATGTTGTAACACAATCGCGACAAATCGAAGAAAGTGGGGTTTGGGCTTAGACAACAAATATCTCATTTTATCTGTACACGTATCGTACATACACTGTACACGTTATATAAGCGTCCGTGCTATACACGCACTATACGTACAAATTACCGATCATTAATATCAATGAACGATATAAAATAATGTACAAGTATATCTGCAGTTACAGCGGCCAGTTAATTCTAGGCACCGAGCGGTAGAACAACATTAAAACTCGATCAATAACGCATGGACAAACAGACAGAAATTGAACGAAAAGAAATAAAAGCTGCGCTCTACAACATTCATTTCATTTCAGTTCATTCCTGTTTTTCTGCACTCGTCTTCATGTTCAAGCAAATCTGACGCGTTTAGAATTTTTCAATCAGAAGCAGACACAACTGTACGATGAGAATGGCATGTTTTATGATCTGTGGAGAGTTTGAGCATGGCCCAACAAGTAATTAGATTCTGGTGGCGACCCGAATTCTATTGTAGATTGGATTCTTTGTCGTTAAGATATATAGCGCATATCGGGGCAGGTTTGAGCTGTATATACTCGCTGCTAATCATTCTGACACTCAACACTAACAGTTTTTGGGGTAGTTTTTAACCCATCAAAAAGATGCAGAAAACTTCTGGTTTTTCGGTCTGGTTGCTTTTTTCACTGAAGCAACTTCGATGGAGATTAGCACGGGCCAGTGCACGGACGTCCATAAGTCTAATATGGTGATGTTTCTGCAACAGTTCGTGTCCCAAGACGCTATAGCCGTCGTCGTAAGCAATCTATTCTCGTTTTGTAGCCGACCATATTTACTACGGTCAGGCTATTGCTACGTTCTGTCGTCCGTCTGTCTGTCTGTAACGTTATGCGTTGTGGCTATTTGGTACGTCTTAAGGGGTCGACGATGATATCGTTTAATATGGCGATGGTAAGTTCATAGACGGAGGAAGTCGTGAAAGTTTACAATTTTGTATCGGAAGTTGTGCAAATAATTAAGAACATTACATACATAATGTTTGAAATATCATAACCGGTCAGCTATGGGCGCAGACTGCGAGTGCGTGCCAAATGTACGGTCAGCCAACCCTAGCGACATCTGCAGTGCTCTTGTGTCTCGTTCAAAGAAAACGCTCCGACGAATGTTTTCCGTCAAAAATTTACCGAGGACCGCCATAGTAGGCCCAAAAAACGACGCGGTTGATGTCGGTGTGATGAAAATTAGTTAGAAAAGCAAAACACGTGACTGATGACGTCACTATGACGTCACTTTCCGGTTCGACTAAGCTACTTCGTCCTCTATCTATACTCTCGCCATGCGGTTACGTTACGTAGGCGTAAGAGCTCGAAAGCGTGAGGAGCCTGGAGCTAAGGTTCATCCAATCTGGAAAAGCTGAAGCTTCCAACGCACAAGGTCGACAAAACCCGGGTTTAAAAGTACGCCCAACCCGGTGCGGTTTTATTGGGTTTCGGGTTTTTCGGGTTAACCCCGCGGCCTTTTAGAAAAAGGCCAAACTTGGTGGGCTTTGGGGTTTTCATCGCAATGAGCATGGATTGATTATGTCCACATCAAGTAACTGAATATCCAGATATGTGCAAATTCATAGCTTTAACGTTTTAAAAACTTAACAGTAATGAAACACTTTATAATTATTATCAGCACGAAAGCTGGCACTTAATCAGGTTTGAAGCGAGTGGGTATTTTCAACGGTTTTAATGGGTTTTTGGGTGGGCTTTGGCAATAAAACGCACCGAATATTTCGGCGGGGGGTGTGCCCTGGTGTCTTAAGCCTATACCAGTATGCCAACAGCTTGCAAGCCGACTGTGTGTCTATAATCCGAAGATTCGATAGTCCGAAGTGTGTGCTGCAAGTTGCAACATGTATTTTCACTAACTCTAATCCTCACCCTCACTCTAATGGGGTGTTTACAAGATCCAGCAAACGTCCAGCTCCATTACAACATATGGCAGCAAACGTCCAGCAAACTTCCAGCAAATTTTCAGCAAACGTCCAGCATTACGGTTGCTGGAAGTTTGCTGGACGTTTGCTGGATCGTGTGAGCACCCCATAATCTCACTATTAAGTTCAAAGGAAATGTAGAGATTGAGTCATGTGGAAGTGTGATATGTGGAAGTGTATAGACAAGAAAACTTTTGTTGGACTATTGAACAGTCGGATTATCGAGCTGCCTCCTAGCGAGCAATGAAGTGCACACCCAGTAGACTACGACCGCGGTCTCTCAGCGCGAGGTTGCGTTGTTGTGATGATGAAGCCTGGACGCCAGCCGGTCGTACCAGGCCGCGTAGTCAATGAGCGGTGCCGGCGCACCTGCCGACGAGCCCTGGCCACGTGACGTCAGTAGCAGGTCACGTGACGCGGACGCCGGGCGCTGGTCGGTCTTGATGAACTGGTAGCAGCGACGATGACGACGACGATGACTACGTCGATGGTGTTGACGGGCGGTGGTCTGGGTCAGCCAGCGGTCGGCGGGCAAACGGCTGCCGCGTCGATTGAAGCCGATCAACCAGTGCGGATCAGCCGCCGAAGACAACTCCGTAAAGTCGTTTGCGGCGTGTAGTTCGCGGAACAGGCATCGCACGCTGTGCCCGCGACGCTACGCACACACACGCACACACGCACACCCACTGAGAGGCGTCTACGCCATATAAACTATTTGCTCCAAGTCTCCAAAAAAGGAGGGAAGGTTTTTTGAGAAATTATGGAAGTTGATATTCGTAGCATACTACACCGCAGCTTATAAGACGCTGTTCGCATGATTTACGATGTCTTGCAACCATAAGTGTTCTGTGACTCTTAGAATGCACCAAATTCTTTTAGTGCCAGGATTTCGCCACGGACCTCGCTGGGGGAGCTCACGACGCTCCACCAAACCATGTATTCGGCTAGGGACACCCCTCCCTATTCTCCACCCCTTCGACGCCTACGGGGCCTCGTTCTCGGTGCCTACGGCGCCTCACCTCGAGTTACGGGGCGGGGAAACTTGCTTCAGGGACTTAGGGGATAGACACCCCTGCGCATAGCTGCACAATTTGCCCGCACCCACAGCGAAACGGCCTACACCGTTCGCAGCCTATAATCCCATTCGCCTAAGCCTAATACTGATTTGCTTATGGCTACGGTTAGGATTAGCTTTAGGGATAAGGTTAGAGTTAATGTTAACTTTGGCTTAAATCTAGTGATTACCTAATCACTAGATTTAAGCCAAAGTTAACATTAACTCAACAGAATTAAGAGCCTTAATTAATTAAGAATTAAGAGCAACTTAACAGAATTAAGCAAAATGCAGGAGAGAAGGAATAAGCAAAGGAAAAAGGGGAAAAGGTTAACAGAACAGGAAAGCGTAAAATGGAAAGAGATGTAGATAAAGCATAAAAGGGTAGAAGGTCGTGAACATTCGCTGCGCTACAGCTCTTTTTCAGCGTCCGCCGGCCTAGTGTCTGGAATACATTGCCGGACTATTTGAGTTGGGTGGACTACTGGACTTGCCACATCGATTCCGCATTTTGCCAAATTATTTTTGTTCTTTGTTTACCTTGACGACGAGCCGACCGCGCCTGTTGAAGCAGAGGTAATCACGTGACACGTCGCTCTGGATGCGGATCAGGCTGTCGAATGATATCGTCTCGACTCGCAGAACACCTGCAAACGTCACACAATCTTATAACACTTCGGTATACTCATATGTTGCCGTGATACATGAAAGTAATTGCGCTATACAACACGTTACCACCAGTCTCACATAGCCTACTGATCACAACCTTATTTACTTACTTACTTAATGACCACGATAAGGGTCGTTATCAAGTGGATGGATGGATGACTGTCCGCTCAGCTTAGGGTGTTTACACGATGAAGCAAACATAAAACAAGCATGAAGCAAATGTATTGAATATCCACGTGCACGACGTGTGCTCTAAGTTTGCTTTATTTTTGCTTCATCGTGTAAACACCCCATAAACCATCTCGGCACTTAACCAACACCACGGTCAACTCAGCCTTCAATCTCTTCGGGGTAGGTAAATTAAGTACCGACCTTTCTGCATGAGGTTAAGGTGAGGGCGCATTCACCTGTATCAGGTAGCAGGTAGCAAGTCACATGACAGGTGACGGACGCTCCGTAGCTCTAAGATGGGTTTGCTGTAATGAAGAGCCTTCAACCGTTTTTGGCTCTTGACTACTTATGATTCACCAGGGAGCAGCAACGATCGGCGATCTCGCCTTCTTACGCGCGAAAGCAGCTACTGATTTCAGCGCGTCTTAGCCATCGCAATTCTGTCCGTCCGTCCCTCCGTCACACGGGTGGATCAGTCAAAAACGGTGCAAGCTAGAATTACCAAATCTTCACCGTCGGCTGCCCGAAAGACTCTAGTTTCAGGAACCATAGAGCTTTTCCATAAATTCGAAGGGGCACCCCGAACGAGGGCGCTAAATGAGAGAGGGTGAGCAAAATTTGCGATTTTTGGCCAATAAGTCGCTGTTATCTCAGTAACGGTGCGAGATAGGGTTTAGGTTACTATTAATCACTAATAAGAAGTCGTACACTGGCTCTCGATTGCCACCGATTTCAATGACCTTGGATGACGTTGAACGCCAAAATAGGGGGTTTATGGATTTTTTGGCGATGTTGGGCTGCGAGACACATTGCGAGAGCGAATTGCGCTGAAACCAATTGAGATAGACATGGACAAGCTACGTATGAAATTTTTGGCATTAAACGTAGATTACGACGGTATAAGTCTCGATTTTCTAGGTTCATGGAAACCTGCGCACAAGGGCATCAAAAAGCGGTACCGCCGTAAAACTTGTTAAAAGTCGTTATTTTACCGTTGTTGGCCAGTCTTTCGTGAAAACAGCTGGAGATAGACTGACAGTTTGCGAACAGGAACTGCTATAGGCTTTCGCGCGTCTCGTGAGCCTTAGCTCAGATTTCTTGTACGAAATTAAGTTCAATGTGTAGGCCAGTATAGACCCTACCATGATGTTATAAATATTTACATTTTTAACTGCATGATAGTTACCGTGTGGGTCGGTGGACGTGGCCAGTGCGTTGACGTGTCGGCCACGTATTGCCACGTGTCTGCTGGAACAGCGACTGTGCAATCGGTAGCGACGTACGACCGTCGGTGTAGGCACGTTGTCAGACGGCAGCAGCTTGGGATGCTGGTGGTCGCTGACATTGTGGTCTGGATGTGTGGCTGCGGGCAGGGAGTCCGAATCATTAGTAGCGGGACGTCGAGGACGCGTTCGGAGCATGGCGGACGTCTTGTGCCGCTCGATGTGAGCGTTGAACGACACTCCATGCGTACCATGCGCCTCCTCCTCGGCCGACGAACACATCAGCTACACACAAGTAATTTGAGCAAAGCTCATGTGACGCGCGATAGCAGCGGTCCTGCCACTTTGGCAATCAGTGTAGGCCTACAGCAATAAGATATTAATGCATCTTGAAAGAGTACTCAAATATGAGGCCTCCGTATGGAAGACTCTTTGAGTTTAAGAGATCGAAACTTAGATTATTAAAAATGTTCGTTCTATGTTAAAAATGTCATACGCAGGTTGTCCAGGTCCATCTCCAGCCATTTCGGCGCAATTCACTCTTAAAATGTGTGTCGCAGCCAGAAATCGCAAAAAAATCACTAAAAACTCATATTTTGGGAGTTTAAGGTCATTCAAGGTCATCGATGTTGACACCAATAAAAAGCTAGTCACTATTGCTTGTTATGATAAGCAGCATATCTGTGCCTATCTGCAACCGTTTTCACGCTACACACGATTATTGCGGTAAAATATAAAAATAACGACTTTTAAGGGGGTAGCTGTCTTTGACGCCCGCCTGCGCCGGCCTCCTTGAACTTAAGGGGTCGGGATTGGACTGCTAATATCTACGTTGAATGCTAAAAATTTTCATTTGCAGGCTGTATTGGTCTATCTACAACCATTTCGTCGCAATTCACTCTTAAAATGTGTGTCGCAGCCGGAAATCGCAAAAAAACCCACCAAAACCCCCTATCTTGGTGAGTTCAAAGTCATTCAAGGTAATCGATGTTGATAAATCTAAAAAGCCTGTCACCAGTGCTTGTTATGATAAGCAGCATGTCTGTATTTATCTGCAACAGTTTTCACATTATATGAGCCAATAACGGCAAAATAACGTCTTTTTAGGGGGGTACCTTTTTGACGCCCTTGTTCATTCAAGGGGAACCCCCGCACCCACAAGCACGAAATTTTGTCACGATAAACTAGATTCCCATGGCAGCCCACAGTAAAAGTTTCGTGTTCCTAGCTTGCACCGTTTTGATACAAATCACGAGTGTGACGGACGGACGGACACACAGAGTCACAGACGCCCAGGCCATGGCTAAAACAACCAAAAATGTAGCGACATAAAGTAAACAGAAATTGCAAACAAAAAAACTCAAATACCAGAATTAAAGGTATCACTTATTTTGGCACACCCTGTAGAACTCAGTGGTAGAAAAACAGGTAAAACGAAATATTTTCCATTTTGGCCAAATTCAGTGCTCAGTCAAGAATACTTTTGGTTTCTTTTGGTATTCCGTTTAGTTTTATCCAATTCAAAAAGAAGCATTCTGTTTACAATTCTTATTCATTTTTCGTTTGCAAAATCGAGAACTTTCCAGAAATCTGAAAAAGTGAAACGATAGACTCGAGTAGAGGTAAAGGTAAGGTCCAGCACTTGCTATAGCGCTTCTTACATGATACAAACTCAAGACCAAAAGCACTTTACAATCTTGGAAGTGGCTGCTGATTGGCATAAGCTAATGTTACCGCAGCGCAGTATGCAGCCATCCATTGCCCGCTTAAGCGAATAATTGGACCCCCGGTTTGCAGCTAGCAGACATACCACCGCCCCAATCAGCCACACTAGGCCTTCACCCCGTAAGCTACTACTCATTTCCCATCTCACGAAGGGTAGGAGGCTGAGTTGGCCTGAGCACACCGTAGGTTAGCAACTTGCTCAAGGTTGCTTGCAAATGACGGCAGTGAGAATCGAACCGCAACCTGAAAGTTGCGAGTCGACACTAACCACTAGATCAGTTGCACATATACACAGGCAGGTAAGTGTGAACAACTTGCCCATAGCTGTTACCCGGTAGTGCATCAGTTAGGAATTGAACCGTGGACCTTTCGGTCTCGTATCCAATGTCCTAACGGCTGAGACACCGAGCCGAGGGGGTGAAAGTCCATGAGTCAACTCGAAAATTCTTTTTAAAAACATATGTGCAAATCTGCATAACTTGGTGCATTTTGAAAGTGAAATACGTAACAAAGTGCAACCTAATGTTTGATTTACATTATAAGAGATCAGTTTGATGATATCAGACCATCAAAAGTTGCTTGGAAAACAGATGCTTCACTTTTGAAAGTGGCACGGGTTACTCCCCCCCACTGAGATGAACACTGCACTGAATTCATGGCGTCGTGGCAGAGGTGCAAGGGGAAGGGTCCTGCAACTCCCCAAATTTTATTCTGTCGGAAAAATTTCGTTAAAAGTACAAAATTTTGAGCATAAAACTTTCCCATTTCGGAGAAATTTAGAGGCAAAATTAGCGCCCATAATCTCGTCTGTCGATAATTTTCAGCTGACAGTCGAAAATTGCAACGTCTACTTTCTCGACTTGTGACGCCGCTGGCTGTATGTATTTCGTTGGTCCGGCTGTTTGGGATCCATTGTCGACTCACTCAGCATACGTAACTGAAGGAGGCTGGCAGAATGTTACAGACAGCCGTCTTTGTTAGTCAAACAATCGATCACGTGGCGCGTGTGGTCTGTTTGGACAGTTAGCAGCAATAGACACTCTTTATTTACGCCGAATTGCGTCTAACAAGCCACAACGCGAAGTTACTGTACGCCGGGCCCGGTTAATACTGCGATGGGTGACTGCCTGTGGGCAGGTAAACCATCTCCGGATGTAACCAACCGCCTAGGTCAACTCAGTCTTCCATCCCTCCGGGGTAGGTAAATCGGGTACGGGCCTATCTGGCTGGGGTTAAGGCGGGGCGCGTTCACCTCTGTCGGGTGGCAGGTAACGTGATCCCATATGACAAGTGACGCTCCGTAGCTCTGAGATGGGTTCGCTCATTAGGAGCTATATGCGACCTTTAACCTTTTTTTAACGCGGACGCATTGCACGCTTGTGTATGCCAGAGATGGGCAAATCACTGGCCCAAATATAATTCAATTACAAATTATGTAATTTCAATTACTTCAATTACAAATTACATGCAATTGCTAATATTGTTTTCCAATTAGTATTATTATTATAAATGATAAATACATTCATGTTTAACAAACTAGCAGGAGTACACTAGTAATACGGTCACTGTTCATTATCAGACCAAAAAAAACACCAGGAGCAAGCAGCAACACACCAATTACCTGTTAATGTCAACTACTGTCTACACTATTTACTAACACAACTTATATTTAGTAATGTGAGTTACATCATGTAAATCACACAAAAGTTTATGTCACTTTAAAGGCCAGGGAAAGGAGCAATTGCAGAAATGTTTTATGATTTGACAACGATCGGCGATGCAGACCTTTTGGTGTTCATCCCACGATTAGTGAAATGGAAGGTTTGCTATCTACAGTCTACACTAGTTACAAAAACAACTTGCACAAAAACAGTCATAACTGATAATGTAAATCACATGGCAAAGTGTAGTTAATTAAATAAGAAAAACCGAAAATGGTGCTTAATATAAAACTAACAGATGTTACCACTTAAAACTTTCAAATAAAACTAAAAACTGTAATGTAAGTTGAAATTACAAATTACATGACCATGTAATTGAATTACAAATTGCAATTGTAATTTGTAATTGAATTACGCAATTGAATTGCATGTAATTTCGACACTGCCCAGCTCTGGTGTATGCCAACTGCAGTCTCGATATATTTTGTCTTATAGCTAAAACTTTTTGTAATATTCTTAGCATTATTTCAGCAACACAAATTGTAAAACACGCGCACTACACGAAAAGCTGTCGGCGGCAAGTGTTGACATTATATGCGGCCATCCATCCTATAGTTGCCAGGCGTTTTACAGTGAATTACATCACCAAAGAAGCCACACGATTACGCGAGATGTGCGTTATTCGACTAGGCCAAATTTAGGTTTTTCTAAGTTTTTTGTTTTCATTGTACGGCAGCCCGTGTGGGGTGGGGGAAGAGCAGACAGACTGCTAAGACACGCAATGCGCCATATAATACGACCGCATGATTGTTTTGGTTCAACGTATATGTAGCTTTTTTATGCACGCGTATGGAGTTCGACCCAGCACTACAATTTTATCGCCTACTAAGCCGACTGTAATCGACAAAAGACTTTTAAGCACCGAATCGACTCATATGCTGACTATCACATTGTCGGTAGACTATTAACGCTAGCAGAAAGCGCACTTCGCCTACAAAAGTTCAAAGCAACTAACTAATTTTTTAAAGCTATAATCATGCGGCTGTGCGAAATAAATATATGAAATACGTCATAATTAACTTGTAGTTTAACATTACATTACAAAACAATCGGTCACGCAGTGTACGTACACAGGCCAGAACGCTAAGTACACTACAGGGAGATCGTAATATGTCCGCAAAATTTGCTAATAAAAAGAAAAAGCTATGGCAGTTTTAACTTCTTTTATTCAGCATAGACTTACATACAGACATTTCACTGACATTTATCAATTACGCGGAAAAATGGCGAAAATTATATTATGTTTCTGAGTCTGTCCGTTTGCACCCCAAATAGTTCAGAAAGTTACGAATTTATTCGGAGGCGTTATGGCTCAAAAAGACGAGGCCTCCGTACGGAAGACGCCTTGAATTTAAGAGGTCAAATTTAAACTGTTAGAAATAAACGTTCTATATGCAAAAAAAAATTCATAGGCCTACGCAGGTTGTCCAGGTTTATCTTCAGCCATTTCGGCGCAATTCACTCTTGAAATGTGAACCACAGCCGAAAATTGCAAAAAACACACTAAAATCCCTTATTGTTCAAAATTCAAGGTCATTAAAGGTCATCAACGTTGACCCTATTCAAAAGCTCGTCGCTAGTGCTTGTTATGATAAGCAGCATGTCTGTGCTTATCTGCAACTGTTTTTACGCTAGTCGAGCTAATAGCGGTAAAATAACCACTTTTAAGGAGTACCCCTTATTGTTACGTCTCCTTGTAGTCTTAGGACTTAACGCCACGCTAAAGTTAATTCGTCCTTCATCATCATCATCATCATCATCATCATCATCACCCCTCTTTGATGCTTAACTGCGCAGACCTCCTTAAACCTAAAGGGTCGAGACCTGAATTCATAAAATCTGAGTTTAATGCCAAAAATTTTGTTTTAGGTTGTCTTGGTCTATCTCCAGCCATTTCGTCGCAATTTACTCTTAAAATGTGCGCTTTAGCCAAAAAAATTGCAAAAAAATCACTAAAACCCCTTTTTGGGAGTTCAAGGTCGTGAATCTCAAAAGCTTGTCACCAGTGCTTGTTATGTGTATGTGTATGTACCTATCTGCAATCGTTTTCACGCTACACGAGCCAATAGCAGTAAACTAACAACTTTTTAGGGGGTATCTTTCTTTGACGCCCGCATGCGCAGACTTTCTTAAACTTAGGGAGTCGGGACTTGAACTGCTGAAATTTGCGTTTAATGCTGAAAATTACGTATGCAAATTGTCTGGGTCTATCTCTAACCATTTCAGCGCAATTCACTCTTAACATGTGTGTCGCAGCCCGAAATTACGAAAAATTCACAAAACCCTAATTTTAACGGTTCTAGGTCGTTCAAGGTCATCGATGTTAATAAAACTAAAAAGCCTGTCACCAGTGCTTGTTATAATAAGCAACATATCTGTACCTGTCTGCAACCGTTTTCACATTAGGCGAGTAAATACCGGCAAAATAACGTCCTTTTAGTGGGTGTACCCGCTTTGATGCCCTCGTTCAACGGGACCACCCTCACCCAGGAACATAAAATTTTGTCACAATAAACTGGAGTCCTTTGGGCAGCCCACAGTAAAAATTTAGTGATCTTAGCTTGCACCGTTTTGACACAATACAGCAGTGTGACGAACAGACGGACGGACAGACAGACGGACAGACGCCCAGGCCTGCGCGAAGCATTCTGCTGTCGCGCGTAATGATTAGATTCTGGTGGCGGTGCGATATTCTTCTGTGGATTCTGCATCGTTCGGGATTCTTTACCACCAGGAGATGTGGTACAAACTGAGACAAGTTCGTGGAGTCTGACATTTTACCGAGAACTCCTTTAAGCCTACTTCGGTTTGATGTGGACTATTGTACAACAAGTTGTGCAACTTACTGTGAATTTTTGACGTAAATTTATGATGGTAAAGTTTGATTTCATGACCTACTTCGTCTGCAGTATCTAAGCAGTGCTATAACCGCCCAAAATCTCGCTGCAGTCAAGCGTGAAGACTGAAACGCTTCTCGCGTCTGCACATCACACGCAAGTGATGTTCACACAAAACACACCGTCAAATGTTACACGACCGACTCTCAGCCAGCGCGGAATGCATGTGTCAAATAACTACGACCTGTACGGCAACTTCCTATAGGCTTTCAATAGTAACCACGTCTTTATCTGCAGCGGTTTAGCCGCAATTTTCAATGAAAATTTCAAGCTACAAGACAGAGCCAAGGTTACTATTACAATCATTAATAAAAAGTGGCTTAAGCTCTTTCAGATAAGATGAAATTCACAGACCTTGGATGACTTCGAAGGTCGGTACTGCAATAGCAACTGTATAGGTTGTAGTGCGTCTTCCTTAGCGATAGCTGGGCTTTCCTGTTTAGTATGATTAAAACCATCTGGTGTCATTTTAAGTGGCACATTTGCATTCACTAACCCTGAAAATGTGGGTTTAGACATGAAAATTGTAATCATACGTGACCTGAAAGCCAAGATATCCTTAATAATAGGTTTTTGCATAAATCTGAAATTCAAGATGGCTGCCATGCCATTTTTTACAAAAGCGGCTCCTATCAAAAATGAACAGTGCTTTTTGTTGCCGACAGCCGGGCAGTCGGCGGTGCGGGGATGCCCGGTCACCGCTCAGCATAGAATTTTATTTCGATTTACATACTTATGAAATTGAACAGTGCAGTGCGTCTTCTAGGATAATTTGATTTGTTTGTAGGCCGACCTTTTACATCTAGTCAGGTCGTCTAAAAATTATGTTGTCTTCGATTCTGAGTGCCCGTATATACTTCGTACGTACTACTGAAGCTGCTTCCTGCAGGGAGAATCGAGAACGTGTAAAAAGTTGATAGAATTGTATCAATCACACAGTTGTTCCCGTTATATGAATATCGCGGACTACAAAAAATTGCAATAAAGAAGAAAACTAAGGAAGAAATAGGAACAACGCACTTTGGACTTGTAGATGACTTATGCGTCATTGCGTTACATATATGAGAAATGTAAAATCTTTATTAAAACTTCTTTGCTGACAACGGCTGGCTCCCGGCCGGCTGCCCGGCCGCATACCGGCTGGGCGCCCGGGTCGTGTGTCGCTAGAGCCAGTAAGAATATCACTGTAACTATGATGTTGTGTTTGACTACGAAAGACAGACAGACTGCTAAACTTGCTGCACAGTAGCCGCCGCAGGCAATGTATGTACGTTGTATCGAGTTACTTGAAGGTCGACAATCGCGGACAACAACCTACGACAGTCTTAAACTCATCATCGCAATTCAAACTCACCCTTTACAAGCTTACACCGGTGGCGTCATTGCAAAGCACCCATTGCCGTCTCCCCCTCCCCAAAGTTTGACATGTTGGAAAATTTTCTTCAGAAAATACACAATTTATGGCTAAAAATTCGCCCTTCGGAAGAAATTGATAGCAAAATGAAAATTCTTAACACTCATAGTCCTAATTAAATTTTGTCGGAAATTTGCTATTTTATATTCCTAACTTTTGTAACTCACGACTCAGCTCAAACCGAAAGCGTTTTTGAGTCAGTCAACTTTTGCCAGTCATATTGCTCAAAAATTATACACAGCTTTTACTGAAATTGTGGATTTGATGCAAGTCGTGCATAACACTAGAGGGAAGTGATTAGATTCTGATGGCGATCCGAATTCTTGCACTAATTCAGATTCCGTCAGTGAAAGCGCATTTCAAATATTTGTCAATTCTGATGCATCAGTGACGACAAATGTCAATGGCTTACTATTTTAGACTTGAAATTAAAATACGTAAATTTCACGCACTTTGGAGCAACTCGAAGATGTATTTATTTGGCTGCAACACTAATAGCAAGTGTCACGCAGCGCCTCAGATTACGCACGCTGCTTCGCTCAAATCCCGTGGCACTATACGAACCGATAGCATTATACTTACTTACTTATACAGCAGGTGCGTTAAAGGAGAATTGAGAGCTCAGATAGAGTCGTGACTCATGAGAGCTGCGTGACGGTCGTATCGGTCTGACTGAGTGGGTGGGTCAATGTGTCCGTTCAACGTGGCAAGTTAATCTACATGAAGTCAGTGCAAACTGTTGCCGTGCGTTGTCGACATTCTTCCCAGGCGCACTGCTGGCCAGCTGTACGTAGGTCTATAGAAGTACGGCCAGTATTCGGTACACCGCATTCGCAACACATAACGATTGCACTTTGTCTGCCTGTCGGTTCGAATGTCCGTCTGTTTGTTTGTTCTTCCATATACGAAATGTTTGTATGCAAATTTTACATTTGATGTAGTAGCAGTAGTAGTAGTTTATAGTCGCAATAATAGTTGTAATAATAACTAACGAATTTCGATTTACGTGTACAGTTCCAGCTTTAAAAGACGTCCTTTAGGGTACTTTACGAATTACGTTATGAAATATCAATACCTTTACTTCAAATTTTTCAACGCTCTTTTAAGAGTAATGTTTTGCCATTAGGTTGTAAAAAAGCTAATGTTGTTCCTATATTTAAGAAAGGAAAACAAGAAATTTGAGCAAAGCTCACTAGACGCGCGAAAGCCTATAGCATTTCCAGTTCAGTAGTTATAGTTTTGAAAATCGCATATCATTTGGACTCGGCCCATCGGGACCATAGTACACTTCGGCCA
>Ga0209367_1005028_pt1 | contig 18329 bp, 7 predicted proteins | sample WorMetLIZISLAND2_FD_187412 | JGI IMG/M metagenome (GOLD analysis project Ga0209367, IMG submission 187412) | Marine gutless worms symbiont microbial communities from Max Planck institute for Marine Microbiology, Germany - Olavius geniculatus... ... | reverse complement strand
GAATAAATCGTTTGATATGGGCAGAATAACAAAGGATGATCGCTGTTTGATCATGGGCTTACGAACAGAGAACTGTTTTGCTAGGTAATGTGGTCACACAATCAAGGTGCAGTGGGTTGAAGAACTTCACGTTTACGCGCCATAAATTCCTGCTTGTAACAGTGAAAGAATGGTTAAAATTGGTGCTGAATTACGGAAGTTATCCCAAAATAAAACTGGGTATCCGTTTTTTTGGACCACCCTGTAGTTGCTGCATTGGTGCTGGTGAAGCTTTAGTTCGGAAATGATACACAGGCTGGTATACCATCGTTCTAGCAAAATCGTCTCCAGGCAGTCGTGAGTCATGAATGCAGCGGCTCGACTCATCTACCAGTCCAGTAGATATGAACACGTCACACCGCTTCTTTACCGTCTGCACTGGCTTCATGCGCCAGAATGAATAACGTACAAACTGGCTGTGCTGATCTACCGGTGTGTTCATGGACTTGCATCAGCCTAGTTAGCTGATGCTCTACAGCCTGTTGCTGGACTTCCCAGTCGACAACGCCTGTGCTCGTCATCGACCTCAGCACTGGCTGTACCACTGACACGTCTGTCCATGATCGGCGACCGAGCATTCCCTGTCGCTGCAGCAAAAAACATGGAACAGTCTGCCATCAGAAGTGACGTCTTCAGAGTCATTGCAAACATTTAAAACTAAACTTAAGACTCGTTTGTTTCGGTCCTCATTTTCACTACTGACTGTAAAGTGACTACCGTGCCATTGGCATTCTTCAGTTTAAATTTTATTGTATTGTATTATTGTATTGCTGTGATGTGTGGCGGCTGAATGTGTCAGAACTGATGGATATGTATGAGTATCATTCGTTACTCTGTCTGCTTTGTCCGGATTTTCCACTTTCAGTAGTTCAACAGGCTGCAAGGTACACTGACTGCACAGTATCTTTATTAATTTTCATTATGTTTCATATTGTATCACATTAGTGTACTCACTAGGGTGTTCCTCATTTACAGCACAGGAGCACTGAATGTACAAACAGTCCAGTTAATTACACCATGGCTACAATCAGACTGATGTGAATGAATATGTGTAAAACAAGAGCAGCAGACATCAAACTAGAAAGCAGTCATAGCCCGCAGGTACCTCCGCCAAGGCAATGTTATTCGCCAGGTGGCGTCACCATATTCACTTTGCCAGCAGTTCCTTTATGCCCCCTTTAACGCAATGGTAACGAAAATTTCAAAGTGATCCAGAATCCAGGATTCCTTCCAGATCACGCCCAAAATTGAATCACTGGTAGTTTGTGCCATGCCCGACATACCCTCAAAATTTCAGAAAGATCCGTCCATAACTTTTTGAGTTATTTTGCTCACACACAGACAGACAGACAGGCAGACAAACAAAGTCTGGCAAAAACATTACCTCCTTGGCGGAGGTAAATATACGTAGTATGGTAGTGTACAGTAAGAGTGTTTGATATGAACTCGAGTTTTAAGATAGTGCAAAAGCATGGTCTCAGATGTTATGGTCCGAGATGTTTCTGTACATATATCATAATGTCCATTGATTGCTGGTAAACGTTGCTAAATATTGCTGTAAAATTATATTTTGTCAAACTGTTTAATGTTTTTGCTATTTGACTGAAATGTGTTTGTTAAGTACCAGCTTGCGTGTGTGTTTTTCTATCAGGATTGTGTTGGTTGATGACTCATTGGACTGCCTCATATCGTTCTCTGACTTTGTCTATGCCCTTCAGCTTCGTCTTTACTATGATGGTGAGCTTTCCAGTAATAATGGTGGGATAATTTTGAAACAGCATTTATATAGCATTGTGCAGTCCACCGAGAATTCTGTTGCTGTATGCAACGCAAATGTGAAACTTGTAGAGTGCGTTTACCTCAGAAGCACACAGCACGAAAATGGAAGCAGTGACACAGAAATTCAGAGATGAATCGACATAGCTCGTGACTGTATGACACAGCTTGACCGCCATATTTGGAAGTCATCAATATTCGTTAGCACAAAGGTTCATTTCTACATGGTTTGCATACTGCCCATTCTACTGTACTGTTGTGACACCTGGACAGTGACCAAGCAACTCTCGGACAGAATAGATGCCTTTGACATGTGGTGCCAGAGGAGAATACTTCGCATTCTATGCACACGCCATGTCACAAATGCCGAAGTGAGAAGTACCACAGGGTGCTCCGCTGCCTCCAAGTTGGTGCGCATGAGAAGGCTTCAAGTTTTTGGCCACCTGGCTAGAGGATCATATAAGGAAGACCACCACAGGGTCGTGTTAGCTGCAATGAGCAACCCGCCTGCTGGATGGAAAAGACCTAGAGGACGTTCTCGTGATACATGGTTGAGAATCGTGTCCTGGGACGTCCAGCCCTTCAGCACCGGCGTTCACTCGACCTGGCGACTCGCTGCAGATCGCCGGCAGTGGCGTCAAGTCGTCGACACTGCTGTGATCCAATAGGAGTCTGCCAACCAGGAGGAGGAGGAGTCCAAAAATACAGAGGTGCACAGCTGAGCTAAGGGAAATTGCACAATAACTTTTACCACAGTTTGTGCTGACACAAGCTGTTTGTAATTATGTTTGAGCAGACGTATATTGATGTATGAGAGTCGTTCAAAAATTTCACAGCTAATCGAGAGACATGTACTTCATACTTTGTCACTTTTTATGCACGACAGCAGCCACTGCTGTAGCATGTTTTAGCCATCACAATTCTGTCCGTCTGTCTGTCTCTCTGTCTGTCCGTCACACGGGTGGATTAGTCAAAATGGTGTAAGCTAGGATCACCAAATCTACTCTGTCGGCTGCCTGGAAGACTCTAGTTTTCGTATCCATAAAGTTTTCCATAAATTTGAAAGGGGTCACCCCCAGCGATGGCGCTAAATGAGAGGAGAGGGAATTTGCAATTTTTAGCCATAAGTCGCTGTATCTCAGAAATGGTGCGAGATAGGGCCTACGTTACTATTAATCGCTAATAGGAAGTCGTACACTGGCTTTTGATTGGCACCGAAAGCAATGACCTTGGATGATTTTGAATGCCAGAATAGAGGTTTATATGGATTTCTTTGTGATTTTTGGCTGCAACACACATTTCAAGAGCAAATTGGGCCAAAATCACTAGAGATAGACTGGGACAGCCTGAAACTTTCAGCATTAAACGTAGTTTTCACTAGTTTAAATTTCGCCCCTTTGCATTCAATGAAGTCTCCATACGGGGCCGTCAAACTTGGGTACCCCTTCAAAATTCTCGCATTCGACCACGCGAGACGGTGGCGCCATCTGGCATATGTGAAAGCATCGTACCAAATGCCAGTTGTTGGGATCGGTGAGCTTAGATTTTGTTCGCAGTGGGCTTTCAAACATGCACCGCTGTTGCGCTTTCCCCTTTGCGTTAGCTAGACTTTCTTGTTGTAAATAGTCTCCTGCAACTGAAGTGCACGTTGTTTAATGTTACTTGATTGACTGACTGAATGATTGATCGATGGATCAATTGATTGATTGATAATTGATTCGTTGTCTGATTTATTGATTGGACTGTGGTAAATCATGTGATTGTTTACATGGCAGAGTTCCTGAACAAATGTGGTGCTGAGTACAAGACTTTGCTGCAGAGCCGTTCATCAGGCCTGGAGACCGTCGTCGTGCCGACATCAGAACAGCGACCAATCAACACGTCCGGTGCACATGGCGGCGCTAATCCACCAACCACCAGCAAGAATGAGAGCAACAACGACGGAGTTGACCCCGCCCAGTACACACGTGCCATACTGGCTTTCACCGACAGAATCAACTGCTCGTATGTGTGCCATTCATAAAACTGTTTTTGTTGTTTTGCAACATCATATGACACATCCGCATTAGCATAGAAATTTAATCAGCTTTGAGTTTTTGTCATTTCATGCTGTTGGTGGGTCATTCGTCTCGTATAAGTTTTTTTCAAACAGTTTTACGGGTTTGCTTTTGCAGACTGCTTAACAAGGAGTAATTTAACATGGGGTAATTTTAGAAAAATGACAATTAACAACACCAATTGTGTGTAATAGGCCTACTTCAAATGGTTTTAATGTGATTGTTGCAATCACAACATGATTGAACTTGTTGATTCTTGGTTTGAATATAATTAATTGGCTTTAGTTGTGGGTACATGATAAAGGCGTAAGTTCGTTCAGATAATTTGATGAATGTGGCATCCAACTGGTCCTTGCACAAATTGCAAGGGAATAGAGAATCAAGATTCAATAGACCTGGTCAACATGACTATGCATGTGAGAGTAACACTTAATTATTTTGTGACTTTGGTGGTACCTTTGTTACCTTTTCTTGTTAGATTTTAATTGACTTTAGTTAGTGTGGTCAAACTGTTGGTATGCTCTGTCATCTGTTTATGTGTAACTTAACTTACTGTACATACTGTGGCTAAACAGTACGTCGTAGCTAGGGGGTTGGTGATGGTATCGTTGGGCACTGACAGGGCGTTGGTCAGTTCCTATAGGCTGTCAATAGTAACCATGCAGCAGTTTGGCTTCAAATTGCAACTCACATATTTTGGAGAGGTATAGCAGAAAATAACGTTATATCAACTGTAAATGAGCAAGTAACTATGTTAACATTTCAGGCTCAGGCAACAAAATATTTGAGGAGAGGAGGGAAATAGAAGAAAGGGAGGAGGTAAGGGAGGGGAGGAGAAGAGACAGGAGTTAAAGATAGGGTAGGTCGACTTATGAACAAAAATATTCAATACAGCTCTGTGTTTATTTACTTTCTTTTTATTTATTACTCCTCGCGCGCTACGTTTTTAACGTAGCGAAGAGAAGTATATAAGATCAGTGTAATATTGAGGACCGACCGACCTACGACTGACCAACGACTGACCTCTGTTCTTGGAAGAGCCTTCCTGGAACAACTTCAAACGGCCATATTTCCGTAACGGTGCTAGATAGACGCATGGTCACTATGGACAAGACCATGCCTCTATCTAGCACCGTTATGGAGGTATGGCGCCTCAAAGATAATGGGGTCACGGGTTTCACCTTTTGGGGTCACGTGACGTGATGACGTCAGTTGCACGGTTGATGCTGTCGGCGAGGTGATGCTGTCAGCACCGCTATTTGTGGTGTGAAAAGAAAGGAACTAAAAAGCAGTTGAAAGAATACAAAAGAAAATAATGCGCACGAGGAGTACATTAGGTTGATCACAATCTAAAATATTTCTTGTTTTATTTGACTTGTTCATTCATCTATTCATTCTTTCTTTCATTTATTCCTTGATTTGTGCTGTATACAGAGTTCCTGCTGACATTATAAAGAACGTTTTGTCTGCAACTTCACGGACGTCATTTTATGGATTTCTTTCTGCATTGGCAAAGTCTTCTGCTCTTAATGATCACATTGGTAGGCTAATTCGGTCAAAGTTACTAGTCAGTTACATTGCATTTTAATGTTATGTATTCATATCACTCATTTTCACCCTTATTGTTCAGTAGTGTACACATGGTTATTTTATAAAATTAGTCAGTTGCCCAAATCAGTCGAAAGCAACAGCATCAATAACTAAGTATGCTGTCTCTGTTACATTGATAGCACCTGCTTAATAAACTCTTACGAGCGACGTTGTAAACGTATAATCATCATCGTTTATTACGCCAAAAGGCAGCAGCACACAATAAAATACATAAAAATAATGATAAGTATCAACCCATTTGTTTGTTTAGCAGTAAATTGCACATTGGACAGTGAACCGCTAAACAATACATAGACCTATTTCTAGCATAAGAGCACTTTCAGTAGTCTTTGGTAAAAGAAACTAAACTGTGTATTACAAATGCTAAAAAATTTAGAACAGAATTATATATAAAAGCTCTGCAGCTTAAAGTTGTGCTTCAACCTGACTTTTGTAAGTAATAAACTAATCATTCTGACTAGCCACTTGGTAGCAAGATCTTTTTTGCCAAGTTACTGTGCACCAAGTTACAGTGCTAAATTAGGTATAAGTTTACAAGGGCCATCCCAAAAGTTTCCGGCTTTGACATATTAGACAATACTATTTTTTTTTACAATTTATATATCAGTGAAATTTAAATTTTTTATTGATTCATACAAGTTTGTTGCGGATATGACGTCATTGTAATTTATGACGTCATAAAGCACTAAACCGAAACGATTTGGAGCGCTGATGCAAACAGCATAAAATCAGGCTCGTTGGATGGCAATTTTTCAGTCTGTAGCTGGATTTGTAAAAGTGGGGCCCCGTGGAATTGATTTTGTGAAAACCCTGACAAATGCCCAGATGAATTTTTCATTTGCATATGTAAATATACGATAGCTTAAATTTGTGCTGGTTGCAAATAAAAGCATTTGAGTGAATAACGGTTTCATGCAAAAATTAGTGCGATCAAATATTTTTGTGTGTCAGTATATTACACAAAAACTTTATATTGTCTATACATTAGTAAAACGTATCTTTCTTGCATATTCGTATGAGCAGCTTGTGGAAGTGATGTCATTGTAATTTACGACATCATAGAGCATTAAGCTGAAACGATTTGCAAGCAGCATTTGAATTAGGCTAGTAGGTGCATGAAACTTTTTCAGTCTGTAGCTGGATTTACCAACCTGGGTCTCGGTGGCATCTGATTTTATGAAAGCCTTGACAAATACGTTTATGAATTTCTTATTTGCGTTTCTGAGTATACTCTAGTCTAATCTGTGGTGGCCGCAAATAACAGCATTTCAGACAATTATGATGTAATGCTAAAATATTTAACAGTGTCAGAAAGATTTTATTGAACATATTACTGTCAATTATATCAGTTGTGTTAATGGAAAACCAACCAAGATTTGTGACTAGTTACATGGGCCCCTGGTGGGCAAGGGGCTGGGAGCGAGCGCCATGCCGTAGTGTCCTAATTTCAGCACTGCACCTTAGTTCAAAGTCTACAGTTACCCATTTGGTACACTAAGACCACTATGCGTACAATAATGCCATGATCTCCAGTGACTATTATCTATTTTGAAATATGAAATTCGATCATGGTGGTGTCTGCTATCCACGATGATGAATGACTCAAGCCTCTTTCGTTGACGCTAAAATTGTTTCTATTTAATGCTCTGTGACGTCATAAATTACAATGACGTCATATACGTAGCAGACTCGTATGAGTCAATAAAAGATGTATGTTTCACTGATGTATAGATTGTGGAAAATATTGTTGCCTAATATGTTGAGGCCGGAAACCTTTGGGATGACCCTCGTAGTGTTGATGTTGATAAAGAAACTTTGTCATTGCAGCAGCTAGAACATCAGTAATAAGTAATTGAGTGAGACATGTACTGTTGTTAATATGTTGCAGGAAAACTGCCTCCGAGGGTAGAACTGTTGACAACCTATGAACCCGAGATGACCTCGTAAGTAACAGTGCTTTTTAAATTTATTTCAAAATTTATCAAATTACAACTTTTCTTGCTGTACATTTGTGATGTGGTTAAACTAAAGACGTTTTGGCAATCTCTGTTGTTATTTTTTAAACGATTTCTGCTTTTCTTTATTGTTTTTTATAAATTTGTAATGTTTTTCAACCTGCCGCCTTATTTTTAAACAATTCTTAGTTATCGATTCTTGGTTTGAATATACACTGTGTCTGGAGAAAAAGTAACCCCCTAGACATTGTACTATAAAAATGTCAAATCTAAACAAATTTAAATAAAGTTTTGCACGATTAATCTCCAATAAATTACTGAAAAGATTACTAATTTTTGTTTAAAAGTATTATTTTATTTTGAATATCGATAACAAATTATCTCCATTACTAATAGGCTATGGCGTTATATAAGTAAACCCCCGTGGTTACTATACAATTTTGTAATTTTAACAAAAAACACCTGGTCTTAGCGAAATTATGCGCCAATAATGCGCCATCCATTGGCAATCAAAGTGACAAATTTCGGTTGAATCCGCTGAAGCGAACAGTAGTTACACTGGTTTATGTGAGGTGACCCCAAAACACTTTAGTTTCGAGTTTTTGTGGATTACGTCAGACGCAAAAGACCTGAAACTGAAGTGTTTCAGAGTGACCTCACAAAAGTTGCTATAATTATTGTTTGCTTTGGCAGATTTGCTTGAAATTTTGCACTTTGATTGCCAATAATGCATTGTTGATATGGAATGTTGCCAGAATTGGGTGTTTTTTGTTGGAGTTACGAAAATGTACATTAACTGCAGGGTTTACTTATGTAACGCCATATTGGTAACGGTGATATTTTGTTATCGTTATTCAGCAATTCTTAACTCCGCTCAGTAATAATATTTTTAAACGAAATTTAGTGATGTTTTAGCAATTTATTGCGGATTAATCGCATGAAATTTTATTTGAATTCGTTTAGATTTGACATTTTTATTGTACGATGTCTAGAGGGTTATTTTTTCCGGACACAGCGTAATTGGCTTTAGCTGCGGGTACATGATAAAGGCGTGAGTTCGTTCAGATAATTTGATGGATGTGGCATCTAAGTGGCCTTTGCGCAAATTGCTAAGGAATAGCAAATCAAGATTCAGTGCGAGAATGGTTTGAGTTCGCGTGCAGTTGTTGCCTACCCATCTCCTCGTCTACATTGGCCAATACCATGTGTGCTCAATGATGAAAAAAGATAGTTTGGCAGCACTAAGTGCTGCTGTGCTACTGTAACGTGTTGCTTGTTGAATTTGCCGGACTGAAGCAGAAGCAGCCGATTGTCTAACAGTGTATGTTGATAAATGCTGTCATTTTTTGTCACTTCGTGGCCACTGTATTCACTCTGAACTCGTTTATCCCGAGTCCGGATTTGACTGATTATAACTTGATCCTGTAGCTGAAGGCTTGGTCAATGAAATAAACTAATTACCCGTGACTACATGTAAAACGTTTAGCAGCGGGGTCTTGTGTTTCATTTTACATGTGGCCACTCTGAAACATTTGCAGAAAAACTGCAGAACGTAAAACATTTATGCACGTGTTTTTGTCAAAAATATTTTTATCTGCCAAAAGTTGAATAATGATTTTCGCAGTGATATTACGAAAAATGTAATACTTAATTACATGAGAACGCTTTTTGTTAATTTTTCTTTAAGCGAGGTAAGTTTTTAGAATTACTTAATATTGGGCTGGGTTCAGAAAGTAAACTTTTGGAAACGTAGCAGTACTTTTGACAGAAATGATTCACCCAAAGTTTCGAACCAACGGTCAGAGCTCTGTAGTTATTTTTTGCATCATAGGCCTTCGCAGATTGACGTGCTTTCCATTAAACCACGATAAACGTATGCATTGAAATAGAAGATACTCCAGGGTTCCCACGCTTTCTGGAACGTTCTAGAAAGTCGTGCATTTTTTCTTGAAAATTTCAGGACCTGAAAAATCCTGAAAAATCACTTTGGCTTTGGAGAGTTTTAGAAATTAAAGCTCAAGGTCTTGGAAAGTCCTGGAAAAATATTGTTGAAATCATGCATTTTTAAACTGCTTATACAAGCACTGCATGTATATAGAGACCATATGTAAATAAGTTCATCTGATTTCTGAAAACAACTAATGTTAACATTTTGCTACTCTGCTGAAGTTTCTGCAGTGGACTACACTCTGAATATTGTAAGTGAATGATGTTTTTTTCGTTATACTTAAACATTTGTGGGTACGAAAAGGTCCTGGAAAATTTTTTATGGGGGTCCTGGAAAGTTGTGAAAAAGTCCTGGAATTTTTTGGCAGTAAAAGTGTAGGAACCCTGATACTCAGTTGCAGAATAACGAGTTCAGAAGATTAGTTTAAAGGACGATTCACACTGTTTTGTTACTGAATCGTTTTGTCACTCACTGTCACAGCCTGAGCGGCGTTTAGTTCTATATACGGCTAAGATGTAGGGGTTTATGAAAGACTAGGCAGACAATATTCACATTTTTTGTATGGACTGTTTAATGAATAAGCTTGACTTCTAAAATGTGCCTAAACATCTTTGAGTATCTGATACACTTGCAGCAGTTGTTACCGTTTAAGCTGAACCTTCTCTACTTCTATTTATTGAGGACTTGTTTGACAATAAGGCGTGCAACAAGATGTAGAACTTTTTGACGTAGCAAAATGTTGTGGATTTGTGGTACGCTTCAGACTTTTTGTAATTTCATTGTACAACTTGTTGTGGATATACACCGTGTCCGGAAAAAAAGAGTCTACACTTTTTCCTGAATAACTTCAACAAATGTAACTTTACTTTTATAATTTTTTGGCACACATCATAATGCTACGCTTTACTAAAAACATTTAAAACTTAACTTTCAAATTTACTTCTTACTGAGTACAGCATTTTAATCGTGACGTCATGAAAAATGCCATTTTCGCGAAAAGATAACATATAAATGAGCCTCTGCAGTCTGCAATACGAAAACAGAAAAAAAACTACTGATTAACCGAAACACTTTTAGGCCTAGTGTTTTTCACCTCGGATGCAATAAAAACGGCATTTTCGATGACGTCATATTTACGTCAACTCTACGTAGTGACATGGCAATATAAAGAGAAAATATCTTGACAGTTTAATCAAGTGAATATTCAGGACGACTCGTGCCAAAAATTATGAAAATAGGTTTAAGTTTGTCAAAGATGTTGAAAATACCGTAGACTCTTTTTTACGGACACGGTGTACAGTGATTTACTGCAGGTTGCATTTACTATATGTTGTGGATTTTCTGTGCTGCTGAATATTCGCTAACTGACATGCTATCACTTTTTTGAAAAGCGAAAAATTATTTCGAAACGACAATAGATACCGTAGCCAAATTATCACATCTTATTGTTGATTTTATGCGTATAGAGCCTATGCATTTCACAGTCTTGCTATGCTAAAAAGAATCCCAGCTGTCGTTATGGTGGGACCGACGGTACTGGTTGTCACTGACCTTCAAGGTCATCCAAGGTCGATGATTTTTATTTTATCTGAAAGGGTGTATGCCACTTCCTATTAGTGATTAGTAGTAAGCTAGGCCCTGTCTCGCACCGTTTAGCCGCAGTAGCGCGTAACGGCCTTCAAGGTCATCTAAGGTCATCGATTTATTATCATTTGAAAGCCAGTATGCGACATTCTATTATTGATTAATAGCAACCTAGGTCCTATCTTGCACCGTTTAGCCACAGTACATCCGTGACAGACAGATGGACGACAACCACGACAAAGGGCCGACCTTTAAGCTTATAGCTTAGCTCAATAAAATATTTGTTGTAGATGACGATGACTGATTCAGTATAGCGAAGTATGCGTAGTTATCACGGCTGCATTTATAATTTGCTGCATGCTATCACTCGATCACTGTCTCACGTGAAGTCTGCCGGCGTTTCACTTGTACGCTTCACCGGAACGTTTCAGAAGCGGCCCGTCAGCGATCACTACGTCCAGTGCTACTAGCGACCCAGCTGCTGAAGCTTTTACCCTCAGCATCTCTGCTCTTTGCCATTCGTGTGACCCATGTCGTCCAGAGGTGTCACAGTTCGACGGAGAACAGGAAACTGTAGTCACTGAAGATGCCGACAATTATTCTGTGAGCTGGGTGAAATAATTCACGGATGTGTTAATGAGATGTAGGTCCTGATAGCCTAAATGTTGGGAAAAAATTAAAACCTTAAATGTCTCATACGTAAACTTATTTTCTCCACACAAATCGTGAAAATGACGCAAATTTACTAGTACTGAGTGAGTCAGTCGCATCAGAATTTTTTTAAATCGCCGTCATTTTTACGTTGGTCATATAATATTAATAATTAAACATTATTGTTATTAAAAATGCGTTCATAAACTTTTGCTGCAACCGTGCACACACACAGTTTTCAGCTTTAATCTCGCATTACGTAAGAATTGCACTGCTGTTTCATGTATGCTGCTTTCTGTTTCAAGCAGAGCGCCAAGCCATCAGCAGAATAATGGTCGTCACAGGCCGCATTATGCGCATCGCTTGTCTGTTTGTCTTTCTCGTATCGGCTCCAACTGGAAAACAAAAAAAAGCGCAGAAAAATCTATCAGAACATTAGTAGACGGTGTGCTAATTTACATTTCAAAAGGTCAAAGGTAGCTTATAGGTCACTCACTGCACGTCATAAGCATCATAAGATTATGGATAATCTATCGTACGCTGATGGATCACGCACCGGCTGGCTGGCTCAGGCGCGTCGGGCGGCCCAGGCGCCGACTGTTTATCGCTGAACCCAGTTAGCATTTTCACCACTGCTTTTGTAGTAATTGTGGATAAATTTGATCTGTGTGAAATACGATTAGAAAGCACCTCTCTGTTGCATCCATTTAGCGTTTAGTTGCATGCAATTTCTACCGTATTTTACGCTCCTTTGTACTATATGTCTCAAAACTCTCAAGTGCTTGCAGTTTGTTGCGTCAGTGACAGTGGTCCTGTATGTGTTATTGTTTTTTCTTTCTTTCTTTATCTTTTCTTGCAATATTTCGTTGCCGATCAACTCGCGCAGTGTCTTGGTAGGTCTGTACACACGAGAACAAATAATGCACAATGTTGAATGATATTTGTGCTAATTAAATATCTCAATAAAAATGCAATAGGCCATATAATAGACATATATGATCAAAGGTTTGTTGCGTCAGTGACAGATAATATGGTTTAACTGTAGATTATCGGGAGAGTGTTTAAAACGCGACTGCTGTGCAAAAGTTGTAATTGTGGTAGGAGCCCTCAGTCAAAGTAATGTGCATTGCAGGTTGCGACCGAACCGCTTTATGGACCTTGTTGTGTGTGACAGGATCTATTTGTCTGTCTGTCTGTCTGTCTTTTTGTCGGCTGGATAACGCACAACATTATGAATGGATTTCGACGACATTTTGTGGATTATGAGCTATGGCCCGTTTAGGAAAAAACTGGTTATATTTTGGTGGCGATCCGAACTGAAGTCTTCTGTGAGTACTGGATTATTTTTTTTATATTTTTGCTGTTAGGCGATTGAACAATGCACTTCAGCAAATTATTAACGAAATTCGACGAAATTTTAAGGCCCAAGGATTCGATTAACCAGTGAGATTTGGTCAGATTTTTTGTGATGTTTCGGTTTTGGATTTTGATCCAGGGCTGATGGTTCTCAAAACTTTGATACGGATCACAAAGGCTACTGTCATATCAAGTGAGTCCGCTCTGTTCGCCAGGTGGCAGTGCATTCTTGTTGGAGATTTGTGCTGTCACGGCGTTGATGTTTTCACAGTTTTTGACGCAATTTTCGGCGGTGTATTGTGTGTTGTTTCAGAAGGACGGACGCCGATCCGCTGCCGGCGACTAATGAGCCGCAGTTCCAGATTCTGGCGGCGGTGGTCGCGGATCGGTCTAAGGTCGTCCACTCTGCCGCCACTCCTCGTACACGTGCGTCAGCGTGCAAGTCGACGTCCATTGCGCTTTGTTCTAGTCCTAGCACACCGCGCGATGCTGATGACCATTACTGTTCGTCGTCGTTCGACACTGACAGTGACGATGTCGATGATGACAATATCGACTTCTGTCGTCGTAATAAGAGATAGACATAGGCTATTAGTGGGCTTGCCAGTAATTTATTTGTATGCCTATAGTATATTAAGCATCGTTTTGAAAGTAATAGTAACTATGATAGCCTAATATAAACATGTAGGCATAGGCATATAGGTGTACGGTACAATGTCAACGGAGCTGCATATATGAGGCGTACTAACAACAATGAACTGGGACACTAACCATGTCCGTGATTCCAGATGAAATCATGACGGTGACACCATTACTCGTAATTACCGTAAGAAAAGGATATTCAGTTACTGATTGTTCTATAGCATTAGGTAGTGTAATTATAAAGGTTTCTGTTTGGTGTTTTTTTTCTGTCGTCATGAAATAGATTAAGCCTAGAAATGAAGCAGGAATAAAACTAATACGAATTGTGCGGATAGCCTATTAGAACGACACAATGTGTTATAATGAATGCTATTAACGGAAATCAGGTTTTTGCTTCCACCGTCAAATAACCGCCAGCAACTGTGCTCTGCCTCTCAGACCATATAAAAAAGAATGAGAGATGGGAAGTAAGAGGTGAAAATATAAAGAAAAAGATCGAAGTAAAAATCTGCGCGTTGGGGGCGTGGCCTACTTAACAATTGTGCGGCCATCCGTGCTGCGCGCTAGCGAACAGTTAAAAGTTGAACCCTCGGTGCAGCACGCAGACATACCACCATCAGAAAGTGAACGGTTAAATCCTGTTGCAAATCAATACTGAATACTTTACTGCGGGTGGGCCTTGGGTTGCTAATATGGGATGCATTTTATATGGGAGTGTCTATTAACTGGAGACACAACCTGGTTGGGTCATATGCCCCGCTCTCTAGGCTTCGCGATCGATTAATGCCGACCGATTATGTGCAGCAGTACTGGTATTTAGCTTACGCGTAGGCCTATAGTCACGTCGCCACTGCAGTTGTTCTGATGTAGGCCTATTATTGTGCGTACGTAATATTGTAGGTCAGCTCACCGAAAGCGTGCAGTAAAGAGCCTACTAATTGTCTAGTCGCGAAGATAAAACAAGAAAATTCTGAGTTGATAAGCAAGTACAGCGAGTATTCGGGGAAAACGATTGTAGTGATATTGTACCAATAAACGTTTGATTTGTGGCAAAGATCTACTTGATAGAAACGTTTCAGATTATAAAGAAATTGAGCACGATTCAAGTTACAATAAGTGGCCTATAGGCGTACTCTTCTTACGCAACATCAGTTCTACAATTACACTTCACTGCCGGTAGTTAACTTTGAGAAAAGTTGAGCCAACTTTTGCATAACAAAACTTTACCGAGTGAAGTGTGTATACGAATTACGTCGACGGTGAAGACTGAAGAATATTAACTAGTCGCCTACGTTGAACTGGTGACCGCTGAAGATGCTCCTGTTGGCGTGTCTTCTAATGTTCGCTGCCTTTTGTGGTGAGAACAATAAGCAGTGTAGTAATTAAAAGTATGATAATAATAGTAATCTAGAGCTTATATAACGCTAGTATGTCACAAAGATTTTAGGAGCGGTGAAATTTTATGTTTACTAGGATAGGCCGCGTTACGCGCCTCGTCCGTCTGTCCCTCCGTCCGTCCGTCTGTACCGTACGTACTCATGCTTGAAGCATTCGACCAACTTTCGCGTTCGTTCTTCTATGTGGTCTGATGGTTGATGTATGGACAGAATTAACCTTCTGACTATGCCGATTTTGGTCATCCACAGTAACTGTGTTTTGTTTTTTTAATTGCTTCTAAACTTATGGTTAGCTGTTAATTTAAATGCTGTTATGTTTATAAACGTGTAGGCCTATTACTCTCCAATTTTCTTACTTTATGCATGCGTTTAGTTTTAGTGACATTTTTAGAATTTAAAGAAGAAGAGCAAATGTGAAAAGCCTTGTTTGCCATATTTACTGTCTGTTAATGGCGTAATTTATAAGCTTAGGTTTATAGCACTAATTGTATCATCGTTGTCGTAAATATATGATATTACGATATACGGTGCATTTAGGCACGTTTACCATTTAATCGTATTTCAGTGGGGCCTATACTTCATAACAATGCGTGACGGAAAGAATGATGGATATCATTGTCACACAGAACACAATGTCCGGTTGCTGATGTTGCATTACGACAATCGATACATTTGTAAACAGTAAGCTTGGATACAGCGGACGCTCGTATATGCCCGCTGTTGAATTCATTTAAGCATCAAAGTCAATCAGCATCGCATTGATCATTTCTGCCGTTCAGTATGCCAAACGTTTTGTTCGGCAAACGGAAAATTGGCTTTTATGTGGCTTAGACCTATAGATTTTATAAGTGAGATGAACCAAATTATCGATAGGCCTACCAGCCGTACGCGCAAGCAATAGCCAACAAAATACAGACAGACATCGGACAGTCAGCAGATCGATTTGAACGTTAATCCGCGAAATTATTATTCCAGTAAAATAATTGTTGTGAGCACAATAAACAGGCATATAAAACGAACTGAAACAGAAACACTCGAGATATGTTACAAAATCGGCAAAATCAAATTTTTTTCACTTAAAATTTGTTCCTGTTCTCAGGTTGGCACGTGGACATTGCTGAAAACTAACAAACAAAAATACTGAAACAAAAATCACGACCAAAGCACAAAAGATTTACCAATAGTAATATAGTTTATAACAATAATGATTGTGTACACAAAACGCTACAACGTAAGCTACTGTAAGGGCTTGTTAACTTTGACGGCTCGAGAAGTTCGTGATTTCAAGCTAAAATATTATTATTTTCTATACATGTAAACAGACTGTCTGGACGGTGGTAAGAGATTGTTCTTCGATCTGTTCAAAGATTACAACAGTCAAGTACTGCCTCGACGTCAGTCGAACGAGAATGTAGTCGTAGAAATGGAACTGCATCTTAATCGACTTCTCGACGTCGTATGTTCCACTCGTACTGCTATCGCTAACAGTTATGTCTGTAGTAGTATAACCCTACGGTTCAGAAACACATGACTACGACACCACCAATAGTCGGCGACCGCTGAATTGGTCTATAAGTGTATTCAGTTATTGTCTGAAGTGAAGACCTGGGCAATAAATTCTTTCAACGTATCTTCAGCAATCGATTATTTACACATTCATTACTTAGAGTGAATGAAACTTTAGGTTTTTCTCAAATCGGTCAACAGTTGATAAGGCTACGGCGAAATCTAGCTGGCTTTTTGAGCTAGTCTGTCCAGTCTGTTGTTGCTGCTTACGCAAAACATTTTGTGTGTATTTCGTATTTGATTTAAGCGCATTGAATACACATTTTTGCACTGTACGTTTGTTTCGTGCAGCGTGAACGCACAGAAGTAATGCTTTCTTCTTCTGTGATCAACACGGTAAATTAGGCCTACTCACAAACTGCATTCGTTAGGCTCATTATACGATTTAAACATTATCGTACAGTATAGACCTACGTTTGTCGTCATTTAGCCTCTTTCAGACTTGCTACCTTCTACAGCCTACATTTACCGAATGTAGCAAATGTCGTTTCGCGATCTGCGAAAACTTTTTTTAAACAATAAGATTTGAAGCTCGTAGCTTTATTGTTTAAACGTTTACCCTATGTCTACAGTTATGCAGTTAATGATTAATCAGACTTTTGGTGGTTACAGGTTACAGGTTAAACTATATATACGTTTATTCACCACTCAGGTAGTACAAATAAAATGACAGACAAATAGACAGGCAGGCAGACATACAAATAGACTGACAGATAAATGTTCAAGTCAATAAAAATATACATCCACATAAAATAAACTAAACTAGCCAATGAAATTTAAAATAGAATAAAAGCAAATTTATCGACCTTCACACACATACTTAAACTTAGCAAATACATCAAAACGCAATAAACTACAATCTAAAATGTCATATTTGTTGCACAATTTTCTATACCCATTGCTCCGCCGACACCATGACAAACACTGACAAATCACTTGATTCCTACTTTTAAAAAGTCTATTTTCAAACTTTAACCTATGTAACTGAAAATAATTTTTAGCGCGTCATTTGTGCCTATTTAAGCCTATAAGCCACTTTCGGCAGCTACAATATCTGAATCATTCTACTGAACTAATTTTGTTTTTTTGTTTTATTATAACTTTAGAAAAAAGACGAGCAGCATTTACCCTTAAATCGTGATCCAGATTTGTACCAAAATCTAACCGGTTATTTTTGCCACGATTTACCCCTGCAGAAGTTTTTCGGTTGGGCCCAATTAAGGGAAAAAGTATAACATGAACCTAACTTTTTTGTCGACGGAAAATAGTTAATGATTACTAAATTATTTATTTAGCATATGCGTAATGTCTAACTATTAAATCGTTCGGCACTTATTAGCCGTGTACATATTCGACTACTGATGACAGCAGGAATGGCATGACGATTACTTGACGTGGAATCCAGAGAGATATGATGACGTTGATGAGCCGACGCTACTTTATCGCCCACGCAAACCGTTTGTCGTACGCTTCATCACCTTCCTGCACTCCCATGGAAGGATGGCCAGGCTGAGTTCACTCTTTCGTCTAATATATGACGGCGTTGATGAGCTGGTGTTATCTCCCACGCTCATTTGGCTGCAGGACGTCGGCATTCTCAACAGGTGTGTCGACTTTAAGGTTACGTAAATTTCTAGACGGTTGCTATAATTTCTGCCATTATTATCGTTTTTAGCTCTCACTTTTTTCCGTAAGTTTTTATCGTTTTTATTATTTTTTAAAAATTTTTTGACTTTGACTTTTTCGC
>Ga0209367_1005027_pt1 | contig 18334 bp, 16 predicted proteins | sample WorMetLIZISLAND2_FD_187412 | JGI IMG/M metagenome (GOLD analysis project Ga0209367, IMG submission 187412) | Marine gutless worms symbiont microbial communities from Max Planck institute for Marine Microbiology, Germany - Olavius geniculatus... ... | reverse complement strand
TGGCATGTTTTTATGGACCAAGGTACATTGTTTTTCAATAGTTCAATTGCCAGCTGCAAAAACAAAGAATATTTAACTGCTGTATTTAAACACTGACTTAAGTCATGTAAAGAATTTCTTTCAGAACATTTTGCTGAAAACTGCTTGATTCTGTGATGTACGGTTGCTAAATTATGGTGCCATAAACTTTGTGCAGTTTTTTTTGGACTACCCTGTATGTATGATTTTCACAGTTTATATTGATCTGCTTAGAAAATGGTTAGTACCACTGTTAGAGCGCATGATTTTATGTGTAAGCTGACAGTTGACTGGGACTCCTATTCCAAACCCTGTCTTTACTGTGCACATAGTATTTTCTTTTTTTCATCATTTGACTCTTAAACTCACCTGAAGTGGACTTTTGTGTTAGGCCTACTTTGTGTTCGTTGACTTGTGTGAAATGTCATTTCTAGTTGTAAAGTTTCATGCAGATTAATGTTGATAGTTACTATTCTGTACTCAGGGACATTTATCAAGCGCTGAGAAGGCACATGCTGATGTTTGTGGTCTGTTCTGTCTTATCAGTCAGATGGCAAAACAGAGTTCTGCCGATGATCGTGATTTATTGTCCTCATTTATACAGCAGTTTGCAGGTATTTCAAATATTGATGTGCTTGCAGCTTGCACGTTTGATGTGATGATACATGGTTTAACACGTACTGTCTGCATGTGATTATTAATAGGTTAGCTGTGAACATTTGACAAGTTTGCAATTAATTTCGTAGTGTCATTTTGTCTGTCTGTCTGTCTGTCTGTCTGTCGATGTAGTCTGTTTGTTGTCCATAATGTGTGTATTGTGGCTAAACGATACATCTTACTGGAAAATTGTCTAATGCAGCAAATATGGTTGCCCGACCACTATTATGTGGTACGAGGTTCAACCTGCTACAGCCCCACATTCCCTAAACGTGAATACTGACTGCAGCCAAATACTTAATTGCGAATTGTTACTAGTACTATTTTGATGGCATGGCTGGAGGTTTACGTTCACAACCTCATGTAAGAAAGTACATTCGCATTTGCAGGCCTTCAGATGCAGGCAATACGGTTGACTCTCCTTAGCGACAGCTGGGCTTCTTGTTGTTTCTTCAGCTTACAACATTTTGTGTTGGTTTTGTTTCAGGCAGTGGTTGTGTTCGTCAGGTGGATCGGAGAGACAAATCCTTGCTGGAGTTTGATCATCTGAATCAGACTAACAGTGTCCAGTACAATGTGAACGGTTGGACAAGAACGCTTCGTATTGCCACGAGGACCCTGCAGCTTGACACATTCCGGCATGCTTCTAGCAAGTATGTATATGCTTATGATAGTGCTGTACTGCATTTTACTTGTCACTTTGGTTAAATTAATTGGTAAGTTAATTTATACAGGTAGTGTGCTACCTGTGTGGTGTGTTGTCTAATGGTAGCATGTCGGACTAGTGATCGTGAGGTCGCTGGTTCGACTCCCGACTGCTGTACTGCCAGGTAACAACCCTGGGCATGCAAGTTGTTCACACACACATATGCCTCTGTCACCAAGAAGTATAATTTTGTACCGACCGGCCTCACCGCCGGGAAGTTAATGCCAGTGTATGGGAGAGTTGTTGCCTACCACCCATATGGCTAAGTTATGTCGGCAGTTCACTGCCAGCTCAGGGCCATTTAACTGGATCGCCGAGCTGTCAGAAAGCATGTGAAAATGGGGCCAGTCCGCGGTTTAGTTTTGGTGCACCTGCTGTGTCTGAAATTTGCATACATCACGGTGTTTTCGAGTTTTTGTCTCTGAGGGCCACGAGTGAATTAATTGTATTGTCACTAGTTGTTACTATGTGGTGTAGAAATAGCATCAGAGAGCTGTTTGGTGACTGCAGTCATGCTGACAGTCGTGTCATCAATTGCCTGCAACTGAAGCCTGCTGTTGTAAGTTCAGTGCATTACAAACCATTTTTATTGGTCGTTTTTGTTAATTTCACATTTTTATTGTACCGGTAACCCTAAATAGGTAACCTAGTAACTTGCAGTAATTAATATTTTTGACAGTTCAGTTCGAATGGCATTTGGTGGATGCAGTGTCCCTATTGCCATGACAAATAGATGCATGCATTGGCCTAATTTTTTATTATTGCTAGTTAGCCTATGTTTTCACGTGACGGTACCTGCAAATGCATCAAAACCATAGAAGAACTTGCAGTGTGCAGACTGTTCACTAGTCCGAAGGGGCGCTATTTGAACAGCCACAGGTTTAGGGATTGGGTTAGGATTAGTGATGAGGTTAGAACAACAGGTGTCTCGACCCTGCATTCTTGGCATATTATTATTATTAATATTATTATTATACTGGGTTTATAATGCACGTTAGGTCTTTCACAAGGTGAAGAATCTCAAGTGCAGTGCAGTCCATATTCTGGCCATGTTAACATCCCGGTTGTATTGCATATCTAGGATCGTCTGTTGGAGTGCTTGCAGTGTTCCGACACGTATTTTATTCACTGCTTGTTGCCGAGTCACACGGCAGCCATTGACAAGCAACAGCCACTGAACACTGCACACAACAGACTCAACATTCAGCTGCTACGCTCACAGTTACGAGCTCTGCAACTCATTGATTCTCTCCACGTACTCAAACAAGGTTATCATATATGCTGGTTCGGTAGTGTAACAGTTAGGATGTTTCAGATGTGATCACGGGGTCTTTGGTTTGACTCCCAGTTGAGATGTTATCAGTTGGTTTCTACTTGGATGGGTGACTCTCTGTGTTCGCAGACAGGTAAAACATCTCAGTATATAGCCGACTTTATAGCCAACTCAGCCTTTCATTTTACTGTGGTAGGTATTAAATCGAGTACCAACTTGTATGGCTAGGGTTATGGTGGGGCCCGTTCATGCATGTTGGGTGGCAGGTTTACATTACATTTACGTTATACGGGATCACACAGGTTTACTGTGTGATCCCGTTTAAAATTGTGAAAATTTGTAATGTAATGTAATGTAATAGCAGGTGATTCTCCATAGCTCTGAGGTGGGTTTTCTATGAAGAGCTGCAATTTAATCATAACCATTATTATGATGTTGCTATCATCAGCATACTCTGCAGTCTTGTATTGATATATCATACGGTGCCTATGTATTATGCCATTCAGAAGCGGCCTTAGTGCTTTATATTGCATTCTGTCAATAAGCAGATGTTTGAAGTGTTGCCCATATTGGACGTTGCTGGTCTGAAATGGCGCCTAATTGCTGCGTGGTCTGGTCTGCAGCAGCTTGTCATTGACGAAGCAATTGACCAGTGGCCTGGACGGCTGCACGCCTGTGTGAGAAGTTCAGAAATGTTGGGCAACGTTTTGAACATCTGCTTTGATAATATGAACACTATTTTTATGTATTGCAATTTGCGTTACTGGTTGATATTTGTCTGATTGCCTTTTATGTGGATACTTCATGTTTGATGCTATACTGTATGTCGTAAAAGTAATTGCTGGTTTTTACAAGGTATTGTATGAAGATCTAAAACGAAATGTGCTAGGTTGTACATATGTATTTGTTTTAAATTTCTTGTGCTAAGTTCTGCCAAAAATTAGCACAGTCTGACGACATCTGACAAAGAAGTCACAAAGATAAAAAGGGGTGACGTTTTTTGTGGGACACAGTGTATTCGTTTAGTGCGCAACAGAACCACATCAGCTGCCATGGACCATGACACTAAATGTGAGGCAACAAGTGTTATGTGCATGTTGTGACTTGCGATATAGTTTTTTGATTTAATGCAACATTTTTGTAATCAAGAAACAGAAAACATGACTTTTTGTAACTGCTTAAGTACATATTCCTGTACTGTGTAAAATGGAACTGCTAACTTTTATGGAGGTTTTCACCTTGTTGTTTTGTTTGTTGCTTGTAGGATATTCAGAGCACATGCCATTTGATGACTTTCTTCGTGGGTTCCAGATTCTTCAGTCTCATGAGAACAGATGCCAGACCGACGGTGACCGCAGAAAGGTTGTTTTAGTAGATTTTTATTTATACCATGTCGGACCGATGTGGTTCCATGCGTAGTGAAAATGTTGCCTTGACTACATGTAGGAGCCTACAGTGAAAATGTTGCAAGGAATTTGTGCATTTTTGCAAAACATTTCTAGCACATTGAACACGTTGAAGATTGGACCTCATTACTTTGCGAAAGTACTTTTACATGTATTAAAACCAGTAAACAAACCGACTAATATTCAAGTAGCGAAAGAATAGTCACCACCGGTTGATGAATAAGTGACTGACTAGTTCAAAGTGAAATATGACTGATGATGGCTCTAGTGTCTATGTGCACAGCTTGTATTGTGATGATGAGATATTTCACAAGCAAGCAGAAAGCTTCTAAAGTAATTTACCGTTACAATTTATTTCAGAGGAGTATATGAGATCAGTGTAATATTGAGGACCGACTGACGACCGACCTCTCTTCCTGGAAGAACCTTCCTGGAAGAACTTCAAACGTCCATATCTCCATAACGGTGCTAGATAGACGTATGGTCACTATGGACCATCCATAAGAAGTTGACCACTGCGAGTTGAATGGTCACGTGATCGATGACGTCACGTAACCCTAAAAGGTCAAGGTCGTGACCCCATTTTCTTTGAGGCGCTGTATTTTGATAACAGTGCCAGATAGGTGGGGAGTCATTTTCCAATAACGATTTTGACGCCAGTCACTATTAGTATAATACAAGAAATTTGGGCTAATGCTCACAAGACGAGCGAAAGCTTATAGCAGTTCCGGTTCAGTAGTTTAGCTGAAAATTGGTGTGTTCACGCTAAGTTGATATACATATACCAAATTCTGTATCTGGATCGCATAACGAAAGTTCTGTGGCGCCACCTTGTGAATGATATAGACTTATGTCGCAGCCCGAAATCGCCAAAAAACCCCATAAAATTCCCTATTTTGGCGTTCAAGATCATTCAAGGTCATTAAATTCGGCGCCAATCGAGAGCCAGTGTACGACTTTCTATTAGAGATTAATAGTAACCTAGGCCCTGCCTACCACCCTCTCATTTAGCGCCCTCGTTTGGGGTGACCCTCTTCGAATTTATAGAAAAGCTTTGCGGTTCCTGAAATTAGAGTCTTCCATGCAGCCGACGGTGAAGATTTGGTGATCCTATCTTGCACTGTCTTTGACTGATCCACCCATGTGATGGACAGACGGATGGACAGAATTGCGATGGCTAAGATGCACTGAAAGCAGTAGCTGCTTTTGTGCGTAATTAGACCAGTCTCAAATTGATGCCAGGTCTCTAATACAAGTTGAAAGGAACGAAAAAGCACTTTGAAGAATATAGGAAAAAATAATGAGCGCGAGGAGTACATTAGATTGGTGACAGTCTAATAGTATTTCTTGTTAGTGTTGTTTTCACAGCCATGACATCTTATCATTTTCATAGGGACTCCTCGCACACTAGGTATGGAATTACACAAGTGATTCACAGTAGATCATTATCACTAGCCTACATTCCAATTAGTTACATATACCAATTTTTACCTAGTTTGTTTTATGTACTCATGTTTAAATTAACTTCTAGTTTTTTTCTAGTGATTGGTTACAGAGTTGTGTTGGTTTTAATGCATTTAAGGTAGTGAAGTTGTTACTGGAGAGTCTGGATATGAACAGTGCAGACTTCAGGCTAGGTCTTACACAGGTTAGTTAGTTCAGGTACTCTGGTCCGGTTTCTTGGTCTTTTAGTTAACTATTGTCCATAGTTGACTTTTATTTGTTGCTTGTTAATGACAATGCTGATCACGTGCAGTAAACAGACCAATCACCAAACACAGCAAAGACAGCATAAATATTAATTAACAAACCAGGAGCCAACTCCGAGTCTCAGACAGTTGAGATGTGAGTTTAGACCCACACGAACTTTAATATTCATGTAATCAAACTTGTCACAGGTTTATCAGTCAATTATTAATTATCAGTCATTATATAGGGCTCGGATATATCACTGTTGTATTTATTTTTGTGATTATTACAGGTATTTTTCAAGTCGGAGTCATTTGCTCAACTGTTAGAAATGAGAGACAGTAAAGTGTGCAGTTGGGTTCTACGCTTGCAGGCGTTATTGAAAGGTTACATCATCAGATCAAGGCTTGCTGGGATGAAAGTGAGTGAAACATGATACTTCTGACACAAAACAACTACTACTATTATTACAGCCACTAATAGGCCCTACCACTGCTACAATAGCTGCCCCTTCCATTACTACAGCAGCAACAAGTATTACTACAACTACCGCAACTACTATTAGGATTATTATGACAACTAGTACATCTCCTACTACTACTACTGCTACTACTGCTACTACTACTACTACTACTACTGCTACTACTGCTACTATTACTGCTACTACTGCTACTGCTACTGCTACTGCTACTACTACTGCTACTATACTGCTACTGCTACTGCTGCTACTGCTACTGCTGCTGCTACTACTACTACTACCACCACCACCACCACCACCACCACTACTACAAACACTACTACTCTCACTACTACCAGTACAACTACTACTACTACATCTGCTGCACAAACTACTCCAACAACTACAACGATTACAAGAATTATTCCAGTAAGTACTACTACAACTACTTCAACAAGACTTGCCGGAATGAAAGTTAGTGAAACATTCATTCTTCGTTTCCATGTTGCTGCAGATATTGCAGCGTGCACAAACAACATGTGCATTTGCTGCTCTGTAACTCGGTTTGATGCTTTATACAAGGCAGATTTAGCTATGTTCAGCATGTTTTGCCAAACAGGGGCCCCACAAAAAGGGGGCCCTATAGAACGGAGGATGTTGTAACTTTTTCAAGCCTGTTGGCCTCTTTTTATGGCGTGTTGCAACATATCAAAAGTTCACTTGGTGTAGCATGACACTCTGGTCTGGGGGAGATTTTTTACATCATATTGCTAAATTTGTCGGGTCTTTGTAGGTCAACACATGTTGTTTGGTTTTTGGTTGACCGTTTGCAGTTTAGCTCTGAGAAAATTTATTTATTTTAGGGGGCACCACGCTGTTACTGAACAGGGCCCAATCGGTTTTTAGTCCGACCCCGGTTTTAGAGTTGAGATGTAAATGCAGTTTGTGAGAACACCAGCATCATTGATATTTTCATTCACCTTATTTTGTAGAAATGCGAACTGTTGGAAGGTGAGTTTGGCGTAGAGAAGACATCGCGCAGTGTTATCTGTGGGCAATCATGTCATTCTGGCAGTGAGTTATAGTAATTATAATTACCACATGTAACAGTCCACATCAGTTCAACATTTCCTGACGTTAATTTGATACTGTCTCAATGTGAATGATTGTAGCCTGAAATTTTCAACTTTGTGACAATATTGTGGTTAACTGATGCAGTTTTTTCACTCATTCTGTTTGTAGTGTTTTAGTCGGAAGCAGAATATGAAAAACAGTTGTTAGGCTCCAAAGGATTTTGTTTTTGGCGAAAAACTGACGAAGTAACGAAAACTGGTGGTCGTGATGAAAATATTGATTTTTGATACATTTTGATGAAATTTGCTAAATTTTTACTCTCTGACAAACGAAAAATGGCATTTTTGGCGGCAGAATTTTTCGAAGCCTATTTATCATAAGAAGCACTCAATTTCAGATGGCAAAAAATAGCAAAATTTGGGATTTGTGGCAAAGTTTTTGACAAAGTTTGCAGTATTTGACAAACGTAAAGATAAGTAGTAACCAAAAACCTCGAAACTGTTTTGGCAAGACTTTATAGTATTAGCTAACAACAGTTACAGTTATGCACTGCTAAAAAAGTCTTATTTCCGGATGGTGAAATTTAGCAAAATTTGGGATTTTTGGCAAAATTTCTGCCGAAATTTAGACTTTTTGACGAACGAAAAATGGCATTTTTGGCGGCAAAATTCTTTGTAGCCTAACAGTTGTGCATGAACCAAAATACTGCATGGGAGCTTTTGAGGTCCTTTGAGAGCTGCCACGGATTAAACACAATTGTCACTCATCATTATACCTATCCACAGCCGGGTTGCCTGGTTGAGTTGGCCTTGGTGGCTTTTTTGCACATTTATTAGTTTTAATTATAGTTACAAAAAAGCCTTGAGGAGTGAGGACTTTCCTGTTTTGCCTCCTGCAAGCACGGCATGTTGGTAGCTATTATGTGATTATGTGTTACCTAATGTTAGATGGACTTATTGATATTTTTATGCTTCTTAATTCATCCCCGTACCCAGCTTGTTGGACTGCACCCTGCCCCCACAATCAGAATTGCACCAAGCTACACTGAGGCGTTATGCCCCCTCCCATTTGTGTGTGTTATGCATACTGTGCGTTTCTCATAGTAGTTTCGGTCAGCTGATTTTCAAGAAAATTTTTGAAATTGTTGCCACTTTGTGTCATATTTTACGGTTAAAATGCACCACATTCGATTTTGGTTTTGTACCAGCCCTGCTAGTGGAGCTTACAGTGCTGCCTCAGATTTCTTAGCTGGATTTCAGGGGTCTTAATTCTTAGGGGAAGGAGGAGAAAAGAAGGTGAGGAAAGGGGAATGGAAAGGTAGGGAGACAAGAAAGGCGAGAGAAAGAGAAGGAGGAAAGGAAGGGGAAAAGAACAGAAAGGAAAGATAAAAGAAAGGAATGGAAGGGCCCTTAATAATTTCTCATATCTTTCAGTTTCAGTCGCTGAACGGACTGACTTTGGAGCTGTTGGATGGTGATTGTAGGTGAGATGCGTCAGATGAGAGTGAAGTTGAGAAAAGCACAACAGCTGATCACTGACATGCAGCAGTCGTGCAGCCGACATCAACACACGGCTGCTGATGCTGACAAACGAGCGAGACTTGCTCTGAATCATGTTTGTATCTGCATCTGCTCTGCATTTTTGCCTATAAGCTGCCTTGGTGACGTAATGGTAGGGTGTTGGACTTATGAAGAGGTCATGGGTTCACTATCAAGTGATTACTACTTGGATGGGTGACTGTTTGCAGTTGTCTGCGAACAGGTAAACCACCTATAGGTATATAAATGACACAGAAGTCAACTCAACCTTCCTTTTTTCCAGACAGGTAAATCGAGTACTAGCCTATATGGCTTGGGTTAAGGCGGGCACGTTCACCTGTGTTGGGTGGCAGGTAACACTCTGCGATCCCATACGGCAGGTGCCGCTCCATAGCTCTATGATGGACTTTTCATAAAGAGTAATAGACAGTTTAATTTAATTTAATAATAGTTTAATTTTGTTATATCTTAGACAGAGTTTCACATTATTTTAGGCTTTTTACAGTTAGCTTTAATTGTTTCTGATGGTCGTTCACTCGAAAAGTACGACGTTTGACGCAATGAACTGCGTTAATTTGACTGTAAAAATGAGTTCAGATAGTTTTTGTGAGGTTTAATGCAACTTTTTCACTAGTTAACAAGTTGCCTGAAGCCCATATGACAATGGACATCTTGTCATACCTTACAATTTTTCAGTGAATCTTGTAATCTTTGTTTTTCTGGATAGTTTGGTATAGCAGGAATTAAGTTAATATTTTTGGCTTTTTTGCTCAGGTGGAAGATTTGCAGACAGACTTTGCTGCAGCTGAACGTGCTAAAAAGTGTCTGGAGTTAGAAGTTAACGACTTACATTCGCAGTTGGAAATGTCCACAAAAATTCAACTAGAGGTAAGAATTATTTAATGAAAAATTGTTGTAAATATATTTACAGCTGCAATGTTTGATTCTGAACTCCCAAAATAAGGGGGTTTTAGTGATTTTTTTGCAATAGTTAGCTGCAGTCCACACTTCAGAAAAGTGAATTTTGATAAAATGGCTGGAGACAGACCAAGACAACTTGTGGATAGGAACTGCTGTAGGCTGTCGTGCATCTCATGAGCTTTGCTCAAATTACTTGTCAGTTATTCCTACTTGTCACATAGTTAGGAAGTTGTTTTTAACTATTTTTAAATTGGCTGAAAAGTAAATATACTTTCAGCAAATTAGAAAAGATATTTTAATTCTGTATTGACATATTATGCAGCCATATTTGTATTTTATGACAAAAAAATGGGAAAATTTGTGGTATTGGCCAAGTTGTGTGTATTTGGTTATGGCAGTGTGAGTGAGCAGTTATTGAGATGTGTGGTTGCTGCAGGAGGAAGAACGATGCAAGAGACTTGCTGTAGATAATACCGAGCTTCAGAGTCAAATTAGTGAAAGAGATGATGAACTCGGAGATTTAGTGAAAAAATACAAAGCTCTTGTACAGAAGGTTCTGCATCTGGTTCTGCTCTTATCATAACTATTTGTAATATTTATGATTTTGTTTTCTTTTTATTTTGCAAAGTATTATTCTGTAGCTGGGGCAGTTGTCTATGTTTATCTGTTGCCAGCATCTAAAGATGGGTGAAGTCATTTGAGTCTGTTGTATTCATACAAAATCTATTTGTTCTAAAAAGTTGCGAAATGTTTACAATTGGGATTATTGTGCAATATTTGGATTTCGTTAGCCTCTTTTGTTTTTATAGCAGCTCAGAACAGGATTGTATTTTTTTTGCCAGGGAGCTATTGTGAGTTAAATTTGGACTACCCGTAGTTAGTCTACTATTTTTTTGGTATTGCTGATTGTTCGTTGGACTTACTCTGTATTGAGTAGAGTAAAGATTTATTCTATAGTGTTTTCTCTGTGTGTTTTTCACTGTAGTTCTGTACAATTTTATAATAAATATAAATATTGTAACGTAGTATTTTTTGGGCATCAATGCAGATGTGTGCATTTATGTCCTGTGCATGGCAGAATACCGTGGACTTGGCAACGCTTCGAGACCAGGCTGCAGTCATCCAAGACTTGCGTTCCAGAATGCAACAACAGACGTCGGACTTTCGCACGGCTCAGATGCAGTTGTGTTTTCTCCACGAGACACACGTACCAAAGGAGCGAGCCACTCAGCTAGAAGCAAAGATCAGAGAACTGGAGGGCAAGATGTTGTTTGAAGTAGCAACTAGAACACGTGCTGAGGTTTGCATTATTACTAGTATCAGTAATGTTAGTCTGTTAGTCCTCGGCCTTGCCCTTAAGGCCACATTTTGTGGTCTTGAACTTGGTATAGACAGGACTTGACCTTGGCTTTGACTTTGTCCTTAAACATATAGCTTTAACTAAAAAGTTATGACCGAAATCTTGGTGGACATAGTGTGTTGTTAGTTCTTCAGTATCTCAAGGTCAGAGCCACAAATGAATTTGTGCACATACGTACGTTTTTTCAAAAAACAGGAGTTCATTACTTCATCTTTTATCTTTAGCCTTTGTATAAATATAATGCGATGGTCTTGGCCTTGGTGACATCACTGATTTCTATCATTTACGTTAAATGGAAGGACTGCTATGCAGATTAAGGGCTATTTTTTGGGTCCTGCTTATAGGTTTGTTGCTTAGCGACATCTAAATATGTGACCTGCATGTGAATGACTAATTTCATCATAATGATGTTCTTTAAAAACTGGCATTTGAGCTCAGTTGGCAGTGAAATATGTTGACGTTTGGAATTTTTGCAGTGAAACTGTTTATTGTTCAGTTTCTGTTAAACTCAACAGTGGTTTTGTGACAAACTGAAGAAAATTTTTTTCAAAATAACATTTTATAAGGTAGTGTAGCGACACCATTTGGGTGTGGCGGGAAGTCTAATGACAGTTTTGTGGCAAATTTTTTTCCGAGTTATTCAGTGAAGGCATTTTGAAAGTCAGTCACAGTTTTGCATGAAGATGGGATGAATAAAACGTGAATATTGTTTTTTATGGGACACATGGCATACAATAATCTTTGACTGTTAGTGGCAATCCCAACTGAAATGGTTATAAATATTATTTGTGGCATGCATGGTAGAAACTAGCCAGCCGGCTGAAATGTCGAATGGAGACCAAATTCCAAGACAAGAAGCGGCAGATGGACGTAGACGTAGCGGTTGAAGTGAAGGGATTGAAGGCGCGAGTCCATGAGTTACAGCAACAGCTGCATTCAGCGTGTGACGCAGATGCCGAAGCCAGACGTTGCTGTCAACAACTGGTATTAACTCTATTTGAATATACTCATAGTTAATTGAAATAGTCGTATATAAGTTATACAAATTCATCGGAATACAGCTGTTATTTTTAATGTCTTGGTTAATGTTCATCAACCGCTGCTGCCTTGGCTACTTAGGAACAACTGTCCACCAGGAGCGGTTGCCGAGATCTCAACAAAGATATTAAAATATGTATAACTTATATGATACTAACTACAGCCTCTGGTAGTATCCACTTAACACAGCCCATGCAGTGTCATTGTGGTAGGGGACCCTGAATATTTGACTTTTGGAAAATTGTCAGAAAATCGTCTTGTCCAAAAATTGTAGTGTAATAGGCCTACTATGTGGCATATCATGTAATAAAAATAAGAATTTAAAAAATTTTCCGCCTCCGTCTTTACATTTTCGTCAGACTGCAGCCGGAGGTAGAGGAATTTGTTAGGGCTAATGTGCTAGCTGTTACCCGCAAAGGTCAAGGGGCTCGCATTGCTTACCACACCACACTGTCGGTCTCCCTGTCTCTGAATGTCGTCCGTTAAGTTGTTTTTCTTTTCCAGCTCTTGAACACCCCAGTTATCCATTTCCTTGTGTCTTATTTGTTAGCATTTTGAAGCAGCTGCATACATGATGGCCACATCTACTGAATATGTGTGTGCAATAGTATCACATATTAATTGTCATTGTTGCCAATGTCGGGCCTAGAAGTCGACTCTGTTGAAATGAGCTGAGCCAAACTGCTCCAAGGCTGTGCTCATAAATCCTAATCTTCAAATATTAAAGTTGATCCAAACAGGAATGTGCACGAGACTTTTTGAGCCGAGACTGAGACGAGACCCGAGATGTCCTTTGATACTAAGACGTTGAGCACTTTGCTCGAAAGACGAGACTTTAGTACATCTCGAGACAGTCTCAAGACCGAGATGTTGAAACTGAGATTAGATCCCTGCATCCAAAAAACATACTCTGTATTTTGTTTGCTGACCAGTAGATGCAACATGTGTTCAGGAGAGGCAGCTGGACCGGACGCAGGCAGAGTGCACTGAACTGAGTGCAGACTTGGAGCTATCAAACAGGCGCGTGAATGATCTCCAGCAATCACTGCAGGTTGCTAGCAGCAGCAGCAGCAACCAGGCATCTGTTGAGACCAGCACTGAGTCTGATGAACGTGATGATGATGACGACGATGACGATGATGAAACGTACGTTTGCTGTTAACTACTGCGTTTTGTCTCAGAAAAACATCCCCGACTATTAGCCAACCATACTTTAGTAATGGTCGAGCTATTGGCCTATTTGCATGGTTGTCGTTCGTCTGTCCATCTGTAACAGATGTATTGTGGCTAGCAGGTAGGGCATAAGCCCTGGAGGAAAAGTTATTAAACGAATAAGTAGCCATGGGGACATGGGAGTTAAACTTGGGCATGCAAAATTTCAGCCATCTACTCCAAGGGGAACATTTTCAAATTGGGGTTGAATGGACAGGGGGCAGGAAATATGTGCGTTTTCCAACCGAAAAGTAGCCATATCTCGGAAGCGGCGCGAGATAGGGCCTAGGTTAGGCCCCTACTATTAATCACTAATAGGAAGTCGCATACGCCGTGTCAGATCAGATGGAAATCATTGACCTTGGATGACCTTGAAGGGTCATAATGCACTATGCAATGCCAATCGTGTGGTATTGTGGCTAAATGGTAAGTCATAGGGGATAGGCTATGCGATGGTACCATCTGATAGGGCGGTGGCGACTTCCTGTAGGCTGTCAATAGTAATCATGTGTTCATCTGCAGTGGTTTGGCTGCAATTTTAAACGGAATTTTCAAAGCTATAAGTGGCCATATCTCAGAAACGGTGAGAAATACAACCTAGTTTACTATTAATTACTAATAGGAAGTGGTATATGCCGTGTCAGATTAGATGGAAATCAGACATTGGATGACCTTGAAGGCCGTTACGCGCTATTGTAGCTAAACGGTGCGAGATAGGGCCTAAGTTGCTATTGATCACTAATAGGAAGTCGCATATTGGCTTTCAAATGACATGAAAATCATTCACCTTGAATGATCTTGAAGCTCAGTACTGCAACAGGAACTGTATAGGCTGTAGCTTGTTTCCGCCGAGTAAGGCGTTTTTATTGTGAGAAATAATTGCAAAACCTGCATCCGATATTTTCCTTGTTCCTTTACTCTGTAGCTGTTTGTATCACCTGGTGAGATGACCAACAGTTCACGTGCATGGAACTGTAGCTGTTTATATCGCTTGGCGAAATGACCACGTGTGATGTCTGTCATACTAGCTTTCATTGTACCTTTCGAGACAGCGTTCCGTTAACACAGCGTGTAACTGTGCCACCTATGACAAATCGTTTTCTGTCCGTGACTGGAATTCGGACGCTGGCGTCGCTAGGCTTAGGACGTAGGTGGTACAGTCGGCTTTTCTAGCGATAGCTGGGCTTGTTGTGGATTTTAGCTTTGGGAGAAGGATTGTCGAGTTTTAATAATTTCTGGTAGTTACGAATGTTCTTGATACAAATTGGAAACTCGAGGACAGGTTGTGGGTTCGATTCCCGGTCTGGTCGCTGTCAAGTGGTTACTACTTGTTCTCGGATGTGTGACTGTCTGCGGACAGGTCAACCATCTCGGTACATAGCCAACCACTCAGGTCGGCTCCACCTTTTATCCATTTGTGGTAGGTAAATCGAGTAGGCTTACCATTGTGCTTGGCTGGTGTTAAGGCCGTGTGCATTCACCCGTGTCCAACAGAGGCAACACTGTTTGGTCCGATATGGCAGGTGATGCTCCGTAGCTCTAGTGGTTTCCCATAAAGAGCTATACATAAACTGACCTTTGTTGTACAGGTAGGGAGTCGGTGGGCGTATGCTGAAGCCTGTGTCCATCTGACGGTCAGAGTTCATTCTGTCACATGTCTGCTGCTGTGAACAGCCCCACAATCCCACAGTCTGCTCCAGCAATGCACTGGCTCGCTTTAAGCTCAACTGTTTGCCATAGATAGCTCAGCAGCCAATAAATCGATCTGTATCTTGTTTTCATTCCTTTGAGTGTGTTGAATTAGGAATTTGTGCAAATATATTTTCTACTGGTAAACATTACAGGCTATTTAAGAGCGTGTTTTTTTGTTTTCACGACGCTCTGCAAATTCTCTAGTCAGCATGGGGAGGGCACATCCTCAACATTGCCCACATCATTCGCATAGATGTTGGCACCTACGTGCCTTGACGACGACCTGCACCTCATTGGAAAATGTTCCCTGGGTTCCCTTTGCCTATATCAAGTCTCCTAGATCCCACTGAAGATCTCTCCCCTCGGACCTCTTTAGTCTTTACTGCCTTCCTGTTTTTCAAATTCTGGCTACAGCCCGATACTTACCTCAGCCCTCCCCATCAGGGAATGTGACCCCACCCTGTTGGGGTGACCCCAGGTTCCACCACTGGACATATTATTGGCCTAGGCCTAAATAGTTCTTGTTATTTATGTAGCAGAGGTCCCTGCCTAGTCTGTAAGAGCGTTTGTTATTTTCGTAATAATATTTACTGTGTGCTGATGACGTTTTCTGTTGCCTTACTGTTGTAGACAGTAAAGCTGCAGTACATTGCATTATATTTGTGTTGTCCATCAAGTTATAGAAAAATTATATGTCTGAGAACTGCTAGATTTGTGTAACTATGATTTGCCACTTACATATGTCGAAAATTTTCTTATTACAAACTTTTAGTCCATTATTGTGTAGTGTATGATTGTTAGAGCTGTCAAAGCGTTAATTTTTTAACGCATTAATGCATTGCGTTAAATTTTTTAAGGCATGTGTTAATGCAGTGATAATGCATCATTAATACTGCTGACATTGTAGGCAGACAAAATCGAGAGGGTAACTGGAATGAAGCCCATGAAGTCGTGGCTGTCACAGGACCGTGACAGTACTGACGAAACAGCAACAAAACAATTTCTGATTAGATGAATATTATTCAGTCGTCAAATATCCACCGTTTTAAATGCGGTTTAATGGAATATTGGACTCCTGCCTCACAGAATTTAGTAAATTTTTGTATGTGAATTAATTTTTTTAACACGCGTTAATTTTTTTAACGCATGTTAATTTATTAACACGTCAATTTGACAGCTGTAATAACTGTGTGTTTTGTGTAATTGCCTGTTAGTCTGTCTCTGGTTGTTTGTCCATATTTTGTTTCAGTCATCTTTTTTGTACTGTAGTTCAATCAGTTATAATACTACTACTGCTAATAACAAACTGTTTAGTCTACATTTACTACTAAAACACTTTCAAACGTACTTATGACAGTTGATTACTGATCATAAATCATAATCAGTGGCGTGGTGGCAGGGGAAGGGGCAGAGGAGGCAACTGTCCACTTTTAAATGTTTAGCTATCAGAAAACTGTCAGAAAGTCTTCTTGTCCAAAAACTGCCGTGCAAAAATGCTAAATTCGGGGCTGGAAAAAAACCATTTGGGGAAATGTAGGGGCAACATTGAAATTCTGAGCACCCATAATGTTTCCTAGCTGGTTATGGGAATTCTGTCCAAAATTTGTAGTGTCTGTTGGAAAATTGCAACTTCCTGCCCCCACCTACTTTTTTAACCCACGATTCTGCTGAGTGAAATCATAACTACGGGTAGTCTCGCTGCTGGCAAAGGAATAGTAGTTTATGGGTGCTTTGTCAACAGTTACACCCATTTCTCAGTACTCAAAACTAGACCTGGGAATAATTGATTCGAATCGATTCAGCAGAGCGAATCGAACTTAAGCTTATTTCGATTCGACTCACCAATTTCGCAAAATATTAAAGCCAAGTTCTGTTGGGAAATTCGTGTTTCTGCGCACTGATTGCACTAACTGCATGTGTGCGTTAGCGTTGCACACAACTTTCGTTTAGTTTCACTTCACTATCACTTTGTCATGATCTTCCGAAGGAACGACCAGTGACGTTAAGCTAGCCCTCTCTTCCTCGATGTGATTTTTTTTACTTACGAGTTGCAGTCAGTTTTTCTGGGTTGAACTACCGACGATGGTGCGGTAGTGTGATAGTACGATAGTATATAAGCCCGAATTGCAATCATCAGTGAACAGTGGCATCGTGGGTCAAAAAAACAGGCAGGGCCAGAAGTTGCAATTTTCCCACAGATGCTGCAAAATTTCGACAGAATTCCGACAGAAAGTTGCAAGTTGTTAACAGAAAAGATTATGTGTGCTCAACATTTAACTTTTTCTCCAAAATTTCCCCAAAATGAAGGTTTTCAGCCCTAAATTTGGCATTTTTGGACAAACATTTTTCGATGAGAAAATCTTTGACAATTTTTCGACAGTCAAAAATTTAGGGTTCGCAACTGCCCCCCATCACCATCACATGCCCTCTTGCTACGACGCCACCGCCAGTGAATCGAATCAAATTGAAATTCTTTGAATCAAATCGAATCGGATTGGTTATCAGCTGAATCGCCCACCTTTACTCAAAACAACACAATAAGTTACTTGTAGAAGGTTTTGGATCAACCTATCATAAGTTCTCAAAATTCCGTTCTGTGCTAATAAGATTCACTTAAGACAAGCCTCAGAATAGCATAAATCACAAATCAGTCATTCAGATCCTAGCACTTGCAATGTGAAATTGAGCGTATGTCTAGTTCTTAAAAAACGAAAATCCACATTACTGTGTGACATTCGCTTAGGCCCACACACCAGCTTATTTGCAATTGAAACAGAACGTGTTAAATGTAATTAAAGTCAAACATTGCCAATGGCGTAGCCAGGATCCAGATGTAAGGGGGAGGCACATGGGGATAGGTTCCTTCTCCTAACCCAGTGGGGAGGGGGAAAGAGACCGGGTAAGAGGTCTTGGGAGGGAGCTGTGCTCCCACCCCAGAAAATTTTTGGGATTTTTCTTGTGTGAAAATGAAGTGTTTTGGTGCATTTTTGACACTATTTTCAGCAACTGAGTAGGCTTCTCAGGGCGAGCACGTGCCTTTCTATGGCTACGCCACTGAACACAGCGTTAGCGCACAGGTTGCAATGTGCATGCCTAAAACAAAACCACCAAAATCACAACAAAACTGTACGTAAATTGCACACAGTGCTGTTTTAGCGGCACCAGGGTAAGAAACAGAAGTAAGACTAATGCAAAATCACAAAATCTAAATCTTTCTTTGCTCAAGCAACGAGATTGCTGCAGTTAGTGGTCAAAGTAGGATTGAAGAGGTAGGGAACTCTACTTCCCTTCCC
>Ga0209367_1005026_pt1 | contig 18336 bp, 19 predicted proteins | sample WorMetLIZISLAND2_FD_187412 | JGI IMG/M metagenome (GOLD analysis project Ga0209367, IMG submission 187412) | Marine gutless worms symbiont microbial communities from Max Planck institute for Marine Microbiology, Germany - Olavius geniculatus... ... | reverse complement strand
TGTGCTTCATCCCAGACGTAAAGTTATCTCAGAACCAAAATGTTTTGTCACACAGTATCTTGTCTATACATTCTGCAATAAAATTGAATGACCATTTTGTAAAGATTCAGTTAGACATACATGACCAATTTCTTGCTAAATTGTTACCACCAAACAAGACACACCACAGAGTACATAAATAATGCTGATGCTTTCTGTTTATCTTGAACGTGACAGAAATAAACCTTCAGCTGCCTCCTCTCCACTGTGGACACATTGGAGACATTATGTGGACACTAAAAGTCTCAATTGTTGGGTTGCTGTTTATACTTGCTGTTTGTTATGGAACTGCCAACCATTTTCTGCTTATGACTGAGAATGTTTGTGTAAAACTGTTTATAGAAAGAAGACACACACGTGGTTTGGTACAGTTGCGGGAACGTTGTCAACCTGGTGTCCTTCGTACTTCCTCTCTGGCACGAATGACCTCAAGCAGACAGGATGGTGGAGGCTTGCTGATCCTTCACCTCCAACCATTGACATCTGTTAGTCGCTTTCGTATTTTTCACACTGATTTGAATAATGGTTTCTTATAGCTTCTAATGGTAACCCATCTCAGAGTACAGAGCGTCACCTGCCATACAGGATCACGCAGTATTACCTGTAACCCAACACAGGTGAATGCACTCTGCTTTAATCCCAACGAGGCAGGCTGGTACTTGATTTACTTACCTCGGAGGGATGGAAGGCTGAGTTGAAACTCATGTGTTGAAACGGTGACAAATAATTCCAACCTTTTGGCAATTGTTGCTGCTTTGCTCTGAATGATCTCAAACAAATAGTCATAGATATTACTAAGTTAGTGTGACCCCTCATCTCAGTTTATTGACTTGTCTTGTTCTTTCTTGATGCTTATAATTTCTTTGATTTGCTCAACAAATAGCAAATATTTAGTTACACAGTTGTCCTAAGATCTTCCTGAGCAGCGATTCTGAAATTTTAGCAATTCAGTTAATAAAGGTTGTAACTTGGAAATTATATACTCTATTCTTTCACAAAACTATCACTCAAGATTTGTCTTTGCTTTTGAACAGGTTTGGTCAAAGTAGTGAAATTTTTCAGCATAGCTTAAATTACACAGACTGTATTTTGTTCAAGTGATTTTGACAATGAAAGAATGACGATGAATGTTGGGAATAGAAATAAATGCAGATAGAGAATTTAAACAGCTAATGAATTGTTGGAGGACAGAACTGTACAATGTGACAAGAAAATTAGAAATAAATTGGAACTCGAAGATGGACATGTCATAATTATTTGTGTGCAGTGAGTGCTACACGAGGGCCTAAGAAAGCAAAATCCACAATGAGCTTGCCAAATGTAGCGAGTCCTCAGAAAGTCGAGGGACTGCGAAACCGAGTGAAAAAGTCATCATTTGAGTTAGCAGTTGAGCTGCGTGCCAAACTTGATGCACCGGTTCGTTCATTGATTTTTTTTTTATATTTTTTTCATTTGCAGTAAGTTTTCGTGTTAAGTATGGACTAAGTAAACAAGTAAGCAAGCAAGCAAAATGCAAATGCCAGAACAGTTTCTAATGTGCTTTTTATACAAGTACTTCGAAGAAGAAAATGATGTTTAAGTTGTCGTCGGAAGACAGGATCATGCATGGGTCTCAGCAGGGAGTTATGCACAATCGCACAGACAGTCGATAGGATGCTACTGCCAGCTGATGACTGGTTTTATTTAATTTACAGAATAGCAGAAGAAAAAACCCATGGCATAAAATTTAGTCTGTTGGAATTTTTATATTTTTTTCTGATGTAAATTGGGGCTGGATTCCTTTTTTTAAGGAAATTTTGCAGACAGAATTGAAATTTTGAGCATCATTATCTTCTGTGTGGAAATTTGCCATGTCTCTGGGATAATTGCAACTTTTTGTTCTCCCCCAAACTTTCTAACCAACAACGACTCTGCTGGAAAGAAAAGATTGAATTAAATTGTGCATTTGCCTGGTGACTGATGTAGGTAGTACTTGTTGAAAGAACAGGTTGAGATTGTTGATTAATTTGTCATTTGCTTGGTAACCCATATAGATGTTATTTATTGAATATTGACAGATGTCGGCAGCTAAGCGAAGGAAGACTGCAGCAGCTGACGATGGAGCTGCTTCGTTAGAAGTCAGCTCTTCAGACACTGGTCTCCACTCAACATGTGATGATGATGATGACAGTGATGATGATTTGTGCTCGGAGATGACCGATGTGTCTCGGGTAAAAAAAAACTTGTCACCATATTAGGGTTTTGCTGTATTTGTATTTCCTAAATCTGGCTGGTACAAATCCAGAAATATGGCTGAAATATGACTGGAGCTCAAATTTAGTTGGATTCATAAAAATAGCCAAATTTTCGCCAGAGCTGAATTTCAGTGGATCTCTATACCAAGCATTTATTTGTCATTAAAATGTTTAATCATGGCATTATTCTGACAGGCAAATAGTTAAGCGAAGTCATGTTTCAGTATTAGTAATTTAATATCTTTTTGATTATGTGTATTTTGATGATATGTATGTGCTTAATAATGTCTATTTCTGTCAAGCATGTAGTGTATTTTAATGTGATGCAATGCAGCAGTTTTCTCATGCTGTTGAAACAATAAAACTTACTTTTGACTTAGATAGCTGCAAATTTAGTCAGCGAAGTCACTCCAAAATTAGTTTACATTGGCAAACATTAGCAGTGGCAAAAAGCAGACTCGCAGCATGTTTAGGCGTGATCAATGGCAGGCATTGCTCTGGTCATGTTTCTACTTACTGTGTGTGACTTGAGATATTTTGTGCTCTGAACTAGAAATGCATAAATTAGTCTTTGTAAACTAATTTGCATAATTTTCGAGAAAAACTTGTGAAATCATGAGGAAGATCTTAGGACTATCCTAGCATAACTGTGTGCGTGAGTAAGGGTAATGTAGAAAATGTGAAGTTTTTTCCAAGCCATTAGGCCCATAAGGGCAGCAGATCTCCATTTCCTTAGCACTCTGCCAGACACCATTTTATATAATATTGCTGGACTGTAGATGGTGTGCCTGTTTACTTTCACTGGTACTCCGTTGTGTTTATTTGTACAGGAACGGCCAGGCTGAGTTGACCTTACATTTGTAGCATAATACACTATCAAATATCAACAATATCAAAACGATCTAAGCATTATCAGTAAATATTTGCTATATGTTGAAAATATAGATGTCTGCATCTAGTCATCTGGGGCTTGATCAAAGTAGTCAATTGTCTCAGAGTAGCAGCAGGTCTGACTGGCTTACTGAGAGAGATCTTCACGTTGCAGGTAATAATAATATGATAATTATATAGAAATTTATAAGGCGTGCAAAGTCAGCAAGCTGAATTTGAGGCGCTGGTAGTGTAAGTACTGTAAGTACTGGTATTGTAAACTAAATGTAAGAGCCCTTACATTCCATTTCATGTCTTTTTGCACGTTATTGTTATTGCCATTTTCTGTTTTAAATTTACCAAATTCCTGAGTGTGAAATATTGAAAACTAAGCAAGTACAGCTCGGTGTTTACTCGATGGTGAAAGTGCAGTGGTAGGAGACTGCATTTCTTTGTCGAAGAGACACTGATGGCCACTGGAAGCTGGAACTAGTAGATTTTCTCCCTGACATCTTCAGTGTCGGCTGTGATTTGTCAGCCTATCTCTTGCTATTATCAGTAATGTTTTGTTCGATTAGTACAGTACCAAAAGAACATTTCCATGTGATCTGACCTTACCAGGAGACGGTCACTTAAATCCAGACTGCAAGTAGTAGATTGTTATTTGTTATTATTTACGCTGTAACAGAAATCAAGTTGACCATTATTACATCATCATTGTCAATGTTTACAGATGGTTTTATCCTAATTTTGACTGCTTTGGTTCATGCCAGACTTTTTGCAACAATTTGTTTAAACATTTAGCTCATCTTAGCAACATCTTACTGTTCGGCTGTATTTTGCCAACATTCTGCATCATCTTTTGCACATGCTTTTCATGGTATTAATTTTTTTTCAGTAAATAAAGAAAAAATTTTCTGCATCGATATTACCTTATTATTTGTTTTTTGTACTATCAGCCCTTGTGGTGAAATTCAGTACTGCAAGGGAGATTCAACTTCAGCCATTTTTGTTGACGGACTATCCATATTTGGTATTACAGACTTATTATACATGTTTTACATGAATAACTTAACTTCATTGTCACTCTTTCTTCACAGGCCTGGCATAGAGTAACTTCGTTTCAGCCGAAACGCGTTACCAACTACGCCACGCCACGTTGCTGTTGTTCTTGTAGTAGCCCAACTGTACCTCTCTTCTTATCACTTGTTGTCAAGGTTGAGCAACTGATGCACACACTGTCTACTTTCAAATGTCGCAATTTTACTTCTCATTCTACTAGCAGAACGGATGTTCAACGGAGTGTGGTTTCACTCCGTACTCTCGACGGACATCTGTCGATGGACGTCCTACCTCTGTGACGAGTTGAAAGTTTTCCAATGGATACGGCAAAGTGAGGTCGTGTAGCTTGTATGCTTATAACATGTTTGTTGTGCGTTGCAGACACAGTTCCTGAGTTTCTGCTGAATGCTGAAGACGACAGTGAGAAAGATGATGATGATGATGATGTTGACATTGATGTTGGGGCACTGTCGCCGATGAATGAGCCACCATGGTCGATGACCTCTGGCGAAAATGACCGATTACCAGCAGTTGATGATATCCTCTCATCATTTACTGGTTTGTATTATATTACTGTCCATTTACTTGGAATATTCTTCCAAATGTTTTTGAATACCGCACACACACAAACTCTGTCCACAATTTTACTTTTCATTCTACTGGCACACCGAGCATGTTTAAGGTTATCACAGGTTGAACGGTAGTTCAAGCCCTGGGTTAACGGCGACTTCTCTTTCCTATGGGAAAGCCAAAAATTCGACCCCCAACAGAATCAAAACCCCTGATCTGATTAAGATAAAATTTCGCACGGTTGATTACTTCGGCTAGATGACCCCTCACGCAAAATTTCATGTAAATCTGCACAAGGGGTCTTCTCGGCAAATAGGTGAAATATACGCAAAAATTTTGCTATAAATATACCTTTTTTCAGAAACTCACTTACAGGTCAGACCCTTCGGTGGATTTTTGCATGCAATGGCTCAAATGACATGGTCTTGCGCAAGGATGTGCCTTTTGGGGGTTAAAAAATTTAAAATTAATATTTAACGTATTTATTCAATTTCAAAAAATTACAATGGAACCTATGGAGAAAATTAAACAATTATTAAAACGGTCATAACTTTTGCTGTGTATAAGATAGAGTCATAACTTTTGGTCCTAGGCTATGGTTTTCGGGGATGGCCAATCTAATGGTGTCATTTAGTTTTACCCTGGACCCTCCCTAATTTCCATGGCAACGAAATTTGGGACAAAATGGGCTATAACTCAGCTTGTGTAAGAGATATCTGCGAGATTTTTACGTCTACATGGGGTTTTCGGGGATGGGCCATTGAATGCTGCCAATCGCATTTTTCCCTGACTGATCCCCGTTGTTGGGCCCAGCGACGTTTAGGGGGCCCTGCCTGTAGAGTATACAAAGTTAGAAACACATTTTAAAATGTATAATCAACAATAACTGACGTAATAACTAGCATAGAAATCTATTACCCTGTCATCGGAATAATTATTTAGGCCTATTTCAGTAGTGATGAACGGTAACTACAGTTTAGTTATTTAAATTCATTCAATCGTCAAATAACCGCAGTTTAATGGAATTTTGGAATTTTTTCTTCACAGAATTTAGTAAATTAACATAAATTTACATATGTGCATTAATTTTTTTAATGCGTGTTAATTTATTAACGCATTAACGCGTTAATTAATGCATTAATTTGACAGCTCTAGTAATAGGTAGTTCCATTTTGGCTTTCAAATGACATGAAAATCATTCACCTTGAATGACCCTGAAGGTCAGTACTGCAACAAGAACTGTATAGGCTGTATCGTGACTTCCTGAGCAAAGCGTTTTTATTGTGAGAAATATTTGCAAAACCTGCATCCAATATTTTCCTTGTTCATTTACTCTGTAGCTGTTTATATCACCTGGCGAGATGACCACATGCATAGAACAGTAGCTATTTATATCGCTTGGCGAAATGACCACGTGCGATGTCTGTAATACTAGCGTTCATTGTAGCTTTTGAGACAGTGTTCCGTTAACATAGCGTGCATGGAACTGTGTCACTTCTGACAAATCGTTTTCTCTCTGCCACTGGAAGTCAGACGCTGGGCTTCAGACATCGGTGGTACAGTCGGCTTTTCCTAGCGATAGCTGAGTTTCTTGTTTATTACTAGGTAAACTGTGCATGTGTGAATATTTTGTTTGCTAACATTATGTTTGCATATGTGTATAGTGTTTGTTGTTGTTTGAATTGTTTATGTTAGTTTGTGATCGCCTGGAAAGACTTCGTTCTCCCGAAATGACCTGTAACTACCAGCAGTGTTAATGTTGCTGCTCATTTTATATGCATCAAAGTTAAACATATTTATTGACTGCAGTGCAGTACAACGTGTACTACAAAATTTGTTTAAACTGCCAAAAATTTACTGTCGGGACAGCCACACCGAGGTACCAGTCACCGTTCACTGTTCCTGGCGGCCAGATAAAAGCCTGGTTGATAAGGTTGCTTTGACTGTGGTTCTGAAGATCTTCAATAGTATATTTTATGGCATTTGTTATGTTATATGGCTGAATAAAGTACTGTTTGTTGTTTGATTCTGGAAGCTGAGGCACGTGACGTCAGCGGGAACGTGCCGGGTTTTCATGACATGCGGAATTTCAACGAGGATTTCCTGTCGTCAGACATGATATCGTCAGCACCAGCAATGGACGAAGGTGTTGGTCGTTGGTTGCAATCGGACTTTGAGCAGCAGCTGTATGAGTGTCCCAGTGAAACTGAAGCATCGTCCGACACTGGAGCAGAGAAGTTGTCATGCCATAAACTGACCAAACCGAAAACTGTTGCCACTTCTGCCACATCAGATGACAGAGAACAGTGAGTTAGTTATGCCACATAATAATAATTATAATAATAATTATAATAATAATGGCAATAATTGTCGTGCAGTCTCAGTGATTTCAGGTGATAATCGTGAGAGCATTTTTTGTCTTGTTTTTATTCTTATTCATCGCTCCAGTGCGGCTACAAGAGTTTTATTGAGGAGAGTTGCCCAGATTAATGGCCGCTAAAGTATTTTTCACCATTTTTTGTCCTCATATCACACCTCACATGATAGTCTGAGTGTTATAAGGACGACCTTCAAAGTATATGGGAAAAGGCAAACTTTGACCCTCAGCCAATCCAAAACCCCTGAACCGATCATCACCAAATTTGAATGGCGTGATTACGTCGTGGACGCCTACCACCAAACAAAATTTGGGCTCAATACGCCCAGGGGTTTTTGCTTCCCATATAGGTGAAATATACATCCCTCCTGTTTGAAATTTACTACACTTTTTTGGTTCTTGAACTCCCTACAGGCGAGACTGTTAGACCGATTTTTATGCTTAATACGTCAAATGGCGCGGTTCTGTGCAAGGAATTGCCTTTTTATTGTTATAAAGTAAAAATTTTTATTTTTTACTGATTCATTTGAAAAATTCGAAAAAAAATTACAATGGTGGGGAAAATTTGAAAATTTTTGAACTGTCATAACTTCGGTTGTGTGCAAGATAGAGTCGTAATTTTTGGTTTTAGGATATGGTTTTCGGGGACATTTATATTTACCCCCGGTTGACCCCCATTACCATGGCAACGAAATTTGGGACAAAATTGGCTATAACTCGGCTTGTGTAAGAGATTTTTGCACCTATAGGGGGGTTTCGGGGATGGGCCATCGAATGCTGCCAATTTCATTTTTCCACGATTGACCCTCGTTGCCATGGCAACGAAATTTGAGACAAAATTGGCTATAGCTTGGCTTGTGTAAGAGATATCTGCAAGATTTTTTGCATCTGTGTTGGAGTTTTCGAAAATGGGCCATCAAATGCTACTAACTGAATTTTACCCCGACCGACCCTTGTTCCCATGGCAACAAAATTTAAGACAAAATTGGCTATACCTCGGCTTGTACAACAAATATCACCAAGATTCTTGCATCTGACGGAGGTGCGGGTTGAGGGTTTGGCAATTAGATGACGTCAGTCGAAGTCTACCACAGCCAACCTTGATTTCCAGGTATAACGAACAGCAGCGTAGTAGGAGCAACAGCAGTAGTAGACACATCCAACGTTCTGTACCCGACCGGAGGTATACTGCTCTGCCTTAAAAAGGTAAAAGGTAAAGATACGGATCCTGCTATAGCATTTTTTGCATGCATCAGGCTTACTCTCCGACTTTTGGCAATAAAACAGCAAATATATATGTAAAAGAACTTACCAGTTTACAACTGTGTGTAAGGACGATGTGATGATATCAGTCCTCTAAAACAGCAAAAATAGTTTGGGTAACCTTAGATGGGACTATGCATATGGCATCCTTACAACCTGACTTTAGTTGGTAGTCACTAACATAGTCTAAAGCCTTCTTCATTTGATGTTATTTGTCATAAATCATAAATTATTTTTAGCTTGGTGATGAATCTGATGATGCAGTGCTGCGCAGTAAGATTTTACAAGAAAAGCCGTGCTAACGCAAAGGTGAACGCACAACAGCGGTGCACCGTCATACGCTAGTGATGCATAGACTTCATCCATAGATCTCATTCGTACTGCTTTTAGCTAGTTTCACAGAAAGCCCAGTAAAACATAATCATTCACCAGATGGTGCCAGACGCCCTACGACTAAATATGTAGGCCCTAAGCTTATGGTGTCTTAGTTGTACTCACCATATGGCGCCACTATCTCGCTCTGGCAATGCCATATCGGCTGGATGTCGCAAATTTTGCCCACCCCCCTCTCATTTAGCACCCTCGTTTGGGGTGACCCCCTTCGAATTTATGGAAAAGCTTTATGGTTCCTGAAACTAGTCTTCCAGGCAGCCGACGGTGAAGATTTGGTGATTCTAGCTTGCACCGCTTTTGACTGATCCACCCGTGTGACAGACAGACAGATGGACGGACAGAATTGCGATGGCTAAGATGCGCCACAGCAGTAGCTGCTGTTACGCATAAAAAAACTTTTTTCACTCTAATTGTTGTATGTTTTTGCTGCTGTTAATGAGTCTGCTGCGTATGTAGGAAGTGTGGTGTTGCAACATCTGCACTGTCTTGATGTGAAATTCGTTTATGCATTTATACGTGCATGTTTTGAAAGGTCAAATATTTAAAATACTTCTGGCCATTATCTAAATATCAGGTGCCAACAACAACAACAATTCAAATACAAGGTGCAGTATTTGCCATTTAAATAAGGTTTAGACACTGATTTTGACTGTAATTTTTAAATATTTGTTACGACCATCCAAAAAGCCATTCTGTGGTGATGCTTTGTGTGCAGAACAATGACTATGTTGACTATGCTCACAGGTTTTTTTTGTTTTCTAGTTTCAGTTATCATGACTTCTGTCTTTTTTAGTTTTTTTTTAAATCTCAAGCTTATAGCTTTTTGCATTTTTTGCATTTGTTTGTACATTTTTTTATGTTTTACGTAACACTTTCTCTCATTTCATTTCTATTTAAAACATTTTTAGTTCATTTTGGTTCAAGCGCTAGATTAAACTGGCATCTTGCCCATCAGTTTGTTGGTGCAAATCTCTTTTGTATTGTACCAAATTGTACGTTATGATTGTGGCCATGCAGTCTCATGCCGATGTCGCTGAACGAAGAGAAACTGCTTTTGAAGAAGCTAAAGGAAAACATTTCAGCTGGTCTGATGACACCGTGTCCCAAGCTGTCACGATTCTACCGCAAGCTCAGCATTAGACAGGTCCGCTGCCAAATAAATAGCTGCATTAGTTAGGGCGCCACATTGCACTATGCACCAGCATAATCGGGTGTCTGGCTAAGAGTTAAGGAAACAAAGTTGGTGCCTTCCGGCTTGCGAAGTATGCGTACTTTATGTTATTTTTTACGCATGTGTGCATTAAGTATGTAAGAAAGTCTGGCATTTGTAACATTTTTAGGTACCTTATATTATTTTACGTTACAGTGTTACTATTGTTATGTCAGTTATGACAAAATTAAATTACTGTGCAGTAAAGGTAAAGGTAAAGGTCGTCAATTTGTATAGCGCATCATCGCGAGCATGCGCACGCCTCTAATGCACTTTCGTCACTAACCAGAGCTGCCTGTCGCACGGCCACCGTGTGCAGCCTGCAGACACAGGCTGGCGCAGCGGCCGGCTAGGCAACCCCAGTCAGCTGTACCAAGGTCCCCACCTTCCGTAACTCATGTAAATGAGTTACTACTCATTTTACCATCCCACGGAGGGTGGAAGGCTGAGTTGACCTAGCTGGCAGGCTTCACACCAAGATGGTTTACCTGCCCGCAGGCAGTCGCCCATCGCAGTACTAACCGGGCCCGGCATAGAGTAACTTTGTTTCAGCCGAAACGTGTTACCAACTACGCCACGCCACCTAGCGTCTACCTTAGGGATAAAGAAATGGAGATCAGCGCTGCCTTATGTCTTGTGTTTTGCGAAGGACTGTGCGTTTTATGTGAACATTTCCGTGTTGTGATGCAGGAAGGGAACACAGCCCTGCACTGGGCGACATTTGCTGGTAGTGTGCCTATCATGGAAGTATTCATCGAGGCTGGGTGTAAGATGGACTCCCCCAATGAACATGGAGACCGGCCGCTGTGAGTTTTCACTACATGTATATGTCAATTGCTTACCAGTTATCCTTGTCATTGACTTGCGGCGTAAATCTAGAAATGTTGTTTGGTGGATGATGGTGGTCTAATAAGCTTGCATGAGTCGATGCTGCGGAATATGTCTGTAACAGCGTTTACCAGTGACTCTATATGCTTGCTGGGATCTGTGGAAAAGACTGATCCATGTCATAAAAGGTGTTTAAACCGGGTCTTCATTCTTCAGTTTTGTATTGGTACAGGTATAGTTAGATTGGGTTGTGATGAATCTTTTGTTCGTTGATGTTCTATTCATTTGTGTGTTTCTGTAGTTTGTTGTCACTTGCATTTTCTGTCAGTAAGTCTGTGTTTTGCTGTTGGGTTTCAGCATCAGTACCATCACAAGTGATTGGCTGTTAAGACACTTTTCTGAGATGATCTGCAGTGTGTCAGCATGTGTTTATGGCTGCTTTGGTTAATTTTGTCATATTTTATTGCTTGCTGCTTAGTGTCAGATCTTCACGGTTTTGTCAGACTTCACCACTGGCCGGTCAAAGCTAATGGAAAACGAAAACAACAGTGACGTCTGTTAGCATGTACTGAAATTAAAGATGCTTTATGCCAGAATTCTCCAGTGGGGAAGTGTGGTGGTTAAGAGGATGTTTTTACTTGGTTTTGTGTTTGTTTCGCTGCAGAAAAAGATCTAGTCTTATGCTGACATCAGTTTGTTAATGAGTATTTTGTAAATTTGTAGACATATCGCAGCACGGCAGAACCACAAAGATTGTGTCAAGTATGAAAGTTTTGCTTGCTTAACTGATAATACTTATAATGATAACAGCAAGTTGTAGTATCATATGTTCTTTACAAAACACAAGCACAATATCGCATAGTTTATTATTAGCTTGGATTAAGGTGTTCTTTAAGGAATATTAAGTATCGTAATAGTTGAGATGCAGTGCGGTCATTTAATCACCACTATTTACAGAGCTGTTTTCTGTCAGAAACATCAGTATCAGTGATGTTGACATTTATGAGTGCTATTCAGCAAATGACATTTGGTTTGAGGTCGGATAACTTGCATTGATCCTGTGATTGTAACTACTCATGCTGCAACATACGCTGAACGATAACTTATAGGTGTTGTTGCAGCACTTCCAGAGTAAGTGAGTAACTAAATTTATTAGATAGTGCACAATTTCGGCACCATGTGTGCCAAGCTTGACTAACTTGATGACAAGTGAAAACTTTACCTTTGGCGCTCTTCGTTATTTTTGTCACAGTTAACATCATGTGCATGTTTGAAGTTGGCGATTGCCGATAGCACAGTGGGAGTGGTGACTGATCGCAGTGTATGCGTTGTGATTGATTACTCATGTGCGTGTTTTGTTTTAGCTTGTTGCTGATACGTGGCGCAAACATCGATGTCACAAATGCTGCCGGTGAAACGCCACAGATGGTCAGTCGCCAATTTTCTACTGTAGATCACGATAATTTATTCAAAAGCAAGTCAAACAGCATGTGTGATAATGTTTATTTCTTTATTTCACGTAACTTTGAAGCAGAAAGTAATTATTGAAATATTTCATGTTTTTGTTGTTTTTCTGCTTGTACGCTACAGCAGAGCCTGAGAGGCTGGATAATAAGAATTTATGGGCCGTATTGGCCTGTGGTGTGTTCATCAAACTTTTTACTGTATCTAGTTTTAGGTTTCGTTTTGATGTCTCATATGTCATACATTGTTGTCTGAGAAGAAGCTAATGTGATGTTTGTCAACTGAGTATCATGATTATTTTACGATTTTCTTTGCGTCTGAAAGGGAGTTGTCATAACGATCTGAATGAGCTGATGTCAGCAGGTCTGCCATTAGCCAAGAAAATATACCGTTTAACGGGATATAAGCCTAATCCACATAGTGCGCACATCTAATCTATGATCAAGCCCGTGGCAGCGGGGCTTTGATTGGTTCAATAGAACACGCACTCATCAGTTGAAACCAAAAAGTATTGCATAAAAATAGCTAAAAGTATGACCGCTAAATGCAGTTTCCAAGCTCGCGAAGCGTAAAAATGCCTTTTCGGCTGGGACTGCCATTTACTTTTTTTGGGAGAGCTCACGGCACTCCCCCAACCTCCTGGCTGGCCAGAGATGGAGTCAAAACACTCTTTGTCCAAGAGTGTGACTATGGGCCTGACGATGTGTGGTTGTGTGTGTTGTTTATTTAGTGTTGTGCTCGAGCTGACAGTGACGTGGCCCTGACATTCCGGCTCAATCGGCGTCTACAGGTCTGCCGTCAGCCGAGGGAACGCCTCATTAAGCAGGACATAACATACGGCCGAGAGACGTCAGCCATCACGGCCGTCAACGCTGTCGACGACGCAGACTTCCCCGATGACTTCTTGTACGTCTCGGACTACGTCGAGACCACGGTCGTTCCTGTCAATCGTATCGTTACCAGTATTAAGGTACATACAGTGCTAATATCGGCTTTAGAATTTAATGTTAACAGGGAATGATCAGAGATCTTGAACCTCCGCCAAAAGTGGTGATGCCACCTGGCAAATACAAAGGACTTGATCAAAAGATTTGAAATGTTCCCATAATGTAACCATACCATGGTTCGTTTTTTGGGCCTTGCCCAACCTCTTTATATTGATGTCATTTTTAATTTTGTGAGTAATGAGCTGACAGAAATTGTTTGACTCAGAGTCAAAACTTAACCTTTTTACTACTTCAGTTTGGTAGACGTGCATAGGTAACCATTCCATTTGATCATATTCTAGCACTTGTTAGATACGTGCAAGTATAGACAAGAGCACTGTGGAAGTTTGTGGTCTGTGACATTACCTGTGATGATAGTGTAACACTGGGATGATGAGGTTGATAATGTAATGTGTTTTTTTCTGTGAAATTTTCTAATTGTGTTTTTGGTTGTATATATGCATAATTGTTAGCATTATGCAGCATCACTGACAGCGTCACTGAGTTCAGGCTATTGCAGCAGATGTTTCAATGGCATAGTCTGTCTGTCTCACCCTGCATCTTATTAAAACCATTGGATGGAATGAGATGCCATTTGATAGGGACAGTCATGCAGTTCAGTGTAGCATTTTATTAGACAAAGGGCATGGTCCCCATAGGAAGTGAAGACTTGGTGGTTCACACACTGATTTAAAATTTGCATTGCAAGTTGGTGGCTGAACTAAGACATGATGTTGCCAGGTCTTTCTCACAATAATAGCATGTTTTCTGCTGCCAATCACTGTAGCTTCTGTTGATATTGTTATCATAAAAACTATCGAGTGTATTTTTAGTGTTCTGTGCATTGGTGTACTACTAGTGTGATATGCGTGAATTTGTGTACTGTGCAGTCATGCAGCTGTCAGGATAATTGTTCGTCATCGTGTGGCTGCGCCGGCCCCAATATCAAGTGCTGGTATGACCAGGTATGCTCATGTCAGCTTGATATTACAGCAGTGCGCTCTATCGACAACAAAGCGAAGCATTTCATCTTCAGTTTTTACATTATGTGCATCTGACATACGTGGAAAGCTAATGATCTGTTGATAGGACTTACAGAACTGATGAAAAGTGTGTTTGTTGTTCAACATTCCACACTTTTCTACAATGATTGAGGCTAATCGTTTCCAAAATCATAGGCAAACAAAATTTATCTGTGTTCTACTTTTTTATGTACTGTTGTGTATCTCAGCACTATGACTGGGGTCTCTGGATAGTGTTATGTACAATTAATGCAGCTGTGCGTGAAAGCAGTAGGACTGGGAACTCTTAGGAGACCGTTTGTTGACTGTCGACTTAATGGTTTGCTGTTAGCTTACTGTGATGTGGCATGAAGGTGTATTGTGGCTGATGAGGTGGTGGTATGTCTGTTGACTGCATAGCGAGTCTACCTGTTCGCTGGCATGGGCAATGGATGGCCACTGTGCCATGTAACTAACACATTGTTCCATTAGCTCATAATGCCAATCATCTGCCACTTCTGAGATTGCGTCTGACACATGTAACAGCGCTGTATTAAGTAACAAGCCATACTTTTTCTTATATTCATCCTATATTGTGTTGTTGTGTATATGAAGGATATGCGGCTGACAAGTGATTTCAACTTTTCGGATCCTCCTGTAGTGTTCGAGTGCAACCGAGCATGTCGTTGCAACATGACATGCCTCAACCGCGTTGTCCAGCTTGGAATCCGGTAACCAGCTGGCCTCCTTTTATCTATCTGTCTGACAGAATATGCATCAGATGTCTTTATAAAGTGTTGCAGCCAGTTGCTGGATTACAACCGTGAAAAACAGTTGGCAGAAAGTGGAGAGTGAACATTGCGGTTATGTAATATTTGTTAAACAGTGTGGTTAAGTAGATATTTTTGTCTTATTGTCAAATGAATGAATAAAATATCAATATGGAGTGTTGCATCCAGTGGAAACATGAAAAATATTAGGCTGTGAGTAGAGCGCATATATTGTGCAGTTACGAAAAATGGGTAGAACAGTATTGTTAAAACAGCTTCATATATAACATGACACTTGTGTTATCTCAAAAGTTGACTGAAGTGACTAAGGGCTGGTTTTTGGATCTTAACTGGCCGGTCAAGTTAGGGTTACCTGACAGATTTGCATAACTCGCGTTTCCCGTTGCACTAACTAACGGTTATAATGACCAAAAATTTAACTGGCCGAAGTCGGCCAGTTAGCTAACCGTTGATTGTAGTTATAATATTTAGCGAAACTTTTGTACCATATTGCTAGCAATTTGTTGACGAATGTGATACTATAGAATGATTTTACCGTATAGCAAGGTCTTTAAAATGCTTGAGGAGACATTTGCTGCTACAGAATCCATTCATGAGTGGACAAAATGGCCATCCACAATTGGTTGGCTGGCTCGTGGGCTGGCTGACATGCGTTTGCACTCATTGATATTCATGATGCCCGCCTGCACTAGGCAGAAGTGATTAGCGCCATGCGCATTGCTGCTAAGCAACTATAGTATACCATTCAGTTAGCTAACGGCCAGTCAAGGTTTTGTTCAGAAATGCGCATAAACTTAACTAGCGAGTTACAGTTAACAGACGGTTTACTAACTGATCAGTTAACTAAAAGATACAGAAACCAGTCCTTAGTTGTGTATGTTGATGTTGTGGTTGCAGCTGCCGACTGCAAGTATTCATGACAAATGGTCGTGGTTGGGGCGTAAGAACCATGCTCGACATTCCACGCGGCACATTTGTCTGCGAGTAAGTCCTACTCCGCTGCCGTTGATGCTCATAATAAGGATAACATTTAGCATAATAGTAATCGGAATGATATTTTTGGCCAGTGCAACTAGGATTTTGGTTTCTCCTGTAACTGAAACTACGACGGGCTGTTTGCACGGAAAGAAAAGCCGTGACCAAAACTGGGCATCCAGTTTCAGCAAAAACTGTAGTCATTACAGAGCTTTCCACCAAAATCGAAACAACACCAGAACTGCATTTAATGTTAGATTCTGTGTTTAAACCAAAACCCAAATTTGGTTGACCTACAAGTGCAGTTTTTCAGTTGAATGTAGAACAGTGCTGCATAGTCATTGATTTTTGAATCATCCTCATCTACACTGTGTCCGGTACAAATCGGACCCCGTAGACATCGTGCAATAAAAATGTCAAATCTAAACGAATATGAATAACGTTTTGCACACTTAATCCTTAATAAATTGCTGAAGTGACTGCCAAATTTCATTGAGAAATATTAATTTTTACCAAAATTATCAAATGTTTAATATCGATAACAAAATATGTTTGTTACCAATATGGCGCTACATACTTCACTGTTTAAGCTTATTGTTATGTGTCCTTGTAGTCTTAGGACTTAACGCCACGCTAAAGTTTATTCGTCCTACATCATCATCATCATCATACTGCAGTCACTCAAGCTCAAGTGACGTTTGTTGATGCAATCAAAATAACATAAACAATAACAAAATGGAGTTTTCTGCAGATGATCATGTTTTAATTAAACTGTTGAGGCAAAAAGAAAGGGTATGGTGCTAAAAAGTGTGTCGCGGAATTTCCCATCAAGCCGTAGACAATTGTCAGGATTAAACAAACAGTTGCCTAATACTGGACACTTCACATTTTGAGGCGATCTCACAGAAGTCGCTGTAACTATTGTTTGCGTAAATAGATTCAATTGAAATGCCAGAATCAGATGTTATTTGTTAAAGTTATGCAAATGAACACAGGAGTTTACTTATGTAACACCATATTGGTAATGGAGATATTTTGTTATCGATATTCAACAATTAATAATTTTGGTAAGAAATAGTATTAATAACAAAATTTGGCATTTGCTTCAGGAATTTATTGGGGATTAAGTGTGCAAAGCCCCCTGTCCTCCAATAGACAGCATTATCACATTGATGTCTGTCTGGAGGATAACAGGGAAGATTATTAGAACTACTATTATGTTATTTACATATGCATGCATACAATGGAGTTCTTACAATTTTAGATTTAGGTTAGCTTGTTTTTTTCTGCATTTTGTGTTTTATATTTCTGTAAAGGTTAAACTTACGGTTCTGTTATTATGTGTTTGTGTGCATTCTGCCTTGAAAGACTGTCCCCAAAATGACCTATACTGTGTCGGGTGGGATGTTAAACCCTATCACTCCCTCACTCAAGTGTGCAAAATGTTATTCATATTCGTTAGATTTGACATTTTTATTGCTCGTTGTCCAGGGGGTCCGTTTTTTCACCGGACACAGTGTATATTCAATCACCATTGTTATTTCATTACTACTTAACTGGTAGTCCATATGCTGATAACGATACTCATTTGTTAGTTGCCTTGTTGTTGTGTGATGTTATAGGTGTGATCGCAGAGGCAGATCATTATAGGCTACATTGTGATGTGGTATTATTAGTATCATGATGTCATGTACTATTATTAGTTACACATTGTCACATTCTATTATTAGTCACGTGTTATTGTTAGTGATGTTGTCCTACAGGTATATAGGTGAGATAATTTCTGATGCACTCGCTGATCATCGCGAGTGTGACACCTATCTGTTTGATCTGGACAACCAGGTTGGCTGCTTCTCACAGTCTTGTCTTGGCCTTTATGATTGTGGCATTGAGTGTTATTGATGTTTCCTACATTGGACACTTTGTCTTTGTTGTGCGATAATAGTCTTGGTTCTCTGGTAGGTGTATGATTAGCAGTTTTTATTGGATTTTTTTCAGCCTGTTTTCTTTTTACTGTTTTTGCCTTGTTTTTTATTAGCCCATTTTGTCGAAGGAACCTGTCTGTTATGACTATCCAAACTGCTAGCTAGTCAGAATATGCTGGTCAGTCAATATGAGTGCTTGTAGCAATGGTGCTGTAACATCCAACCCTGCCACGGTCGAATGTGATAGCGTGTTGAGCGGTTAGGCACTGGTTTTATCACTATTGAGTTATGTAACACGACGACTGATATCGACCAAACAGATAGTATTCAACAGTTCACGTTAGTTAG
>Ga0209367_1005025_pt1 | contig 18339 bp, 6 predicted proteins | sample WorMetLIZISLAND2_FD_187412 | JGI IMG/M metagenome (GOLD analysis project Ga0209367, IMG submission 187412) | Marine gutless worms symbiont microbial communities from Max Planck institute for Marine Microbiology, Germany - Olavius geniculatus... ... | reverse complement strand
AGGAAAGGCACAAAAAGTCACGCAAGCGTTATATTTCACCTATTCGTGGGGAAGCCCCCCGTAAACGGATTTTCACCAAATTTTGCACATCAGGAGATATGCTGGACGTAATCATCTGTGCAAATTTGGGTGTGGAAAAATTAAGGGGTTTGGGAAATACGAGGGGTCAAATTTTGGAGTTTCCATTGAAATGGCTGGTCACTCTTACAACAGTGCTGCGCTACCGCGTAGCCTGTGATGACACAGCATAAGTTGCTGGTACCGGTTTCGTTTTGATAACGTGCGCTTCGCATTAAACCAGCAGACTATCTACCATCAGACATTTCATATCTGTCGTAATAAAAGACTCGTCGCTTTTTGTCCGTCTTTGGAATGGCATTAGAGACAGCGTAAAATGCGACAACAACACAAAATCTTCCTATAACAAGCACTATGAACAATATCGACATAGGCATATATATAAAAACTACACCGACTACGGCAGCCAGCCAGCGGTCTATACAAGCAACGTATAATACACAGCCGGGCACAATCATAAACGTGTGAAAGTTTCATCAGACGACACGCACCAGTAAGTAAGTAAGTAAGTAAAGTGTAAATTTACATAGCGCATACTCAAAAAGATCTCTAATGTGTCTTCAACCTCAAACTTACAGAGTGAGTAGCACAATGAAAGCAAGCCCCAAAGCGTTTGCTCAAAAATGAATAAAATATCGACATTTTTCCAAAGACTTATCTATAAACTCTTGCAAAAGATACGAAAAAAATGATAAAAAGATACGAAATTTGGCTATCATTTAGAATCCCGTCATGTCGCTACAGTGGTTACACTAGCTTGTGAAACTGTCTGCTTCAGAACTTTCAGTTAATCAGTACATTCTACAGCTGACGGGTATTTCACGAGGCGTATTCATTCCCAGTCTTGGTCATGGAATGCGACAACAATATCTTTACCGGCTATTCGACTGCACAGACATAGAACTATGGACAAGTCCCCCAGATACGAACACTGAGGCGCTGACGCATTTAACGCTAGTCACCTGCAAGTGCTTCTTCTCCAGGGGGGGTCAAGGGTCAAAGAAGTGGGCGGGGCAGGAAGCTGCAACTTTCCAGCATACACTCTGCTCAAACTTTCAATTTTGTCCCTAAATTTCCCCAACATGCGGGGGTTTTCAGCCCCAAATTTTGCATTTTTGGACGAAAATTTTTGCAGAAAGAAAACACGATTTTTACAAATTTCCGACAGCCCAAAATCTGGCATGAAAATTCCGGTCCCGTCCTTATCCTCGTGTCACGTCACTGGATGATGATGATGATGATGATGAAAGACGAATCAACTTTAGCGTGGCGTTAAGTCCTAAGACTACAAGGACACGTAACAATAAGCCTAAACAGTGAAGTCACGTAATAGTAGTCAGTGCAATGAGACATGAGACATTGTTAGTCATGACTGTAGGACCGGACAAAAAGTTCGGTTTTCAGTCTGGAGGCTTGTCAATACACCAACAAACGCCAGGAGGCGGCTGGCTGGTATTTAACGGTAACAGTGTGAGCCAAAATAAACCAGCTAGGATTAAAAATTAAACGCAAAAAGCCACAAATAATTTGCCAGCATTTGCAATATGAAATGAGCCGACCTTTTTCGATCATTACATGCCACCAAGCAGCACTAGTAAACTAAGTACAGTAATTCTTGGAATTTTATCTCTTAGCAGTTATTGTTCAGGCGACAAACGAACCACATAACCAGAATCCACATAAGTTGAGTAAGAATACCATGTAACATGTAAGAAGTACATATTAGCTATAAAATGTAAAATTACTGAAGGCACTTTGTGCTGTCTAGAACATAATCACATCGATCTGGAAAACTAGCAGAGCTAACAACACAACAGATTAAACTATACAAAAAGAGCAATAGCTTCTGAGACAGCAAGAACCAACAATAAACTAAGCTCATTACTCACTAGCTGTAAGTTCGATACGACAGCAGCAACAACATTTGCAAGTCAACACATCTCGGCTCAAAAATTACTGACACAGCAACGACACAGACAACTATAGACAGTTTATATTTGCCACAATTTCGACGATGAACAGCACTGTTGTTGTGTCGTTCTTTCCATTTCAGAATAAACATTGGGCGACTTCACTTTCTGACTTAGACTTTCGCTAAGCCTAAACTTCAGTCTAAGTACCTACTTAAGTCAAAAAGTGAAGTGATTTCGCTGAGCGAAAAAATGACGACTAACACGGATAGTTTAGTAAATTAAAACAGTCTGGTACCAATAATAAACGCCGTAATGGCTACACAATGACGTAAGACGTTACGTAATTACATCATTTGCGCGTGCGGCGCAATTAAATAAGCAAGTACAAGCGTAACTGGTTGATTTATTTCCTGTTAAGTTCACCGGTTTTCCGCCATTTCTAATCGTTTAGTTGAACTTTGGTCTAAGTACAGACGTTAGCGTTCAGCTTTAGCTTTCGCTCAGCGAAAAGGCTCAGCGAAAGTCCGAGTCAAAAAGTGAAGTCGCCCATTGTACGCGCTTTATCTTTGCTGCATTAGTTTGCACTGACAATCTGCTTCCAGTGAAACGAGAACAGTATAATATAAACCATTAACCACAAACACATAATGACAGCCACGGTCAACAACAATATTGAACAGCACTTAAAAATTTTCTATTAATGAGTACGGGCTGGTTTCGGCTTTACAGCCGACTACGGCTTTATAGCCGTCTACTTACGACTTCACAGCCGTCTACGGCTTCATAGCCGCTACCTGTAACCTTCTGGTTACACTCGGGGACGCGCATTGGGCCGAACTGATACGGCCTCAGCGCTGGGCAGGTGTAAGAGCCTGCCCACCCCGAAGGCAAGGCAAGGCAAGGAGTACGTGCTTCTCATCACAGAAATACCGAGTTACTTGGACGCAATGTACACCGAAAGGCGTTTTACTATGAGTTAGAACAAACGACAGAGACAGGCTAAGAATAAATACATGCCCTTGCCACTCCGCGGCAAATAAGACCACTTAGTACAAGCACAACCAATGACAAATGAGATACTACTGGCTCCTAAGGAATGGGCCAACGGGAAGCTAAGCTAAGCCCCGTCATCAGTTTAACTGACAGCACAGCAAGCAATCAACTGAGTGACTAGCTACCAGCATCATATGCACAAGTACCGTACAGGATTTCTTCTTTCATCTTGCCTAGTAACAGTAAAACAATCGTGGAACACGCAAAACACAAACGTAAACAATAACACGCTGAATTTCCGAGTTTACGGAAATATGCAAAATGGAACACATAAAAAACAAGTAACTAAACAGAACGACTATCCGAGGCAACTGACAATACAGAGCATCTGAGCTGTTGGTGGTTAGTGCTGCCCCCTATACGTAACCTGCTTAAACGACATAGTTCTAATACTTTCGGCAGCGTATCGACACCCAGTAGCGATTGTAGGTGAAACTCACTCAGCTGGCGCAGTCTGCACCTCTCAGCTGAATTATTTCAATATAGCAAAAAAGAAACACGCCACGTACAGATGCACGAACAGATATATACCTGGTTTTCTGAGAAGTTTTTGTTGTCGGAAATTTTAACTTTTTATTAGTATGGATCGTTTGTTCACACATTATACAGTTTTCGTCTGCTGATGCGTCTTCACCGACAGCGTGGCGGTTTTTCGGCACTGTGCCATTTGCATCGATTGTGCGCTAGCGTACGCAGGTTATGTATAGAAGGCAAGATCATTAGTGGCGGCAGTGCCTGTTGCAATTCTGTGAATGAAAGTTGTGCAGTAAAACTAATGAAGTTTATATCCGCTACATGCATTATCGTGAGTTTCGCATGCCCAAAAATGTGTTTGCAGCCTGGAACAAACAGGGGAGCTTCCAGGGCTCTGCAAGACCCCCACCCCCTAGCTGGTGAGAAGGGGACTCAGTGCCCCTCCCCATGAATCTCACCCCCACTCTCGACTGCGAGCCTCCCAACTCCAATTTCCGGCTATGCTTATAACAGTGCTAACAGCCTCCCTGCAGCTAATTACAGTATGTAAATCGTTACACTAGTCAGTGAGGACAATTCCAACCCACTCTGATGCATGCCCAGGCCACTGGGACACACCTTCTAAACCAAAACACATCTTCCACAGAAGTACACTGTGCAGAACTGCAACAACAACGCTGCGTGTACTTTCACTACTATACGAGATGCATACGATACATTCTGCAAGCATTCTGTGGAAACACCATTGCCATTCCAGCGGACACACGCTTGTTCACAAACAGCAGACAAAAAAACTCGAACAACTAAATCAAAACTAAGCAAAAATCAAACTTCTACTCCGGTCCATTAGCCACACCCAGTTGTAAGTATGTTTACGGCCAGAAATACAGCGAGAGACTAGAGACATGTCAAGTACAGTGCTTGAGTGAGTAGGGTTTAACGTCCCAGCCGACACAGTATAGGTCATTTCGGAGACGGCCTTTCCAGGCGGAATGCACACAAACACATAATAACGAAACAGTAAGTTTAACCTTTACAGAAACACAAAACACAAGATATAAAAAAACAAGCTAAACCTAAAATTGTAAGAAATCCGTTACACGCGTGCATAAGTAATTAACATAATGGTAGTTCTAATAATCTTCCCCGTTCTCCTCCAGACAGACATCAATGTGATAATGCTGTCTATTGGAGAACAGGGGGCAAGGCCAGTGCCCAAGTACTCACACTCAGCATTCACTGGTTTACTGTCCTTCACAACTTTCAGCTGCAGTCCTGCGTCATAAAGCAAACAAAGGTGTAGCCTCGGTTGGATAGCATTTCGCCTAATCCCATTTTGCCTAATCTTTTTTTGATAGGCGGACCAACAACAACGCCTTGCTTTGTCGTTTTTTGCTTTTTTGACAAGTTCTGTTTTGTCGTTCATCAATTTTTTCTGTACCATTTTTTGGCCGACCGTAAGTAAGTACACGACGGGTGTCGTCTCATTTCGCCTAATCTCATTTCGCGTCGTATACTTACCCTAACCCTAGTTCGATTTCGGTTGGGGCTCTGCAGTAGACCCAACTGGGGGAGCGATTAGGCGAAATGCTACGACACCGTAGCCTCAGATGCGATGTAAGCGTTAAGTACAATACCACACCGCGCTCGCTCGTTCCAGTACTTATTCCAGTCATTCCTGAATAATAAAACAGCATTCATTTGCCTAACCAAATCTCCATGTCTTTCTAGTATCCCGGCACAAAGCTAACGGCTGACAAGTAACCGAATGCAACTCAAGTTCAATGCCAAAATGAAAGCTGACTGCAAGACATACTAACATACAACTGCTACAGTGTGTACAAGTTAAGAGGATGTCAGACGAACGACAGAGTCGGCCGACTTTTGTGGGCGTGGTTGAGTTGCCCGACAAAATCGGTGAACCATGACACACGGCCGATAGTTCTGTCTGCTACTTCGTACGTCATCAGCTAGCACAACAGCCGAATGCAGATCGCAAAATAATACTTGCATCACTTTTTTCTGCATCTAATGAACGAAGATAATAACAAACACAAAAAATAACTAAAATAAATATTCATCTTCCGTTGCAAACAATCACCATGGCAACATAAACAAAATTCGTTGTCCGATATACGAAAAGTCGGCCGACAAAATCGTCGAATATAGAACATGCTCTTGTTCTATCTTGGTTTTGTCGGCCGACAAAATTGGGCGATTTTTGCATGACACACGACAGATTTTTGTTGGCCGATTTTGTCGTTCGTCTGACATCCCGTTAAGGCTCACTCAATAATGGACCAACAAAACATACGATATGATATAAGGCACAAAAATCATCTTCAGTCTAATAACACTGGATGTTGGTGCTATATGGGACCGCTTGCATCTCGTGCAGTCTGACGAAACAAACATTGTTAAAATGACAGCAGAGCTGTTAAATGTATTCATAGGCACAACAACTGTTAGAGCAGAGACTGAAATGCAGAAAAACGACATAAGTAAGTAAGCAAGTAAGGCATTAGTTCAGTAAATGCACGCAGCATGAGCCAAGTACTCTTATGACTGAAATCAATCTATAAGGCAAACAAGAAATCTGAGCTAATGCTCAGGAAACGCGCGAGAGCCTATAGCAGTTCCTGTTCGCAGGTTTTTTGGTCTAACTCCATCCATTTCGTCGCATTCAACTCTTTTGCAGCCAAAAATTGCCAAAAACCACTAAAAACACCTATTTTAGGGTTCAGGGTCAATCAAGGTCATCAACGTTGACAATCCTAAGAAGCTTGTCGTCAGTGCTTGTTATGATAAGCAGCATGTCTGTGCCTGTCTGCAACTATTTTCATGCTAGACAAGCCAACAGCGGATAAATAACCACTTTTTAGAGGGGAACCCTTCTTTGATGCCAGCGTGCGCAGGCCTCCTTGAACCTACAGAGTGTGAATTTGAATTGCTAAAATTTACATTCAATGCTGAAAATTTCACATACAGGTTGTCTTGGTCTATCGCCAGCCACTTCGGTGCTATTTACTCTTGAAATGCATGTCGCAGCTTGAAATCGCAAAAAAAATCACTAAAACACCCTATTTTGGGGTTCAAGGTCATTCAAGGTCATCAATGTTAACATTCCTAAGAAGCTCATTGCCAATGCTTGTTATGATAAACAGCACGTCTGTGCCTATCTGCAACCATTGTCACATTAAACAAGCCAATAACGGTAGAATAACTTCTTTTTAAGGGGGTGCCCCTCTTTCTCCCCCTCGTTCATGGGAACCCCCGTCACCCAGCGGCAGAAAATTTTGTCACAAAATACTAGAGACTCTAGGCTATCATTGGAAAAACCCAAAGTCTCTATTTTTCCTGGTCTTAGAAAGGTACCGGGTCATGACACCAGGACAGACAGACAGACAGACGGACAGATGGACAGAATTACCATAGCTAATATGCGCTATAGCTAGTAGCTATGCTAGTGCACGTAAAAATGTGGATAAAAACTAGGCCTATAAGCACTACATTAACAACAACTATAAAAATATATCTGTCATACTTGAAAGTAATTCAAAAGACAATCAACTTGGCTGTTTTACTAGATGAATAATGCCGAATCTAACATATAATTTGAGTTTCACACTTCAGAAATGTGAACGCAATTTTTTAGCTATTGTGGCAAATACAACTAAATAAAAATCAAACTAATGCCACGAGTGATCACAGCCAACACTAAAGTACGATGTATTCATGAAAAAATGCTGTCAAGCATTATAAAATACCAAATCCACTTATTATTAAAAATACAGTGGCAATGAGACATGCTGTGTTCAGTGCCCATCCTTCTGTGTGATAATTTATACGACTGTTTGCTGGCGTTTCTTGGGTAGCACAGTACAGTCAGTAAACTGGTACAAACAGAGTCTGTGTTGGAAGCAGGACGAGACACCTGGCGGCCAAATATACAAACAACGCGCTGGGTTCTATCGAGCAAAACCCTTGGCAGACGCTCGGGGAACCCTTGGGTTCCACGGAACCCCGGTTGAAAATCACTGGAGTAGACACACCTAAAATCCATCCCAAACTGTATTCGATTCTAACCTTGTGTTCCACTAGTAATAACGTTACATCGAGATTAAGTTTTAGAACATTAAACATATGAACGTGCACATTTCTGGTATTCAGTAAATGTGCACATTGACCTGCAGTGCACATTTTAATAACTGAATACTCGTGGAAACCCCAAACCCACCACGTCGGGGACCTCCATTGCGTTTAACCCCCAAAAAGCGAAAACCCGACAAAACCCACCAGGTGGGGCTTTTTAAAAGAGGTTAAAAAGACCTCTTTTCACCCATAACTGAGAGAGACAGACAGGCTTGCTGAGACAAAGATGAATTTGGCTTATGTAAGTAAGTAAAAGATACATGCAATATAAACACACAAACACCAAGCACTTGCTAACCAGCCACAAGTGAGGCTACAGCAAGATCTGGTCACCAAGGTACTCACAAACAACACGTTGACACTAAAAAAAGAAAGAAATTGAGTAGGGTTTAACGTCCCGCCCGACACAGTATAGGTCATTTCGGGGATGGCCTTTCCAAGCGGAATGCACACAAACACATAATAACGGAACAGTAAGTTTAACCTTTACAGAAACACAAAACACAAAAAAAGACTAAACCTAAAATTGTAAGAATTCCGTTATAAGTGTGCACATGTAATTAAAAATAATGGTAGTTCTAATAATCTTCCCTGTTATCCTCCAGACAGTCATCAATCTCACGCTGACGCTGAAACCAACTAGACGCAAGCAAAATGCACACCGTACAACAAACTGTCACCTTGTATATAGCACATCCACGGTACATGGCTTTGAGAAACTCTTGTAAGCAAGTAAGTAAATTTAATTTATAAAGCGCACAATGTCAGCAAGAAACTCACTGAATCTAAGGAGTGAGGCGGGCCACTGGATATGGCTAGACGTCGAAAAATAGAATGTTTTGAGTTTACGACGGAAGGAAGCTAATGAACAGCTATTGCAGATGTCAAAAGGAAGAGAGTTTGTAGTATGTAAATTAGTCAAAGACAGATCTTCATACAATCTACGTGACAGTTTAAGTCACAGTGTAAACGTAGCAGGAGTTTGATAATTTCATATGGTTTTTGGTGTATTTTCTAAGCAGACTTTCAACTACTAACATGGTTTAAATTTAGGCGTCTAGGCTGGTAGTTAAGTTAAAGGTCCGTGGACACCAAAATTAACATATACATTTTATCCATTTTCCTGAAAGTGCAGAATTTTCTGATAACTCTGACAGTAATATCGGCGCCCAGCATTTTGTCAACGCGGAAAAATTTACCTTTGAAGTCGACGATCTACGAAAACGACGTAGAAAACGCGCCGCCATGATGGCCCACGGTGACGTCATGAGTTTAGCCTATAGACGTCATGAATATTAATGGCCTAGCCTAGAATGACGACGTCGTCGCCTAGGCCACTAATATTCATGATCTATATGAACTAGGTCATGACGTCACCGCGGGCACTGGTGATTAAAATATTTCGCATAACCTAACGTAATGCCGCATTTCGTTTGAAATCACACATCAATTTCATACATTTATGAAGCTCAAATCGCTATATTATATACGCGAGGCTAAATGTCTAATTCAAATCTACAGAAATTGTGCGAGTGAGTTTGACCGTGGCCACAGACCTTTAATCAACAAAACAGCATAAACACACACACACACACACACACACATATGTGACAGGCAACATTCACAAGTAAGTAAGTAAATAAGCAAGTAAACGATTTATAAAGCGCCAAAGTCTCAGAAAGAATCAGGGCGCATAGGATGATGGACGCTAGGTGGCAGAAAAGACTGAAGAAGATATGCAATCACCAGACCAAACACAACACACGCAGATGGTGCTTATAGCAGTTGTTACAACAATACAATGAATTTCGTAAGTTTTAGAAACAATAACAACAATAACAAACAAACTACCAGCTGCGCCACGCACTTGCAATAACTGCCATGCTTTAAAAACACATATACAGATATGTATACCTGTATAAAATAACAATGCCTTAAAAACAGAACATCAAAATAGATCGTATATACTGCTGATGAATGGACATCTACACATGCCGTGCTATGCCTGAAGCGTGCTTTAAGACACTTAGGGCCAGTTGCACCAAACTCGATTAAATTTAAGTCCCATTTAAATCCGAAGATAAGTGCCAACTACAGAAAAATACGTTGCACCAACGACACTTAACTCAAAAATCACACGATTGATTGCCAACTAAAGTTAATCGGGCAAAATCGGTCAATTATCAGTGGCTGGCAAAAATGAGACGGACGCCATCTTTATTTAGCAAACCGTGACGAAGTCGTAGTCTTAAATTGGCGATTTTAGGCCATATGCTATAAACCTGCTATATGCTATAAACATAACTAAAGAACACTGGCAAATACACGTGGATAATGCTGTTTATCGTTGAGTATTTACAGCAGAGACTGTTGTAAGTGAACACGAATCACTTTTCTAAACAGCAGTGCCCAGTGCGAGTTCAGTGTATCCTACAAAGTTCATTTCCTCAAATTCGTTGTCAGCATCAGTCCATATTTATACCGGTTCTCCTATATTTGGCCTATATATTACAGGTGACGGCCCGCCATAGCCAGGGGCCGCCATAGCCAAGGGCCGCCATAGCCACAGTCCCACAATCGATGGTACGAATGGCTAGCTCCGCCACACTTTCCTATAGGCTACTAGGGTTAGGGTTAGGGTTAGGGCTAGTGGGGTCCTAACCCTAACCGTAACCTTAACTATGGTGGCCCCCGGCTATGGCTATGGCATTGTGGCTATGGCGGCCCTTGGCTATAGCGGCCCCTGGCTATGACGGGCCAGAATCGTATTACATGTCGCTCAAAATTATAGTTCTGAAATTATTTTGATTTATATACGACATTTCGAGCGATGCCCATTGTTGTTAATGAGGTGTGGTTGAACGTCTGCTGGTCTCAAAAATATGCTGTCGTCACGTGATCAAAGTTAGCCAATGGCAGGCGTCGTTACAATTAATTATGGCACTTAACAAAGTGAGGCACAAATTGTCTCAGTGCAACGGAATCGGTTTAAGTAACCATATAAGTAACATCTCAATTTCAGTGGTAATTAACTAAGTACGTACTTAAAATTGGTTGGTGCAACCGGCCCTGAGTCACTGAGTCTAAGTACTTTGCATCACATCTTGAACTTGCTTAACAACAACATAAAAATTATCAGGCACTAAGACACAACGTCCGGCAAACGATAGTCTACAGAGTGCGGCTAAAAAAAGTGGACCCCTAAATTTTTTCGACGTTTTCTCAGCAACCATTTGAAATTTTAATATGAAATTTTCCAGCTTTATTTACTGAAAACTTCTACATCTAACTGCCAAGTAAAATGTGATTCTGTTGAAAAACGACGAAGTTATAGACTTTCTAACATGACCGCCTACCAATTTTTTGGCATTTAAAAATGATCATGCTAAAAATGCTATTTAATTTTCAAAAACTGGTTACACATTACTGCCGATGACGTCACAGTGACGTTTTGATAAACTGTAATTCATATTGTTTATAAATTATCATTAAATTATCCTTCCTTTAAAGCAATCGCCGGCTGCCCACCAGATTCATCTTCCAGCAGGACGGCGCGCCAGGTGCGTCAGCACACACAGTGCGCAACGCCACGCAGCGCACAGAACTGGCTGCAGGCCAGCTGTCCAAATATCATCACAAAAGACCAATGGCTTCTAAATTCGCCGAATATAAACCCAATTGACTATCACGTATGGGGTGCAATGTTGGAGGCTTACCGCAAGCTTAAAACAAAGCCGAAAACAAGCGCCGAACTCAAGGAAGCCTTTCAGGTTATCTGGGACAACCTGCCACAGGGACCGATCGACAAGGCTGTTAAAGATTTCTCAAATATGGCGACTGGAGACTGGTGTTGTAGCTTGAAGCTGGTGGTGAACACTTCGAACATTCGCAGTGACAATGGAATTCTGGCATCCGATCATTATTTAACGATGTTTCAACGATGTTATTAAACTGGTGTTGTAGCCGAACATTTTTGAATGCTGAAAAATCAGTAGGCGGTCATGTTGAAAAGTCTGTAACTTCGTCGTTTTTAACAGAATCACATTTTAATTGGCGGTTAGATGTAGAAGGTTTTAGCAAATAAATGCGTAAAATTTCAAATTAAAATTCCAAGCGGTTGCTGAGAAAACAGCGAAAAACTTTAGGGGGCTACTTTTTTTTGCCGCACCCTGTATAGTACGCAGCAAGGCACTTTGAACATGTACAACATTATCAATATATCATCCCACAGTGCTATGACGACCGTTGACAACTCCGTCGAAAGTGTGAATACGGAACTGCACTGATGGAGTGCTTTGACTATTAAAGGCATGTACGAAGCAACTGAAACGAACCAAACTGCGGTACACGAACTGTACAAAGCAAACGAACTAGCAGACTTTGCATTCACCTTATTTCCATCCACTTCATCAAGTGTACTAAAGCCCAAATTCCATTACGCCGACTTTGCGACAAAGTCCGGGACAAGTTCCCGACAAAGTCGCGGACGTGTCGCGAACACAAATCATGAAAGTCCGCCACACAAATCACGTCGATGACTTTCGTGATTTGCGTCCACTTTCCCCACGCATTGTAATGGGCTAAATTCCATTACAGCGACACAAACGGGTTTGTCGCGGACTTGTCACGGACTTTGTCGCAAACATCTCGACATGTCAAGATGGTTTGTGTCTGCGACTTTCGTGATTTGTGTCGGCGACTTTCCCCGCGGGGAAGTTTCGGTGAAAGTCGGCGTAATGGAATTTGGGCTTAAGCAAGCATCTACAGCTCAGCTCAGTTCTGCTCACTTCTGTCACTTTGTATACACCTTCTGAGTTGACGGTAGTCAGTTAGACGGCAGGCAGTGGCGGCGGCGTCGAGGTTGAAGCCGGTGAGGTAGACTGAGCACGGGCAGTAGCTGCAATCAGTTCATCATCAGCGTGGTTGATACGTGACTCTGCGGCTGCGAGTCCACCGGACGTCTGGTCGCCGGCAGCATCGCACGGTGTTCCAGGTGACAGCGACGACTCGTCGTCATCCTCACCGCTCAACGTGGCGCCGTCGTCCGACGCATCTCCGCTCGACTCTGTCCGAGGTGCTGCCAGCGACTCGATGGAGGACTGCCCCTCGGTAGTTGCAGCGGTGGTGGTGGTGGCAGCAAGATGGCCCGATTCGGACACAAGGGACACGCCAGTGGAGTGACAGAGACGCGTGTGACGATCCAACGACGACAGCTGACCGAACGGCACGTCGCAGAACCTACAGCGGTAGGCACCTCCGGCACCGGTAGCCCTGGCGAACTGGACGACGGGCACCGCTACACGACCACCGCTGCCTCCGTGGGTCTTCATGTGGCGCGTCAGCTTGCTCGACTGCGCGCACGCGTACGCACAGATCCCGCAGCGGTATGGCTTCTCGCCGGTGTGCGAGCGACGATGAACGGTGAGGTTGCTGCAGTTCTTGAACACCTTGCCGCAGTACTCGCACGTGTCGTTGCGTCGACGAGGCGCCGCCACTGGGACAGATGGCCCCGGTGGCACGGCGGACATCACCTCGGAGCCCGGCCGGCTGGTCTCCGTCTCAGACTTCGCGGTGCCGGACGACGACCACGGCGGCAGTAGAGCCGCCGAGTGCTGAGGAAATCCCGACTGCAAACCGGCTGATGGCTGCAACGCCACAGCGCTGGCGGCCGCAGGGTTTCTGCTCTGTTGGAAGGTGTCACGAAACACATCCTCGGACTGCACCGACGTTGAGGAACGTTCATCGGGGTCCAGCTTAACCAGTCGGATCCGCTTCAAGTCATGCTGTGCCGTTGCTGTGTGGACGTCGTCGCTGTTGTGGACCGGTGGTGAGTTTTTGTTGCGTCTGGAATCTAGTTCAACGGGCTGCAAGGCCGAGGTCCTGCCGGCGGCTGGTTTCGACAGGTCAGTTGGCTGCATACAGTGCTGTGGGTCTGACGATGTCAACCAGTGGTGATGTCGCGTCAACGTCTCACAGCAGTCTTCTACGTCATCATCATCTCTGCTTTGTTTCGACCTCTCGGACTGGCTGCGTACCGCCGTGTCTGCTGTGCTGTGAGCACCGAGCGGCAGGTGTGATGGTCTGGGTACTGGTAGTGCGTCGCCGTGGTGACCTAGTAGACGGAGCACAGACGCTGCTGCCGCCCCGTGGTGGGCCTCGTTCCAATGGACCAACAAACCGGCTGGGTCCGCCACCTGCTTGATGTAACACCGACTGCCGGCTCTCGACACGGAAGCCACTACGTCGCTGCTGCTGGGAACCGACTCGCCCAGCAGAGGGTTCGGAGTCGCACTGGCAGCGCAGCAGTTGGCCAGCTGACGCAGTCGCTCGGCGCACGAGTCAGCCGGCAGCGTCGGGGCGTCCAAGCCCCCGACCGCCGCTCTCACCAAGGACAGGTCGGATGGTGGAAGTGGAGGTAGGAGCAGGGCAAGGTCGGGAGTGAATACGGCACCCGGATGAGGAGGAGGAATCATGGCAGCCAGGGAGCTGAATGCTGGGTGCGAGGGGAGAGTGAAGACCGATGAGGCCGTCGCGGCAGGTGGCGAATAGACCACATCTCGACCGGGACTCAGTGGTGACGAGCTTCCGCTGCCGTTGCTCAACCGCATGCTGACAGGTGCCCCCGTCGGGGCTGTTGCTGGTCCACCATCGTCGTCCTCGGCGTCGACGTTGTTGGTGGTGCTGGGCGGTGGACTGTCGTCGGCGTAGACATGTACTCCGTGCACCGACTGGACGTGGTTGATCAGCGTCCACGCTGACGCAAACCGACGCCGACATGACGCACACGTCACTGCACCAGACCAACCTGAACACACACGTCGACAATGCTGGCTTCGTACGATATAATGGTTACGATGTCGGACAAGAGATCGCCAGGTTGATGATGATGATGACGATGATGAAGGACGAACCAACTTTAGCGTGGCGTTAATTCACAGCCGACTACGGCTTTACAGCCGTCTGTATACGGCTTCACAGCCGTCTATGGCTTTATAGCCGCCACCTGTAACCTTATGGTTACATTCGGGAACGCGCATTGGGCCGAACTGATACGGCCTCAGCGCTGGGCAGGTATAAGAGCCTGCCCACCCCGAAGGTAAGGTAAAAAAGATAAGGATTGAGTGAGTGACAGTGATAATTTTATTAAGTCTTGGGTGGGTTTGAGTTGGGTGGCTTTTTGGTAGATTTTAGATGGATATACAAAGTAACCACCACTGAGTTTTCGTGTGTATATTCAGGTCTGTCAAGCCTGTGTACAACTAACGCGCATCTATCATAGGGTAGCTTCTAAGCCTCTAACAATTATACGTTATTCGCATTTGCAAACTTCAGTGCACTTTGGAAACTGTCCTGGCATTTATGCGTTATACTTATTTTACTTACTTACTAACTTACTAGACTACCGTACAATACGTATACAGTGGGCGACTTCACTTTCTGACTTAGACTTTCGCTGAGCCTAAACTTCGGTCTAAGTACCTACTTAAGTCAAAAAGTGAAGTGATTTCGCTGAGCGAAAACATGGCGACTAACACGGATAGTTTAGTAAACAAAAACAGTCTGGTACCAAAAATAAACGCCATAATGGCTACACACGACCTAAGACGTTACGTAATTACGTCATTTGCGTGCGCGGTGCAATTAAATGAGCAAGTCCAAGCGAAACTGGTTGATTTATTTCCTGTTAGGCTTACCGGTTTTCCGCCATTTTTAATCGTTTAGTTGAACTTTGGTCTAAGTACAGACTTTAGCATTCGGCGTCAGCTTCGGCTCAGCGAAAAGGCTCAGCGAAAGTCTGAGTCAAAAAGTGAAGTCGCCCAGTGACGTTCAATACAGCAGTGTCCTAACTGGAATTCTGTCTACATTCTCCAGCGTCCCTCTGGATCAACGCCCCGGTGCAACTGACCAGCATCGGCAGACGTGGAGTGGTCGGTGAGGCAGCAATCATCGGAGACCACATCACCATTGAGTCTGTCGTCAGCCGACCCAGCAGCAGCAGCAGCAACGTCATCACCGGGTAGCGAAGAGTCACAGAGTAGACCATCGTGTGACGTCGGTGATGACGGCTGGTGCTCCGTCGTCACTGGGTGTTCCAATGTCTCAGCCGCCGCCGTTCGCCGGTCTTCCACTCTCGCTCCTGACTGCGATGTGGCCGTCGCCACGCCCTGCAATAGTGCTCAGTGAGTGAGTGAGTGAGTGAGTAGTTTCTTAACGGCACATCAGCACAAAATAGCCATTCAGTGCCATACATGGTCAAAATTAGTTAAAAACAGTTAATATATGTACTAAAAGCAAAGTTAAAATAATTGTTAAGATCAAGGCTATTAAGCTGATGTAAAAAAACAACATTACATACGATTGTAAAAGCCGATATCTTTGACATAAGCGATGATGTTGCGAGATGCAACATTTTCAAAAACGTCCTTGAGTGGGTCCACTCCAAAGTATCTCTGACATGCTGCACTGTAACAGGAGCAGTCTACCGAAATGTGCTTGACTGTGAGCGGAGAATGGCAAGCTTCACATACCGGTTGTTAAACGAGACAGAAACCCAACGCTCAGGGCAAGGCCAAGGCCACAACCACAAGGTCAAGGCCAAGGCCAGAAGTATGAGGCCAAGATCAAGGCTGATGCCAGTTGTTCAAGACCAAAACCAAGACCAAGAGTCCAAGACCACGACCAAATAGAGTACTGGTATATTAAAAGTGACAATAACAACACAAGTTAACCAACCTGAAGCACTAGGACCAAAGCTGGGCTGAGTCCAAACGTCGTTTAAAGCCAAGGCCAAGGCCAAGAACATGATCTCAAGGAGATCAAAAATGAGTCAAAAATTTGGCCCTGAGATCAAAAATTTGGCATTAAGACCGACCACTTTGGCTTTGGCAGAGGATTTAAAATATCCCAGCAGAATGAAAATTTGTTTTGGGTGAAAAATGAATGAAATCGATCATAAAATCCAGAATTCTGAGCAAAAAAACTAAATTCACAATTTGTGATAAAATTCACATGAAAAAATATTATTAGATTGTGACCAATCTAATGTACTCCTCACATGCATTATTTTCTCCTGTATTCTTCTAAGTGATTTTTTGTTTCTTAAACATACCATTAGAGACGAAACGTCAATTTGAGACCAGACTAATGAAAATCTGTTCACCATCACTGGTAGCACAACAAAATAATTAAAGAAAAAAAATAAAAATAAACGTATACAATACTACGACAAATATTGTGCTAATAATGGCTGGCGTTAAAGTTGTTATTGGAAATTGTCTCCCCGTCTATCGGGCACGGTTATAAAAATATGGCGCCTCAAAGATAATGGGGTCACGACCTTGACCCTTTGGGGTCACGTGACGTCATCGGTCACGTGACCAATCGACTCGCAGTGGTCAACTTCCTATAAGTGGTCCATAGTGACCATGCGTCTATCGGAGATGTTAAGCCCACCTTCCTTTTCCCCCAGACCCACCCAGACCTAATCCAACTTTGCTTTCGTGTTTCACTAATGATGAAATTAGTTTGTGAAACATCTAGCACCGTTATGGAGATATGGCCGTTTGAAGTTCTTCCAGGAAGGCTCTTCCAAGAACAGAGGTCGGTCGTCGGTCGGTTGGTCCTCCTCAATATTACACTGATCTCATATACTCCTCTTCGCTATGTTAGGAACGTAGCATGCGAGAAGTAAAAATGGTCAATGGCCGGGTTGACCCCGGCGACCGACTGACTGAGCGCCAAAATATTGTCATATTCTCGATGCTTCTACAGGTGGACTGAAAGAACAGTAAAGAGTTATGCACAATTGTCAATCTTTGGTGATGTGTCGTTATAGTTAAGGTTATGTATGTCTATGATATGCTATAGCCTAGTAACTGTTTTATATATTTTTGTTTTGTTTTCTACCACATTGTGTTGGTGAATAAAGATTATCATTAAGGTCCGGTTTATCCATCGCCAATCAAATCAAATTTGATCTCCGATTTATTGATCTCCGATTAACATGATGTTCAGAACTGATCGTCGATCAACGGTGTTTCGTTTTTCCGTGCACTTTCGATCCCCAATTTAATTGGCGATATAAAAACGGTTATTGAGATGATCTCAGATCAAGTCCCAAAGTTGATCAGAGATCCGATATGATCGGCCATCAAATGTGCACGGAAAAACGGGACCTAAGAATGAACTGCGACAAAATGGCTGGAGACAGACTGACAGTTTGCAAATAGAAACTGCTATAGGCTTTTGCGCATCTCGTGAGCATCAGCTCGAATTTCTTGTTTAAAAAGCCCAGACCGATGGCTTTTGGGTTTTGGGGGTTACCAGTATTTTTTAAAAAGTCCCAAATTGAACCTTAAATGAGGAAGTCCTTCGGTTGATTCATCCGAGTTTTTGCTTGCTCCCCAGAGCACAGAATTTTTGAAAAAAAATTTGCAAATTCATATGTTTAGATGTTTCACAAACTAATTTCATCATTTCATAATTTCATCAGCAAAGTTGGATTAGGTCTGGGTGGGTCTAGGGGAAAAGGAAGGTGGGCTTAACATCTGCGTTCTGCCACTCAGCGGAAGTTGGTCGTACCGCGCTATCGACTGAACAGTTTCGGTCGTCGGCGCTTTTCTGTGGCGGGCCCGTCGACTTGGAATTCGCTGCCAGACAGTCTTCGTGA
>Ga0209367_1005024_pt1 | contig 18343 bp, 14 predicted proteins | sample WorMetLIZISLAND2_FD_187412 | JGI IMG/M metagenome (GOLD analysis project Ga0209367, IMG submission 187412) | Marine gutless worms symbiont microbial communities from Max Planck institute for Marine Microbiology, Germany - Olavius geniculatus... ... | reverse complement strand
ATATTGCAGGCTAAAACCCCCACTGTTGCTGATTGTTCCTATGACTTGCATGGTGTCACTGCTTATGTGTGCATTTGTTGTTTGCATGTATTTCAGTCGAGTTACACGTCGTGTCTCAGTGGCAGCAGTGATGGACAGGACTGGCCATGGATGTGTTCATGTTCATTGTGGTCTAGTGAATGAGGCTGCCATCTACGATGTCTCCAACCATGCAGATCAGGCACAGAGACATGTGGTGTGTAGTGTGATTATATGTATTTGTTCACTATCTATTGGTGTACATTGTTCTTACACTGCAGTTGATACATGTTTAGTATTATGAATTTTTTTTGTTTATGTATATAGGTGCATGTACAAATGCCAGAAGTGTCTAGTAGTTTTTTTCAGTGCAGGCATTATTGAATCAAGTTTTATGTCACATTTATACTGGGTAAAGGATTCCTGTCTGTTAGAATATGATTAATATGTCATTGCTTTAGGAGCCTACTGCAAGTGGTAGTCAAGATTCGCTGGATGCGTCAAGGACAAAATTTGTCTCAGTGAACTATGGAAAAACATACGATGCTGTTGTGTTCGATGTTCTTCGTGTGGCACCCGAAGATTTTGCAGTGAGCATTATTTATGCATTATTCATTGTTAAGATAAAATAAAACATTCGCTGAAGTGCAACAAATAGATTTTTTTCATTCGAGTCATTGTGAACAAATAACATAAGACATAATTTCTGTTTCTGCTTCACAGGCTATAATCTGATATCTGCATTCTCAAAATTTGAGCAAGATGTAAAACATTTATATTTAATGTGTCCTGGAACCAGAGTAATTCAAACTAATGCATGTACATAGTCCTCACACATGTCGGTTTATTGATCTAGCCTATTAGCTACATTATACGGTAAAATGGTTATAAAAATATAATGGATATAAAAGTAGCTCATTTATGTAGGCTTATGTTGCTTATAGTCTAGCTCTAGCATCTACATTTTTTGTATTTTGTGCAATATTCTGTGATTTTTAAAATGCTATTTAGGCTTACTTTTCATTGTTAAGTGCTGTCACCAGTACTGTAGGAGGCATTACATGGATAGCTTCGTAACTGTGATTGTAATAACAGACATTTTTGGTACCAGGTACATGCATTGGTTTGAGAGATTTGTATGCTCATTGATATTGTAGAGTCAGATAACATTGATGGATCTGCCTGTGTTTCTTGCTATACAGCCAGATGTAAGTCATTCATGAAATTGTTATATTGTACTCGGAGCTTAACAATTTTGTCAAATGTTACTGTTGTTTGATGCTTTGTGACTTTTTGTTGTCTTGCTATTAAGCAGCAAAGTTTGCAATGACCGTAATTTGTGCAAGTTAGTAACTAGCTAGTCAAATCTAAAATTACATGGTAAATTGGTCTCTAATGTACAGTACAGTATTGATATTGAAACAACAATGGAATGTTTGTGGAGTTTAGGGAATGCAAATTTAAAGGAACTTTGAGATTTTTATTCTGTATTTGAGTAATAATAATGACTTTGTGCAGGAGCTAACAAGTTGTGCATGGTCTACGAGAGAAAAACTTATTAGGGCACCGAACGTTGTTGCATTTACTCGACGCTTCAATCACGTATGTTGACTAAGTTTTCTTAACTGTGTTTTTATGTGCAGCCATAAATTTGCCTTTCAATAGTTACATTATCCATTTTTTGTACTTGACTGATATTGGAAATCTTTTTGCAGCACTTGTTTATTTCACAGTGTAGAGGAGGATGTTGCATAAAAACTGGAACAGATATGAATTGTGTAGATCAAGCAGTTGGATAATTTTAGAAACAATTGTCCTCAATCATCGCACCGAGGGTGGTTGTTGGTTAACTAGTTTAGTGATGTTGACTGTGAACGACTGATTTCTTTTAGCACTGTGAACAAACTTGTTGACATTGTTATTTGTTGTTTGTTTTTGTAGTTGATATTGTGTTCTGCCTTTAGGTGAATTTCTGGGTCCAGAAGGAAATTTTGTCAGGTAAAACAATGAAGTCTCGGGGAGAAGTACTGGCACATTTTATAAAAATTGCTAAAGTAAGTATAACACTGCTCAGCATTTGAAGTTTTTCTTCTATTTGTTCTTAGTAGAAATTGACTGCTGTCGTATTGTTTCATGCAGTCCCACTCAGCAAAGCTATACTGTTGTCCTGACAACCATGTTGGTCACACAGTATTGTAGTTGAAGTTGGGTGTTGGGCTTTTCTGAATGACTGAAACAGTAAGTTGTAATAAACTACAAACTGTAAAGACCATTCCTGCAAATATGAACCTGGTTTTTTTTGATGAATTTGTGTAGTTTACTACTCTCCGATTTTATTTGCTGTTATTGATACTGATTTTAAATGACTTCTAAAGAGAGTCTTGTTCGGTTGAGGCTGCGGTGCATTGTGATTTTTCCTGTTTAGTCGTGCCAGCTCTAATTACTTGCTTATACACTTTAGACAATGTAATACATATTAATGTCTGTGTCGACAGCGTCTGCTTGAACTCAACAACTTACACTCTGTAATGGCCATCATCTCTGCTCTTCAAAGCGCACCAATTTTTCGGCTTGTTCGAACGTGGTCGGTAAGTAGATGTATGGACCTCTCAGTTCTATGGCTTTCTGACGAACTTTATTTGTTAGACCTCCCAAATACCACTTCCTATAATTAACGCTCATCGCTTTTACAACAGTGCTGTATCGTGATGTGTTTTGCAGTTTATAGCTTAATTTAGTTATACTTTTTGCTGAATGTATTTGCGGTACTTTAACATTTAGTTTAGCATCATTTGTAATTAAGTCTCTTGGTTTTTGGTTGTTATGTGCACCTAATTAATCTTGGCATCTGCTGTGTGCCAGTGCACGGTCCTATGAGGCATTGGATATTGTTACAGCAGTGCTTTTGTTTTTGTAACTAACATGGGTTTGTGACTCAGATGGTGTCAAAGCGTGACCGAATGACCTATGAAAAAATCGCAGATATATTCTCGGAAAACAACAATCGTCAGAAGCTTCGCGAGTACATGAACTCCTCCAGACTTCCAGTCATTCCGTATCTGGGTAACTGTGTTTTGTATCATGTTTTGCTCTTATTTGGTTATCTGCTGGATGGCTACTTGCTTTCCATTCTCACTGTCTTTGCCTGTGATGTTGCTAAGCATTTATAGGTGCTTTTGTCCTGTTATTGCTTTGTCCAACATCCTCTCTTTTTTTAATTATTAGTACTCAAGTAAAGATTACAGTGATGCTGTTGCATGAAAGACATTGCAGAGGCACTGAAAAAAGTTAAACTAGATGTGTTGTTTTCTTTTGACAAAGAAATGTCAGATAGTCAGTAGCAGTTAATCAATCGGTCCAAAAATGACTTGCTTTGTAACATTAATCTGTGTTTCAAGGTGTGTCCTGTCCATACATTTCCAAATTCATATCTCCCAATTCAGTGATTGTACTTGTTATATTTAGCTGTGATTTACTAGGATTGTAACATTAGGCCTGTCATTCCGTTGATATCATTCAGTTGATATCTTGCAGGTCTGTATCTGACTGACATCATCTATGTTGATGTTGCTCATCCGCACTCGGGAGGCCTAGAGTCCGAACCTCGTCGAACCAAGATGAACAACATTTTGCGCGCTATTTCCGAGTTCCAACAGTCACGATATGGTATTTGTTTGTCATCAGTTTTACTGCATAGCTAATAACCATTTGTTTGATGTCTTGCACTTTAAAACAGAATAGTGTTACATTGTTAAGATATCCGTAGGAGTTAATATAAAAATGCTTCAGGTATTTGTTGTTGTCTATTAATATTAGTCATTATTTTTGTCATGATTTTATTGTACCTTTTTGTAGACAAATAAAAACCAGTCATGTTACAGTGCATTGCACAGTTTGAAACTGTGTTAGAAGCACCTGTTTTTAGTCACTACTTAGTTATGTTAAAAGTTGGAGCTGAGTTAGTTTTTTTTGGTGAGTTGAGTGATTAGTGATTGAGGAATAAAATTACTTCATTAGTTTTTAAGTTGAATTTCCTAGTTTATTTAGTCAGTGGTAATTTTTGCATTAATATTCAGTTTTTGTCTGTGTATACAGATCAGTTGCCTATGTATGAACACATTCAGAATTATTTGAACTGTGTTCGATACATTGAAGAACTGCAGAAATTTGTTGAAGATGACAATTACAAGTGAGCATTTTGGTTCAGTCTTTACTGACCAGCACAGACAATGTTGTTCATGCTGTTGCAGTAGTTAATTAATGATTTCTGCGGTGTTATTAATACTGGATGATTTTGTTATGGACTGATAATGGTTGAAAGATTTTCTGTTGAGTCTTAACTGATGCAGAAAGACAGTGTTCGAGCTTTCTCTTGATGGTTTTATATTGGCCATATTTTCTGTTTTCAGTTGTAAATTGTTTTAGCAGGTGACATTATTCTGGCAAATTACATTTGATTTTATCGGGAATTATACCTGTGAACTTGAAAAGTGGTATAATGTTAACATTAGCATTTAGTATTGTTTTTAGGTTAACAGTAGTTTTACTGTCCGCTGGATGTTGGTCATAAAGATAATGATAGACGCACTGCCAAGCTGCCCAAACACCATCATCATAATCACAACACTGTCAGTTATATCATTTTGTCTCACTGACAAAACTGTGAACTAACAGAAATTATTTCAGCCGAGGGTTAACTTTTTTACATGTCAAACTTTGAGAAATATGTAATGTAAAAACATAGTTTATCCCGAGCCTTAAGGCCCGTTGGGTGATGCTGATCTCCGTTTTCTTAGCCCTCAGCCAGACACCAGTTTCTAAGCTGCCAGAACACAGATACAGAGCTAATGCATCGTGCAGTGTGCCTGCTTACGTCCCAGCTTTCGCTTGTACTCATTGCGCCTACCCACAGAGGAATGGTCAGGCTGAGTTGACCTGGGTGGCTGGTTACATACCGGAATGGTCACCCATCCAAGTAATAACCGTGCCTGGTGTTGATTAACTTCGGTGATGCAATCAACGATGCTACCAACTGAGCTAGACCACCACATACATCACTCAAATATGTGTCGCACAAAAGTTGATTTGCAACAAAATTTTGCATTCTGCTAAAATGTTTTTGTGTGTGTTCATATCCTAGGTCAACTAAACCTGGCCATTCATGTGTGCATTGGAATGTAAACATGCACACCAGTGACTACATGGTGTACTGTACTAGTGCCGATATCTGTGGTCTCTCAGTGTAAACTGGTGTCTGGCTGAGAGATAAGGAAATGGAGATTAGCGCCACCCTATGGGTTTTATGGTTTTGGGAGGACTTTATGTTTACTTCCGCCAAGGAGGTAATGTTTTTGCCAGACTTTGTTTGTTTGTCTGTTTGTCTGTGTGTTAGCAAGATAACTCAAAAAGTTATGGACAGATCTTTTTGAAATTTTGAGGGTATGTCAGGAATGGCACAAACTACCAGTAATTCAATTTTGGGGGTGATTCGGAAGGAATCCTAGATTCTGGATCACTTTGAAATTTTCGTTACCATTGCTTTCAATGTGGCATAAGGGAAACCGCTGCAAAACCGAAGATGGTGCTGCCACCTAGTGAACAACATTGCCATGGCGGAGGTGTGCGGGCTCTGACTGCTTTTTAGTTCTCACGTGTATTCTTCTAGGCTATCACTAAAGATGGAGCCACCTGCATCATTCGGTGATGATAACTCAGACGGAGATGAGCAGACTGTCAAGTCTTGTCTACCATTGGTTTCCTCACCTCAGCAGCCAGGTCGCATTGAGGGCTCAGCGACCGTCGGCCGTCGTGGCAGCAGCGTCGCTTTTGTTCCACATCATCGCAAGACTCGCAGTCTTGCACCGGAGTGAGTTGTGATTTGTTGATCTTATTGCATTTGCGGTCAACCTTCTTGAGCCGTGGACATTCAACATGGTGTCAAAGTCACCATGGGCTAGATCAATGCTATTACCATTATGTTGAAAAACAGCAGACATAATCTGTAACTTTTTATTATATACAATTGTGTCACTGGTACTTAACGGAGTTCAGCATTGTTTTCTTGGTTGACAGTTAGATAGTAAATCAATAATTTGCAAGATATTGAGCATATTTTTGGTTTCTCACATATAGTGTGTTTGTTAGTACAATGTCTTGAAGTCATTCGCACTTGCAGCACATTAAGTCCTTTTCTGTGATATTCTGATAATAATGATGTATAGTTTTATTGTGTCTGTTTCGTTTTTGAATCCAAGCTAGCTGTCATCATTAACTACATTGCTGAGACTTATAATACAAAGCTGGTGTTTGTAAATTCTGTTGTTTTATCATGTCTTACACAGGATGTTGTATTCCACTGGTCACGTGAAAGCCAGCCACACAGTCTCAGCAGGTGCTTGTAGTCAGCTGACGGCTCCGTATCTGCAGGGACAGCGACACTTGCTGGATGATAGCATTCTTGAACCATCTCCTTCGGCTTCTAGTCAGAGCTCAGTTCATGCACTTGGTACTGATTTCTTATCCATTTCTGCCGTTTGTTTTTACATCGTTTTGTAGTACATAGTTTTTTCTTGTGTCAGTGATGGTGCGAATACTTATAAGGTTCAACGTCTAATAGCTGTTTATAACCTTAAGGTCTGTCGGGGAAATGCAGTGAACCCATGCTGTGGCCTCAGTGCTGGGAGGTTGTTCACAGCCTCTCCTGAAGATAAAGATGAAGGATGGTAAGAATATCAACTGTCAGTTGCTTTGTTAATTTTTTTTGTTGTTACTGTTAACTGCGCTCATGGGTTTCATCATGAATTGACATATACACCATGTCCCAAAATTAGTGGCACCCGCTAGATTAGTGTAAAATTGTTAATACCTGACAGATTTTTACAAAACTTTAATCTGTTATTGAGACAATCATTCTGAACTTGTCTTTGAAGTTTTAGCTTAAAATGACCACCTTTGGTCTCGATGCAAGCTCTTAGTCAAAGACGAGTACACTGCTGCTTGATCCCTTTGTCAATAACAATGCATTGAATGTATCTTAATGTAAACATAATGACATTACACTGAGCACACATGGTAATGTGCGTATGTCCTAATGGGTGTGACCGTAACTAATGTCAAGATAGTGCAGTGTATGATATTTCGTTGAAATCCATGAACTACACTGAATTAGGCGTGTTTGAAACAGGGGTGCCGCTAATTTTAGGACACGGTGCATATTGCAGTAGGTACATATAATGTGATTGTTTTCTTTCCAGCTTTTGCTGGTACTCATTGTGTTCAACCACAGAGGGATGGCCAGGCTGAGTTGATCTATGTGACTAGTTCCATACCAAGATGGTTCACCCATGTGTAAATGATTGCTCTTTTGAATACCAATTTGGCTCGATGCAGAGTAACTTCACTGATTGCGATGGCCACTACTACTAAGCCAGACTAGTGATTGCTTGTGACTCAGCCTGTGTTTGTTGTAGGTGATAATGCTGTATCCGATGTACCAGATGTTGAGAAAAGCAAGTCAGCCAGGTGAGCAGCTAATGCCATTCGTTTGGGTTACTAATGTCGATAGCTGTTTTTTTGTGTGTGTGTTTGCCCCAGATTTTGCTGTGTGTGTGTTTTTGACATGCCTGCAACATGTGTGGCTATATGAATGTGTATCAAGACTAATCTGTTAATATTTTTGATTTAACATTTTGCTGCTTCATAGTACATAGCAATGCTATAAGCTCCGCCGTTTGGTAGGCTATTAGCATTTAAGATATTTTATTTGTCAGTTTTATTGTCAGTAAGACATGCTGATGCTGCTGCTGATGATGATGGTAAAGATGATGATAGACGCAGCAAAAAGTGTATAGATATTCTTGTGTATAGTAAATAGTTTACAAACTCAGTGTTTGGCTGACATGGTCTATATTTTGATAATTTGGAGATATTACTATTAGCTGCTTATCTTTTTTGTCACTGTTTCTTCTTGATTACATAATTTACGTTAAGCTGTATATCTTTGTTCATGTATAGTACTAGTGTCAGCTGTTATTAAGTGAACATGCTGTGCATGTGTATTTGCATTTCAGCTGTGAAAGCTCATCTGATGTTGTCATCTCGCCTCACTTGTACATGGCTAAGTACGAGTGTGAAGGGTGTCTGCGCCGCAAGACACTGCTGAAGAATGGCAAAAAGCCATCTGTGAGTTTCTCTTTTATTTTACGTAATGTATGTCTTCTGTGACTGATCACATCAAGCAGACTATTGCTGCAGTAATTGTGTAATAGTTAATATTATGTGCATTGTGCAGCAGTCCTGATAGGCCACACTCCACATCTCGAATATTACAGACTTTAAAAAGATTTAAATTTATGAATTTTTTTATAAATTTATATTTAAATGTTAAGTCACTAATTATTAATCCATGCTATCTGTCAGTTCGTCTGTCCTGTGTGGGCTTTTGAGTGGAAAACAAAAAAGATGTACAGAAGTCAAAATCAGAGTGAACATTCCTTATGGCCGGAATACCATTGTGTCTATTTTCAGGTCACAGGCTATGATGGAGATGGCCGCACTATGCCTGTATATTACGTAGAATTTTGCGATGTCTGCCTTTAGACATGCCATTTTTCCTCTCAGGTCTGCTATGTACGATGTCCATGTGTCTGTCTACTGTTTACACTAGATCGCTGCAAGCTGTAGGTCTAGTGCATGAGTGAGATGAGGCGGGCTGACCCCACCAGTGCCCTTCTTCTCTCTGTCCCTGTAGTACGTCTAGGCGGCCTCTCGCACGCAGTACTGCTGCTGCTGCTGTTGCTGATGATGATGATACTAGTTGCGTAGTAGCAGCATAGCTAAGTTGTCTGGGGAGCACTGTGAGCTTAAAACTCGACATACATCGTGGTCCACAGAAATGTGGCACTTTACTTTTGCCCATATCTTTGCCAGTTATTGACCAATTTTCAAAATTCTTTCGTTGACACACTTCGCAGACAATTTGCAATAACGTGGTTATTATTCATTCCACCACACTGTAATATTGTCTTTACACTACCTTGTGAAATGTAAATGTAGGAAAAAACTAACAATAATAACGAACATTTGGGTAAATGGAAAACACGTCAGACCAACATTGCAGTGAATGATCCATATGACACTAAACTGTGTTTAACCCACACAGTTTAGTGTCATACAGACCATTAACCGCAGTGGTGGTCTGAAGTGCTTTTTTGTTTATTTACCAGAATGTTTTTTTGTTATTATCGTTATACATTCATATTTCACTTATATTTCACAAGGTTGTGTAGAGACACGTTTATGGTGCAGTGGGATATATAATGACCACATTAATGCAAGTTGTCTGCAGAATGTATTAGTGAAAGAATTTTGAAAATCGGTCAATAACAGGCGAAGATATGGACAAAAGTAGAGTGCCACGTTTTTTATGGACCACCCTGTAGAAAACAATGTCATTACGTGACAGACAGACAGACATCGCTGTGTGCTTACCGGCTTGTCAGGATATCTGCTGCACATCGTTAGTACGTGATATCTGTGTGATAAAGCCTGTACTGATATGTTAGATGTCGTCATGGACAAAGTACTGGGTGTCACTGTGGGGTCGACAACTTCTCTACTTCTCTGCCAAGTATTTCCACGGTTCCGACAGACAGGCGGTAAGTTTTGCCTTGGCTTATTTGGCACATATGTTGCTAGTATTGCTCTGTAGGACTGAAACTCTGTGGAAATACTTACTGTGAAGTGTTTGTATGCTTTTGCCACTATTAGTTGGTGCCGGATAGTGGATACATCATGTTTTATGTTGTTTTTCTATATGTTCCTGTGTTTACATGCGCCTGTTCTGTTATATCTTTAATGCTTATGATATCTATAGTTTTCCCCTAAATGGCCCGACATGTAGCTTTCTTAGCCATTTGTTATGATTTATTCATTCACTGTGCTGTGCATAATCCTACATAGATGGCAGTCATGACATCCTCTTTTTTTTGTTGTTTTGAAGTAACAATCATGTCATGTGGCTAAATACCAGTTGCTGTTGCTGTCTCCAACCATTCAAGAAATGTCAGTTGTTGATGCTCACATGCTCTTAATCTTTTAACTTTGTTGTGATAACTGCCATAAATGCAATTATTACTAGGCTGTATACGTTGAAAGTGGCCCCTACAACTCAAAGTGAGTGAATTTTATAGCAGCTGAATGCTGTTGCAAGTGCTGCTGGCATGTGCGTGGTTATTGCATGTTGATGAGTATTCGATGATCTGTTGCAGTTTAAGTCTGAGCCAGTGAAAATGGTTGCAATTAGCGGCTGGCTGGTGACATTATGCAATGATGCAGACAAACTGGCTACATTCACGCTGACCGATCCAGTCCGTGGTATGTGTTTTGCTATCTGCGATGTATATGTTAAGATGGAACTTGTAAACTTAGCACAGTCCAGTGCAGTAACTTCTTATATACTCTCCAAGATGGCAAACGTCAAGTTAGAGAAGCAGTGATATTTATAGAAAAGTAGCTGCAGCATTTGCAGGCTATGATACTATTAAATCACGGATGATCAAGACTAATGCTGATGACACACAGTCAAGAAACTTTTACGTGAGTCTTGCACCAGTCGACTGTCATCTGGTATGATTTCTGGTACAAGTATCTTTCTTATACCCTGCACAGATATATTGCACTGAGTAGCCTTAACTGCAGATATGCTCGATTTACCTACCCCAGAGGGATGGAAGGCTGAGTTGAACTGATGTATACTCTGCTTTTTTGTGCCCGAATTTGCATATTCTGCATTAGAATTTGATGTAAGATTTTTTGTGCTTCACTCTTAGTCAGAAAACAAGACACCTATCTCCTGTCCATGTCTTTGCTTGATATTGGCCAAAGATCACATGAACAGCCATCCTAAGCATAACTTTCTGTATGCATTGATGTGCTATCTAATGGTTCATGTGATTGCTGATTATGTAGGTAATACATACAAGCTGCGTGCTGACAGTCACACGAAGGCGATTGAATGGTGCCGATCACTGGACATGGCAAGTCGTGTCAGTTTCACAGATCAGGTTAGTGTTTGTATCTGATCAAATCAGGTTAAATATGTCTGGCTTTTCATAGAACTTGTCTCAGAGCTACTGAGCATCACCTGCCATATGGGATCGCAGAGTATTGCTTGAAAACCGATGCAGGTGAATGCACCCAGCGTTATCTGCAGCCATGGTCGATTTACCTACCATGGAGGGATAGAAGGCTGAGTTGAACTGTTGTAGTGTTGTATGTTCTCAGGCGACGGCCTTGGTATAGAGACCAAGAAACGTGGTTTCGTTTTTAATCTTGGTTTTACTCAGTTTGGTTTTGGCCTTATATGTAGGTTTTGATGTATGTAAATTTTACTGTCATCTGTGAAGTTTTGTCAGTGCAAGTTGGCATTTGAATATGGCAGTTGAAACTTGAGAGCTCAAGAATATGGTTATTTACACGATATCCGAATAAAAAGAGCTATTGAATGATCTGTTCAGACAGTGGACATACTCTCACTTAATTAGTTAATTTTACTCTCAGATTACTTTATTTTTTCCAATTCCAGTTAAATTGCTCCGTCCGTAATGTATTGTTTTATACAATTTTGGTTCATGCAGTCTACATTATAACGTTTCGGTCCATACATATCTGACTGTGTTTATGTTTGCAGTCCGCAGTGAACTTGATGACATTCGAGTGATGCAACAGTGTGATGTGTAAATAACATCTCTAGTCAGGAGTCGTTTAGTTGAAGGTGTTGAGCACAGTGATGAAATAGCATCGATTTCTGTTTCTCGCTGACTTTATTTCTCATTTCAGTGTACTGAGGATTGGTTTGTATAATCCACTTGTCTGGAAAACAGGGAATTATACAGATGTTGGGCATTTCAGGGCAATTGGGGGAATTGTCAGGGAAAAAATCTTATGGAAAATTGTTGAAAATTTTTTTAAAGGTTGTGTAAATTTTTTTCGTTAAGTGATAAGTTCTGTATGCACAGGGGCTACCTGGACTGTTTGAACTAACATGAAGCAACGACTGTCGACCCTAGCGTTAAACAGTATATTGATGAATCTTTGCCTGCCTGCTGGAAAAGTTGGGGAATTTCATGCGATCTGGAAAGTGGTCATTCTGAATCCTGTGATGACCAATTGCGTTACATTGGTCAGAGCATGTATTGGATTTTTTTTACCAGACACTGTATACATGACCTTACCACAACGGCCTATTGCTGTCACTGCCACTCGCCATGATAGGCCCTCATTCGTTGTGACGGCCAGTGTGTCTCAGGCTTTAATGTTTATTTTTTGGCTTGTGGAGTATTTGTGTTTGACTTTCTTACTTACTTGTTATGTTTGTACTGTAGGCTGTTAAGTGCATTGTAGTTTATGAGTTATCTGATGAAACTCGAAGGTGAGCAAACTGGTAATTAGCAATCAGCATACGCATTCCTTGTTCAAGGTCATGAGTTGTAATTGTTTGTGTCGTATGACAGTGTAATTGTGTCAGTATTTAATGGCTGTGTTGCATGCAGATGTGCTTAATCTGCCAAAATAGTGTTGTTTGAGTAAGCATTTTAGAGTCGTTTTTTTTTTATTAAAAATGGTAACTGGTGCCTGTGGCATCTTTTACTAATCATAAATCTAAAAATGATTCCCCTATTCAAGAATATGTTGTTAAATGTTTTGGTTTAATTCGGTTAATGATTCTGTTGCTGGTATTATTGAAAATCACAGTTATACATCTTCTTAGTCACTGGCACATTTCTGAGGTGTTCAGATTAATATTTCGATTCTGACGTACGTGCAAGTCAGTGATATTTAACTGCTTTGCTACTGATAGTTGTTATGTGATTAGACATCCATTTGCAGAACTGATGAAATCTAATGCTAGTGCTGTGTGTTGATAATCTTGCAGTCTCCACCCACAGAAGTGTTTCCAGTGGTCTTTGTTTTGCTGTTCTGGTGGTTTTTGGCTTTTCCAAGCTCTGTGCCCCCTACAACTGTGGGTGGTGATCGTCGGAGAACATGCCAATGCTTCTAAGTTTTCTAAATATTTACATCTGGTATTACTTCGTATTTTGTTTCGTAAGAATCGATGATGTTCTGCTAACCGTAATTGGTAAAATTGTCGTGTGTGTTTCCCCATGTGTTTTTTAATGTTACGTAAAATTGGTGACAGTAGTGCATTCTTAAGAGCATACACTTAACCAACAGCAGTAGGAATTTATGATTGTAGATTATGAACAGTTAGCAACAGTTGAAGAATTTCTTGTTTGATGTTTGTTGTGATTACAGTGTTTTCACAGTGTACCTTGACCAGCATCTGTCTGGGGTATTATCATTATTCTTGTGATAAGTGTAGGAACGTAGTATTTATTTTCTTCGTTGATGCTACGTACTGTACTAGTACTGTACTACATCTGTACTAGTTCCTTTTGTTGTCTGTTATGGATTTGTCAGTCCGCATGGCTGATATAGTGATTTCATGTACAACGTTGACGTTTTTGTTTTTAGCACCAATCGCCACATTTTCTTACTAACTCAGTTAGGGTCTGATCCATTCTGTAGGATGATCTCGTCTATGGTGTGGACTATAGGAGTTCTCAGTGCATCAGGGCTCGAAGTGTGAAAAAATAAGTGCCGGTATGGTAATGTCTTCCTTATTTTCCTCCCCTCAAGTTAGCACTATTTCGTCCACTGTTCGATGCAAACATCAGCGACTAGTTGCCTAAATCTCAGAAAACTTCCTGCAAAGCATACCAGTATGACTTTTCTCAGAAAAGAAGTGGCAGTATGCTTTCCAGGCAGCCAAGGAAGTGCAGTTATGGCATACTGTTCCATACCATTCCACTTCGAGCCCTGCAGTGCACAGTGTCATGATGGCTTTGTGCAAGGTGTTGGTAGGTATCAATTTGAGTGGTTGATGATACATTAGTTAATTTTGTTAATTATCAGTCTTCTGGCAGGCAATTATGATTTCATTACATTTGTGGAATGTGATAATTACGAAAATGTTTCTTATCTGACTGGTCTTGTGACTGTTGATCAGTCGAACTTTGGCTTAGCTGGCCTGTGGTCTCAGAGTTGTGGGTACTTGAGTTAGATTGCATTCGGTTTTTGTGAACTATAAGCATGGCTTGTCTACTTATTTATAATATCCATATGATATTCTCAACTTTTTATCCGGACTAAACATCTGGAACAGAATTAATGTTGTTGAATCACATTGCTGCAGCATATGCCATTCCTGGTGAGACGACTGACGACAGGAAGAACAAGTGGTTTTTAAAAGCCTGCAGCAGTTGCTAAAGTTTTGTGGTTTATTTAGGATGCATTTTTGTTGAACATATTGAGCTTTTTTTGTAAATTGGCACAAGAGAAACTTGAGAAATTTTATGTTCCTGATTTAAGAAGAATGTAAGAAGTTCTTACTAATATTCCTAGCAATATTTGTAAGTAACTTTGTTGAACAAATGTCAGATGCAGTGCAGATTATGTAACCATACCAATTAGCAAGGCAGCCATGCATCTCATTGTTTCGTTTTGTGACATTTATGTGTCTTGTCAGTTACTGGACTTTTTGTACAATTATGTTGTGAATATTCTGTACTTTATTTTTATAAGCCATTGTTATGCCGACATTGGTTTTGTCTATATCTATGCCACTGTACTATGTGCATTCTGCTTGGTTAGCAGCTTCATGTAGCTCACAGTAGACTGCAAGTGCCTTAGCCTGTACAGAGATGGTGGCTGATATTTTCTATGCATCATTTGCTCATGCAGAGGAGTTCAGGTGCAGTTGCAGTTGTGCTTGAATTTTGCAGTGTGTTGTGAAAGATGTGCAAGATCCTGTGATTTTCATTTCATCGATTTCATTATCTCACGCTTTGTACTGTTGATGTAATGTAAATTTTCCGTACATTGATGATATCCATATGTCCAGTGTGCTCAATGTTTTTTATTGTATCATTTGCTCTGCTGTGTCTGAAGTTTTTTCATTGTCCAAGAATGCATGTATTTTTCAGTGCTGGTTAATTGTGTGCTGAGATGGTATTATCCATTTTTGCTTTATTTTACACGTGTGTGTTTATGTTTGTTGTGCATACAAAGTGATGACACTTAAAAGTATTGGCCAGCTAACTACAATTGGCCATTCTGTCCAGATCCAGTGTTGTGTTTGGTTTTTGCAACCTCCCTCTTTGCACAATAATTTTTTTTGGCAAAAATTGCATTGCCTTGCTACTTTACAGGCTGTTTTCCATTTTAGTCTGGCATGTTTTGCAGATGTGGCTTTTTGCAAACTTTGTTGCCTAACCACTGTTGATGCTGAGGAGATTGATGTAACCTGCCATTGTTTTCATAAAGCGTTAGTCCCTGGTGATTCGTTAGTCACTTCGGTGTCATGTATGTGTCAACATTTGTGTTCGTTATTAAACATCTGGTAAATGATAAAATTATAATATGGTAATAATTTAAGCAATCTTCATGCATGCAATTTTGTCCATTTCAGGTGTACAAGGGTAGCATCTATCGCCTTAATTGTTGTAGTGTTTTTTTTGTGTTTGTCTGTGTTAACATTGTAATTGCTCGTGATCATGCTGTCAGTATTCAAGTTCAACTGGGAACGATATTTGATAAGTTGTGTTCTGAAACTCTCTGGCTTTTTCCAGTTTTAGTGTGTTACAGAAACCTTTTATGATGTTTACGACATGCGGACTCCAGCAACAGTGGTTTATAGCAGTATAGACTTGATCTCTTTCCTGATATGACGATGGTAATAGTAGTATAATAAAATGAAGCTTGGTCTTTCTGTATGCATTCTACGATGTTCCTGGTCACAAAGTCATAGATCAGTTAGGTGACCACCATGAGGGTATCTGTGTATATCAACGTATTGTTTCAGTGCTCTACTTTTTTTTATTGGTTTTTACATGACAGTCTTGCTTCCATTCACTGTCAGAGCATTTGTTAACTGATTTTGCTCTTTCTTTGTCTAATTTTTGACACGTCCTTGGTATTTTTTCTAAAATAATGATAAGCATAGAAATAGTTGCAAAATTTAAAGTGTCAGCTTTTCTGACACTGAATGTGGATATTGTAGGTTGAAAGTAAGTAAATGGAGTTTGTTTTTGTTAGGTCTGTTTGGTCTTATGTACTCTTTGCCTTATTCTTTCAGTAGTATAATTCTGTTGCAGCACTTGGATGAAAAGACGTTTCTATGAGGCATTGTCACATTTGAGGTCCAACGAGTGAACTTGTTTTTGATATTTTTGTTGTATTTTTGACATCAATGTTCCCTTTATTAGTTGTATTTGTGGTGATGTTTACTTCATAAGGCACGATGCATTGAATGTGTTATAAATTACTGTCAGCCATTTAAGAACATTGTGTCTGTGAAGTCACAAAGATGTGTGCTACGAATGATTGTCTGGTTAACTGTTTATTTTATGAAGGTTTTCGACGTGGCTACATTTTATATTTTGTCATTAGTTAAACATTAACATGTTTGTACATCTACATTTGAAAGCAGTTTGAAACCAGTTTATATTAAAGGTTCATTGCATTACTACTGTACTGAGTTTGTTAGACTGTGGGTGTGAATACTGTGTGACCATTTAACAACTTGGCTAAATAACAACTAGTCTTGATGCATATATAAGTGAAAATTCTGAATTGTTAATGGCAAAGGAAATCAGTTGTTTTATCTTGCATTTTGTAGTGTGTGATACGTACAACATGTACCATTAAATCCAGTCGGACTAAATTGAAAACTAAATAATATTTCAGTAAAACTAGCAAATCATTTGTTATGTCATTGCAAGTAAATTTGGCTTTTTTAGGCTGTGGCTCAACGACATGAATTACTTACACTGTAACAACTTTAAAATTTTTGCTACTGTTTATATTTTAAACGTTTTCAAGTGTCTGAAAGTCATTTCAAAATTTTTTTTCAGAGCCCCGAAGTTTCTCCACACATACGTTAATCGAATGGCATTCGTCAACGATTAATCCAACCATTGAGGCAACATTACAATTTATCCACATAAAATCAGACTGGCTTGCATCGGCAGTAAAAGATATCATTAAAATGAAATGAACGAAAATTGCCAATATAGTGCATAGTCATATAGGAAAAAGAGAAAACTCAAATACCATACTGGTCTAATTTTTTTGCCCACCTTGTAAGTTTCTATCAATGCAATAATTATTAAACAGCATTAACTGCAGCTGTAGTGCAGCCCAAGCACGTTTCAAAGCTTGCATGATAAACTGCTGAAACTAAGTGAAATCTCATCTGAATGAAGTTAAACTGAAGTTTTAGCAGAACTTTTCGCCCACTGAGGTTACGTCACTACGTGGGGGCTGGCGGGCAGTTTTGCGGACCGTTAGTAATCGTAGTCTTCGACTTCGGTGTTGTTGTGTTTATCATTATTACATGGCTGATTTGATAATATAATATTTAATATTACTATAGTTATAAGATGAATATCGTTTGTCTAGTTGTTGCTGCGAATTGTGGAAAGATGATAGCAGTTAACGGACTTAAATGCGTTTGCAGTTGCGCATAATGAGTGGCAACCGAATGAGGTCAAAATGCGATGGCAAAATCGCCGGTCTGTATAATCTGGGGGATACTGTTGGAAGAGGACATTATGCTGTTGTAAAGATTGCCAGACATGTGTTTACAGGAGAAAAGGTTGCAGTGAAGGTAATTACTTTTGTGATGTATTTTGCTGAACGCAGATTTGGGTAGAGAGTCAAAAACAAATGATTGGGGACGAGTGAAGATTGCAAACTTTTCAACATCACTGTGACACAACTGCTTACTATATTATTAAGTACGACAGAGGTGCACTTTTTTCCATGTTTTTAAAAAAAATTTTTGTTAAGAGTGCTTTGTCGTTATATCTAATAGCACACACATCTTTGGTTTTTGTTCAACCAGCTATTTTTCAGAGTTACCGTACTTTAGTAATATTTGTGATTTGTTTATTTGTAGGTGATTGACAAGAGCAGGCTGGATGATGTTTCCCGTGCACATCTTTTTCAAGAAGTACGCTGTATGAAACTGGTGCAGCATCCAAATGTTGTTCGTCTGTACGAGGTTATTGACACTCAGACAAAGCTGTATCTGGTGCTGGAGCTTGGGGATGGTGGTGATCTCTATGATTACATCATGAAACATGACAAAGGATTAAATGAACAGGAAGCGTGTTTCTACTTTTCACAGGTACAATATAAGATTGTGATTAAAGAGTGACACTGGGATGAACTAGCATCCCCATACCCATTACCCCCTCATCCC
>Ga0209367_1005023_pt1 | contig 18343 bp, 14 predicted proteins | sample WorMetLIZISLAND2_FD_187412 | JGI IMG/M metagenome (GOLD analysis project Ga0209367, IMG submission 187412) | Marine gutless worms symbiont microbial communities from Max Planck institute for Marine Microbiology, Germany - Olavius geniculatus... ... | reverse complement strand
ATATATATATATATATATTTACATATATATATATATATATATTTAAATTAATCAGTCAATCATTCAGTCAATCGTTTTTTTGACTCAGACCACTTCGTATTATAGACACATAACACAGATAAAAAAATAACAGCACGGTGAAACTTAACTGTTGCTATAAATACTAAACACACTAAACGTTAAAAGAAAAACTACAGTATATGCCTATAGGCTACCGTCAGACTGCAACCAGCATGATTAAAATACTGGACAACACAATTGCCACTACCAGGCATGTAACTTACTGCATCTTTTCAAGGAGGATTTTGTAACAAGGTTCACAACTGTATCGAAGCTCAGCTATTTCAACTCAAGTATAAAGGAGTAACACTGTGCATCTTGTAACGTCTGAAAAACATTTCAAGCACATGTGATAACAGCTGTTATTTTTTTATTGCAGACAGTATAATAATGCTTCTGAAGTGCAAAGCAAAAAGTGCGAGTGTGCGAAAACAGACTATGTCTGTGCATAACTTGCAGCGAACAGTGCCGGATTAAGGGAAGTTCTAAGAACGCTGCATCATCTGGCCCATTCGTGAAATAGGCTCACGGGTATAAAGTGGACAACAAATATTTTAATGCCGGTCATTTTCGTTACACATAAACGACTTGAAATGTTACCAGGAGATGCGTTTTTGAGAGCCCAAACTGCGTAAAAATGTGTTTGCGGCCGAGGCTCCGCCCCGGACTCCGCTGAGGAAGCTTACAACCAAAAGATCCCCAGCTCGATATCAGGGGAGGAGGGAGAAAAGCATGTCATGAAAAGAAAGGAGAAAAGGGAAAATAAAAGGATGTAATGGAAAGGGAAAAATCGTATGATTTAGGATCCGAGTACTTGGTTTTTATTACAAATCAGTACCTAGAAGTGTTCCAAAGACAAATCCCTGGTTACATTTATGCTTGTACATATTATGGACGTAATCACGCAGACTTGGCAGGTCACCCGCAAAAGAGCCGCAATGAGCGGGTGATACCCGAAACTTAACCGCGTCGCTCACGAAGCCGGGAATTCGACTCCGGGCCACTCCACTATCAGGTAACGACCCTGGGCAAGTTATTCGCATACCACAACTCGTCGGTGCGATGCTCCAGTTTGCGGGCCTTGTCCGCTAAATTACCAAAACAAAAAAAACAAAAAAGCCCACGCAAAGTCAATTATTACCCGCCGATGATGTATGTTTTCATTATGGTCACGATATATCTTTATCGTTTAAACTGCATTAAATTCGCTTAGTTAATTCTCACGAAAACGACTAAAATTGTTGCCACCAGACGTCGTATTTTAAAGCCCAAATGCACCAAATTTGATTTTTTCTGGGGCTTAGCCGCAGACCCACTGAGGAAGCTAACAGAGTTCCTCCAGAGCCTTAAATTTAAAAGGTTTTACTTTCAAGACAAGAAAGGTAAGAGCAAATAAAGAAAAAAAAGAAATAGAAAGGTGAAAAGGGAAGAAAAGGAAACGAGAGGGCGAGAATGTAGGGTATTATCACCTTATTGGCGGTATGATAACTTGGTAGCTCTAGATCACGTTTACTTAATTCATTAAAAACCGTTTAGTTAATTAATTTATTTACTTACATGTACTTCCCAAAGTCCAAAAAATCATAATCATCACTATGGGACAATAAGTCGCACGTAAGTTAAAATACAAAGTTTAGTAGCCTAGTTGTGTTGCTAGTAGGATTGCTGGGTTGTGTTGGAAGGGGGGTCTTGGGCTCTCGTTCGATCTTAAATGTCGAAAACAAATAGGCCGTTTTCTAAACAACAGCATCCGGCCCGATTTGTCAGTGGGTTAAGCTGGGTAGGGCTAAGTAAAAGTGACGGATGACCAACTCTTTGTTTTCGTCACTCGCTTATTTAGCCAAGTAAAAATTTAAGATTTAATTTAGAATTAAAACGGGTTGAAGGAAATGCAAAGTTGATATTTAAGTGAGCCACGGTCAGACGTACGCATTAATGTTTTCTAGAAAATCGAAATTAAAATTACTAATTTCAGGCTTAATTTTTATTTTCTAACAAAACCGTAGGCCCCCTAATGTTAAGAAAAATGGCGTAAATTTGACCGGTGCTGCAACAACCGTAATCTGACCCGCACCACACAGTTCTAGCATTCACGTGTATACTTTGTTAGTTGAAAAACGCAGTGTTAGAGCTAATTTTAGTTTTCTGTATGTATAAACCTAGCTTAGTTATAAACCAGTTATGCTGGGGTGAGCGGCAGCCGTTACCTTCTGTTTTGACCGCGGTTACTTTTTCCGTTGCAAGGCATCACCATGCTATGGTCGGAGCTAAGATATACTGTTTGGTAACAGAGACAGCGAGTGTGATCTATCTACCCATTCTAGCGTGTCTGAGTTGTTACCTGGCGGCGAATCAGACAGGAATCAGCGCTCTCAACGCCCTAACTGCAAAACTAAAAAAGCCCCGCAAAGTCAATTATCACCCGCCGACGATGTATGTTTGGCACACACATCCTTAAAAGTTAAAAGTCATCACAACAAGGCGTGAAACGTTCATGTGCTTCCGGTCGCCATCCCTCCCTTGATAAACCTTTATTCATAAATCTTTGTTAGTGGCCCTTTAAATATGTTGGTGTTTGCGCCAATATTTTTACTAGCTTTCGCGTGGGTACCATTGTTTGTCTTTCTTTTTATCATTTTATGAGCTGCTGAGTGAAACTTACACAAAATGTCCTAAAATGAAAATAAAAAGTTTTAAAAATATTATTTCCCGTCCTTACTTTTTTTACCAGACTGCAACAAATAACATATTTTAAGACGTAACCACTTGTAGGGTATAAGACTCTATTGTATTTCCCTTGCATATTAGACGACTGATGGCGGCCTGGAACTCGCGGTACTTAGCGGCGTAGATGACAGGGTTGACACAGCTGTTGGTGAACGCCATGGCTACGGTGAAGTGGTACAACCAGCTGAAATAAAATAAAATTAACAATCAAATGTTTTTTTTGTTTAAGTCCGACAAGTTGGTAAATAAAATGCGCTAACTTGAACATATGTAAAGCAGCGGTAAGCCTACATACCGGTAAATAAAAATGTGTATGAGTCGTTAGAATAAACATAGATTTTGGTGGAGTGGTACAACCAGCCGCTAAAGTCGATAGCGTAGCCGACAAAGTTGAGAAAGAAGGCGATTCCGTTGGGCGTCCAGCAGACGATGAATCCGCAGCATACCATCAGTGACGTAACAGCAGCGTTACGTCCGGCCTTGCTGACAGCTGAACTGGCCGCGGGAACAACCTGTAACGAACTACAAAAACTGTAGTCTTGCTGCAAGTAAATTACATTAAATAATCAACCAATTTATTTTTTTACATTTAATGAACAATTTAAGACGCGGTTGCAAAGTCATCTCAAGAAGCAATATTACTGTGATCGCAACAGAGCTCCACCAAATCCCTGTTTTAGCGGTAGCCTACTTTTATATATGGTCTAACCTAATTCTGTGTACTTTTAGCTTGAATCGCTCTAACACAGGCGATTTCGGCTTCCCATTTCTAGTAGCATGGTCTGTTGTTTGTTACATTCGTGCACCCAGGCGGAAAATAATAAACGGCGTTAATGTAAACTTTCATATGATCTCGCAACTGCAGATATTTTTGTATACTAATTCTACAAGTCACAATGATATACCCGACAACAGAATCACAAGTCATCCGACGTCGTTTGTTTGCCGATGGACAAGCACGTTACTTCGCTCAGTGCCAAGTGCTTTTTCCACCTGCGACAACTCCGTCGCCGCATTGGTTGACGCGTTTGTCGGCAGCCGCGTCGACTGCTGTGTCGGTCTACTGACCGGCTTGCCAAAGAAGACGACAGACAGCCAAGTTGCAACGTGTTCTCAACGCAGCTGCGCGGGTCGTGTAAAACTGCGGCAAGTACGAACGAAGACTGACTCATTTCCGGCGCCATGTTTTACACTGGCTGGATGTCACTGACCGGATTAGGTTCCGGCTGTGCATTCAGGTGTACAATGTCGACACAGCATATGGCTCCTGGATACCTGATCGATCTCTGCCGGCCATTCGCCAGCATTGACGGCCGCGGGCATCTGCGATCTGCAAATCGTGGTCAGCTGCAGGTTCCACGGATCCATATGACAACACACGAAAACTGTGTGTTCGAACATGACGATCCATCTACTTGGAACGCTTTGCCGAACACTCAAATGCAATTCACTCTGTTTACCTACTCTAAAACATTTTTACTTCTCGTTTCACTAGCACATCCAGCACGTTCGAGATTGTTACAGTTAACGCGCTATATAAATTACTTACTAACTTACTTACTTACCGGAGACTGTTAGCGGCAACAAATGCATTGAATGTTGTTCCTTATAAGAGTGCAAGATCTGTTCCTGTACTTCACTATCTGATGTCTGGGTTGTGTGGAAAAATGATCAGTGATCAAGCCCGCGGGTTTGAATGGTGTATTTCCTTCACAGTAGGCCTATGTTTCTAGACAGATCATACAGGCGTCTGTCTGCATATCATTTTCAGTCTAATGATGTGCATGATCAAAAAGAACATGACACTGGCAGGCTCTGTGTATGGTAGCTCGTCAGTGACCAGGCAGATGACTCGGATCAGTGTAGTTTAGATCATATTTGCGTACCCTAAGCTTATATCATATGTGCGGCTGTGCAGATTCTCGGTGATCTACGTTCGCTGATTTGCGGTGTTTAGTCAGACCATTTTAGGCAGCCGAATGGTAAATATGTTGCCTGGTACTAACGCGATCGCTGCACGGATCATTGCAACAGACCAATTTAAGTAGGCCTAGTTGATGAACACAACATAACAAAGTGAATAATTTTAGTTACCGTGTTTCTGAGTTTGTAGATAATTTTCGAGTAGCCGAGCATCATCAGTACCAAAGGTAACAAAAGTTCGACGATTAAGATGGCTGAAGTGACAGCCTTTTCCGAGGCATAGCTGCTGTACGAGCCCCAAGGCACGCAGCTGCCGTCGACGACGTTGCTGCCCAAAATGGCCATCGATGTCAGAAACGCAGGCAACGTAATCCAAACAAACGCGATTGCACCACTCATTAGCCTCTTCCTGACATTGAGCTGCAAGGCAAACACCCGGCATTTCTTTTATAACCATTGCAGAGCCCTGTTAAAATTTGACTTTACAAATACATCATACGTATACTGAAAACATACTGCGAACAGACTCAAAGCTCAAATTAAATCCCAGACTTTCTTGAGAGCATTTTATCTGCGATCGCGACCGCTATTATTGCCATTCAAAAAAAGATCACCAAAGCGATCGACGATGGCAGTGTCTGCGCTCGGACGTTGCTTGATCTCAGTGGACTGTAGCGTACCCCAAGGATCGGAGGACTTAACAATCCTCATCTCCAGCTATCAACTAAAATATCGTGAGTATGCAACAACGTTACTTTGCAACTGAACAAGACAAAATTTATGTAATTTGGGTCACGTGCCAGCTTCAAGAAAATCGTCAACAAAATCGTCAATGCACGACACTACGTATTAGCTGGCTGATCTTCACAATCGCTACATGCAACAGTTTCTACGACTTGATCAGATTTACGACTGGATGGGAGATTTTCAAAGAAAATTTTGGCGTAAATTTCGGCTGACCTTTGCTACGGCGGACCCACATCTATGTTTTGATTGATTGACTGATACGTGCAGTTCTTACTTTGGTGCTGTACCAGACTGGATAGATGACCGCGATATAACGATCCAGCATCATGAGGAGAATTCCGTAGGTCGACGCAAAAAGCAGATTCCACAACGGAGCTCGCGAAAGCCAAAAACGACAGATAAACTGATCATAGGAGCTGTCATGTGACATACGAGTACCGTCCACATTCATATTACTACAACAACAGAAATAACAACAATTACTACTATTACTAAAACTACTAGGAAAACGCGTTTTTTGAATGACATGCGAGTGCCATCCACCTCGACAACAGCCGTCAGCAGCGTAAAGAATGACGCACCCATGTCGATGATACACTGGTTTACAATCAGAATGTTCATCGTCTGAACACAGTTGCACACAAGCACAGATAACCAGAGACAATGAGAGCAACCAGTCTTTCGTGTTAGTCACACTTACACATTCCGAACTTTTTTTCGTGGTTTTTATTCAGTTATACCATATTTCTACACCGTGTCCAGAAAAAAAGTCTACGGTATTTTTGACATATCTTTGACAAACTTGAACCTATGTTCATAATTTTTGCCATGAGTCGTTTTGATTATTCACTTAAATAAATTGTCAAAATGTTTTTATATTGCCGTAGAGCTGACGTAATCATGATTTCATCGAAAATGTCTTTTTTATTGTATCCGAAGTGAAAAACGTTAAAAGTGTTTCGGTTAATAACTTTAACAAATTTGAACGTATGTTTATAATTTTTGGTAGGCAACATTGAAAATTTAACGCGCAACTGATAGTTTACTGATAGTCCACTTTATCCGAATACTGACGACACTTTGCCGTGTAAAATAAAACACTCTTCAAACTCTTACTTTACTCTATACCAAATAAACAGAAATGCAGAAAAAATAGTCTTTTTTGCCTGTAGTTGCCTTACTTGTCAGGAACAGTAACACAACTTGCTATTTAAAACCAACGTTTGAGTCAACAACTTTTTTACAAATGTACACTACCGCGACGCTAACGCATGCTGCAGAAATGACGCTGCTCGCTGATAACGACTGCTGCACAACGACGTTCACGTACTGCACGTGACGGCCACGCTTAACATGGCGAAAATCAAGATTAAATTAAAAATTTTTTGATAAAAAATAACTTATTTCTATGCCAACAATGTCTCAAGCTTTTTACTGCAATTTTCTTTTAGTACTTTTCCTGTTTTTATATTGCATTTTATTTAGACGTTATCTTTCCGCGAAAATGATGTTTTCGATAACGTCATGCTTACATTGGCTATACTCAGTAAAAGGTAAATTCTAAAAATAAATTTAAAATGTTTTCAGTAAAGCGTTTTATTATGATAATGTGCGCCAAAAATTATGAAAGAAAATTTACATTTGTTAAAATTATTCAAGAAAAAGTGTAGACTTTTTTTCCGGACACAGTGTAGTTTTAAAAAGCACTTCACTGACAGTGCAAAATAAAGTAAAAATTTTGAAACAGTTGACAAACAATTTTGCAGTTATAGGGCTGATACCGTTACACATTTTGCTTCACAAACAAAGCTTTGCTATTGTATTGCTGTTTAATATACAAGCAAGTTAAGAGTTGAAATTAAATTATGGGTCTAGTAATGCGAAGTGCTCGATTTTCATTAACGGCAAAAACGTCCAGCAAGTCGAGTCCTTTTCGTGCCTCAGCGAGTGGGCGGTCTCTTGTTACGCGAGTGATAAAAAAATAAATACGATATAAAGCAAAAACTCGGAAAAGCAAAAACAGTCTTTGGCAGTATGAAAAATGTGCTACTAAACTGCACAATCAATTTAACCACAAGGCTACAAGTTCTACATTGTTATGTCTGGCCGGTTTTGTTGCACGGGTGTGAAACTTAAAAAAATTTCAAAAAAGATGAAACACGTGTTGATGGACATAAAACTTTGGTACATGCAGAAAATATTTAAAATAAAATAGACTAAAAAATAACAAGAAAGTATTTTAAAAAGCATACAGTAATAAACAGAATTTGTCAACGGGAGCTTGCTTTTCTGTGGCATGTGTTGAGAATATATGGTATGGTCGGAAAATCTGGTGGTGGCGAGAACAATAAAAGGGGTCAAACAAGGGGACGTCAGAGACTAAAATATCGGGTAGCCTGTGTGAAATGTGAAAAAACGTAAGCCAGACACAGCTCATCAGGCAATGCATCAGAGGTTAGAGTGATCTGGCATCGCATAGTCGTAAAACGTCGTCAACGATGGCACGGTAACATAAATTAGCAATGCGCGTCTAATATTATAACATATAGACGAACAAAAGTAACATTGTTTAGTGCATACACAAAAAAGACATCTTAATGTTTTAATCTCTTACGAAAATGTGTTAAGGCCTAAAGAAAAAACCTTTCCACTTTTTGTGTTAGTATACGCAACAGCGACTAAATTATGTGACCGTTAAACCAAATGTCAAATTGCGATCGCCGCATTCTTAAATTTTCTCTGTTGTTATTTTTAATTACAGACGACTTTTCGTACGTATAATTTAACTAAGGTTACCTTATCAGTAATCTTGATGAACATCATGAAGACGATGAGGACGAACAGGTTGTCAATGACACCGACAGTTCCAATGATGACGTAAACGATCTTGAGTGCGAGATAGCGGATGTTGGCCAAATACAGCGTTTGAAGATCCTGTGTCGGCATCAGAGTAGTGACATTGTTCCAGATCCCAGTCGCGTTCTCCATCGTCGCTCAGTGCTTTCTATACCGATGATCTGCCTCAGAAAAATGTTTATGAAGCGTGCTATTAGGCAAAATATTTACTGTCCTACCGGTTACAGTCGGGCAAAAAATAGGAAAAAATGCGGAAAAAAGTTATTATTATTATTATTATTATTTATCTCATGACATGTCGCGTATTGAAACGAATTGACACGCTAAGCTAAGCATTACTGTGCACGTAAAGACTAAAGTAAAGATAATGCATGCAGCATAACATGTCAGATGCAAACAGTTTTTTTTCAATGAAACTTGGAAAGCAAACTAAAAACAACACCAATATTTTTTAGAATACGATACAAAAAATTAGAGACAGAAGTTTTAAGGACGCAACGCAGCGATAGACGCCGCTTTGATCATTGCGTTTTGGCTTTTGCGTCGCCTCAGTCAGCTGCGTCCGTTGCGCTTGTTGCTCACTTTTCTTGCGTCACTTGCGCCAGTTGCGTTAAAAAAACACACGTTGCGTACGTTGCGGGTGGGTAGAAAGTAGGCTAGCTGATGATTCCAATAACTTCAGTAGTTTAAAGTGTAATTTTTATCCATACCCTATAAGTCTAACTGAAACTTACCGTAACGCCGTTTGCTAACCTGCAGTTAGTTAACGCAGTGTTCTCTGCGTGTCAGTTAAACTTTCGTCGTCTAAAATTGCGTCAGAATGCGTTGGCGACAAGGTGGGCGAAGCTTGTAGCGCTGCTAGATAATATATAACTTACACGTTAATTAAGCCTATATTCCTACGCCACGTCGCGCTGCTTATTGCCTGCGTGTTGCAGACAATTAGCTTGCGGTTCGTACGGCAAGACGGCAGCAACAGAGCTTGCCAGTTGTAGTTTGCCAGCACCTTGTGCGTGCTGTTTCCCTTATAGTGATTGAGTAAATACAATAAATAATAATAATAATAAGATGATGATAATTATGATGATAATTATGGCACACACAGCAAGCGGGTTTGCGGACCAATGAGCAACGCCCAGACTATACTTACTTCGACATGTAATTGTGGATTTGTTGTTCAACATTGCTGTACAATGAGCAGTTCGACGAGTCTGCAACAAATCGAAATAGTCAATGGAGTATGAGCTTTGGACTTAAAAGGGGAACAAGAAAATGTGAGGCGGAAAGGTAGAATGAACACCTATTGCGAAATCCATGATCATGCCTATCGTGCTACAGTGGAAACCGGAAATTATGTTAGCGTGTTGCGTGCGATCGCATTTGGCACACTATTCAGCACGTCATAACTCTGTGCACATCGGATATTTCTTTCGTTGAGAGCGCAATGCATAAATGGGCATTAGTACTAATTATAAATTGCTTACTGATCCTGAGATGGTGAAAAAGCGACGGATGAAATACACGAAAGAATTGTACGATGCAGAGAGCAAACCCAAAGACTTGGATCTTGAGCCAGAAACAGAAGTTGCTCAGGATGATATCGGTCCATGTATATTGGAAGAGGAGGTGATTGCATCACTGAGTGACATGAAGAATAACAAAGTGGTAGGGGTGGATGAAATCCTTACGGAGTTGCTTAGATGCATGAGATGTGCAGCGGGCAAGATTTTCACACATCTGTTATGAAACAGCAAAGTGGCCAGAAGACTTTTTGCAAAGTGTAGTAATTCCGTTGGAAATGAAGCCGAATGCCACAGAATGTAGTGACTTTTATACAATTAATCTCTTAACACATGTAGCGAAAGTCTTGATAAAAATTTTGACAAAGCGTATTGAAGCAAAAGTGGAAGCGATCGGTTACATTGCGGATGATCAGTTTGGCTTCATGAGGGGCAAAGGGACTAGAGATGCCATTGCAGCACTGAGAGTACTTGGGGAGAGTAATCTTCAATATGAAAAGGATCTCTATGTTTGTTTCGTTGACTACGAAAAGGCTTTTGATAAGATAAAGTGAAAAAAATGATGTGGATGCTGAAAGATATTGGAGTGGATTGGGGAGACAAAAACATAATTGCAAAGTTGTACTTGAAACAAAATGCTGTTAAAAAGTAAACAACGAATTATCAGGTTGTTGTGAGATTGGGCAATGAGTACGACAAGGTTGTCCACTATCTCCAATACTGTTCTACATCCACATCTACATACAGCATGTCATAAACAAAGGGCTTGCAGATATACAAAAAAGGCTAAAGTTGAAGGTATTTTGGTAAAATTGATCAGTTTTTGCAAAATGACCAGGCTATGGTCTTTCATACCCGATGTGGACTTCAACGCATAATGGATGTTCTCCAACAGACGTCAGAAAAATACAACATGCGGAGAAATGTGAAAAAGACCAAAGTTGTGCGAATGCTATGGAGGAAGGGTATGGGAAGTTGAGAATAATGGTCAATGGTAAAGAATTGGAGTCAGTCACGCAGTTCTGCTACCTTGAAGTGAATGTGAAGAAAGACATCACATTGCATTGGCAAAAGAAGCTTTTAACAAGAAGAAAGATCTCATGTGTGGATTTCTTAGCCTCCAGCTGAAAAAGCATAGTCCAAGCATTTATATGGAGTATAGCACTGTACGGAAGTAAGGCATGAACCCTGCAAAAGAATGACATAAAAAGAATTGAAGCATTTGAAATGTGGATTTGGTGTCGCATGTTAAAGATATCTTGGACGGAACACAAAAAACGATGAAGTACTAAAAACAGTTGGAGCAAAAAGGGAACTCATGGACAATTTGAGGAATAGACAAAAGAGGTTGTTGGGACATGTACTACGTCAAGGTTCTTTGGTAAGAACAGTGTTGGAAGGTTGACTGCCAGGGAAGAAGGGGAGAGGGAGGCCAAAAAATACTACTGAGTTGGCTACAGGAGACAAACGTCGAGGACATGGATTATTCACATCTCAAGGAGCTACAACAAAAACGGACAAGATGGAGTCGATGGAGAACGTGAACCTGCCCGTAAGGGCACAATACAACAGCAGCATAATTACAGTGTCGTAATTTATCTCAATTGCCCTATGTGCGGTGTTTTGCACCCGAGTAGAGATTTCTATTTCAACAGACGCGGATATACAGGTACCTATACCATCAAGTAGGTGTAATGTCAGAGGAAAAGAAAAATAATAACGCCTGTAGATGTACCAGTGCATAATCATAATCATCATCATGACGCTTAGACTGTGGTCCGCTGCGACGACTCCCCATGATGTCCACGTTCCTCTGCACTCTAACACATCTGTCTCCTGCTGGCCGGTGTTTCGTTGCCGATCTGCTGTATCCAGGTATTTCGAGGACGCCCAGGAGGTCATTGCCAGTTTATCCCCAGACTCTGACCGCCTTTCATTTCAATGACCTGACATAACGCTTGGTGTGCAGTTGTGGTGGCATCCAGTCGAACAACGCGACCAAACAGTGCTTGACGCCTCTTGCTGATTATATCTGCAATGTCTGGCAGACCGGTTCTGTCGGCTATGTCGACGTACTTCACATGGTCCTGCCACTTCACACCCGGTATCTGGCGTTGACATGACACATGAAAGGATTGTAATCTGCGTACGTCATCTTCCAGTAGTTTCCACGTGTCAGCTCTATACAACAGGATTTGTAAAACGCAAGTTTTGTAGAGTTTTAGCTTGCTGTCCAAACGAAAAAACGTCTCATAGTTGTCCGAAAGATCAAAAGTAAAAATAACTTCACAACATTTCTTTTTTGTTATGTGTGGTAATGTGTATAATTATTGTCTATGCAATTATATTTATGTGTTTTTCGGCTGTGTGAAATGCTCTTTTTAGCTGATATGTGCAAGATAAATGTACAAAACATCAGTTTATACAAAAATCAGAAAAAGGTGATATCACTCACCATCACATCGTTTAACTGTCAATGTGCTGTTGAATAATATCACCTTTTTACGCGCGAAAGCAGAATGCTTCGCGCGTTTTTGCAATCGTCTGGGCGTCTGTCTGTCCGTCTGTCTGTCTGTCACACTCGTAATCTGTATCAAAATGGTGCAAGCTAGGATCACAAAATTTTCACTGTGAGCTGCCCCAAGGTCTCTAGTTTATCGCGACAAAATTTCGTGCCACTGGGTGCAGAATTTCCCCTCAAACGAGGGCGTCGAAGAGGGGTACTCCCCTCTAAAAAGACGACATTTTGCCGTTATTGGCTCGAATAATGTGAAAACGGTTGCAGATAGGTACATACATGCTGTCAGGTCAAATTAGCAGCTTGGCTCATTTATTAGCACATTGGCTGTCGTGTACAGACAGCATCGGTTTAGAAAAATTAGCCTACCACAGTGCAACACACTTGATGTTATATTTACCACTAACAAAATGCTTTAAACACACACACAGCTAATGCAACTAATACAACGAATTCATTGCGACATACGTCTAGTGTGCAATATACTGAACAAAGTGCGCGAACAGCAGCAACACACACCGTATGCTGGCCGAGACGTAACAAATATGGGTCAAACAAAGAACTTCTTCCAAGACCCGAAAACGTTTAAAGACCACTTTTTAAAATCGTGTGAATACAAACATTTTGAACAGGAAAAAATAAAACTTACTATGTTTATCGTTTGTGTTTTAGTTGCGTTTGTTTTATGCAATGAAAGATTTACTTAGGCCTACATAAGCTTACTTATAAGCGTGCTGCTAATTATGTTGTCACTTACATTCCGGCTACGCTATTTTTAGCAGAGTTATCTGAGCCCTAACGAGTAAATGGGTTAATTTCAATTCTGTCATGACTATCGAATAAGGGCATACACAATAAGTTTAAATGTTACAGTGTCTCATTTTAACTGGCTTCTACACCGCCGTGTACTTCAACGCACCACAATATATAACCGCATCGCAAATAATGTTTAAACGGTAGCAACAATTTGAGACTGTTCCACTTGACTCTGTTTGCACACGAGACGTTTGATGCCGCTCTGGAACTCGCGGTACTTGGCGGCGTAGATGAACGGGTTGACGCAACTGTTGGTGAACACTAGAACCACGGTGAAATGATAGAACCATTCGAACCTCAAAAAACATTTACGATGTAAAACAGACAGAAAGTGCAACGAGTTTTCATGAAATATTTGGCCGAGACTCGATAGACCTCAAGAACGTGACGGTGTTGAATATGATATAAGATGGCTCTCACGTCTACTGTCTAAAACTTGTTTACATACCGGTGAAGTGGCAAAACCAGACGCCGCCCACACAGAATTCATAAACTAGACATTCACAACAATAAAATAAAAACTATATTCGGCAGTTAGTGAAACATTATATTAATTAACACATGCGTTATAACACTGAATGTGTTTAAATGTACATTCTTCACTAAAAAGGATGCTGTCGTAAGAGAAATGAATGAAGTGGTAGAACCAGCCGCTGAAGTCGATAGCGTAGCCGACGAAGTTGAGAAAGAAGTAGATCTCGTTGGGCGTCCAGCAGACGATGAATCCGCAGCATACCATCAGTGACGTCACCACAGCGTTACGTCCGGCTGTGCTAAGCGAGGAACTGTTAGTCGGACTAACCTACATGTACACCGTGGTCCAATAAAGAAGGTGCTACTTTTATTATTTAAATAACTCCGCGAAACATTGGCCGATTTTAATAATTTTTGGCAGGCGACATCAAGAAAAAAACTTGACGCAAGTAACTTCAGTTTTGGCCAATTCATTTTAATGCTGTCGCTACAGTACTTTGTGAAATGCAGAAGTCGTAGTTTTTCCGTTTACGACAATGAATTCATACTGTATACAGCAGGCGTCGGCTCAGAAATGATCAACTAAATGGCGACAAGCACAACTGGCAATTACTGTCTTCCAAAAAGTTACACCTGTCACATCACAGCATTTTTATTACAGCGTGTGCTCAAAATATCTTTCTCCAGCAGGAAAACAAGCGGTAGACGTTGACGCCACTCGCCAACGGCATGTTCAATAACTGCATAATTCAAGGCGACCCACTCATTGTTGATGCGTCATTTCAGTTCGTCGGCCTACGATCTTAAAATAATCTTAAAATGAAGAAAAAGTAACAGTTTAATGATTTTGTGGTCTCGGAAATTTCCTGTGCCGCCGCATGCACTACCCAATATGAATTCATTGTTGTAAACTACACTAGTGTAACGACAGCATTAAGGTAAAGTGGCCAAAACTAAAAACATTTGCCTCAAGTTTTTTATGTCATGTGCCAAAAAATTATCAAAATCGACTAATGTTTCACGAAACTATTCAAAAAATAAAAGTGGCACCTTTTTCATTAGACCACGGTGTACAATAAAAGGAAGCAAAACTGCGCTAAAATTAGCCTATTGACACAAAACATCACTAGATTGTCAAACGCAATATGTTTGACAATATTGTCCTACTGTCATATACGTTTAATATGACAACGAAATTCTAAAAATAGTAAGCAGAAATAGGCTATGTGGCAACATAATACCATACAAATACAATACTTAACTGAAAACGGTATATCCACAATGTTAAAGTAAAGAAACGCCATGTTCCTTTATTCTATGCATGAGCCGAATAACAATCAATTTAAACGAAATTGGTAGCCGATTCAGCTGAAGGAATACTAACTCAAGACATTGGAACAACTTGGCTGCTAGTAATCCATTCTTTGCTAGTCGCGACGTAATGGCGACGTCATAAAATGAGTTTTGGCTGCAACAAACTTGCTCCTCTCAACGGTGCTACCAATTGCTGCAAAGCTACCCTGCTTCGTTTCTGAAAATCATCTGCTTCACTGACAAGAAACTGTTTACCGTTGTAAAAAATACTTTTACATACGCATACCGTGTGCTTGAGTTTGTAGACGATTTTGGTGTAGCAGAAAACCATCATCAAAAGCGGCAACAGTAGGGCGATAATGAAGATGTATGACGAGACGATCTTCTCGGCAACATAGCTGCTATAGACTCCCCACGGCACACAGTTTCCCCTGACGATATCCGTACTTAGAAATCCCGACGTGGTCAACGCTGTGGCATGGACAAGCCAAATCAACGCAATTCCACCATACACCAAACACTTCCTTGCGTTTAGCTGCAAACGATCACATAGCTATAATATGTTACATGTTGTTAAAATATCTTTTGGAAAATTGTAGGGCGAATCTTTCTGTTTTAGTCTAAGTTTCTGTCTATTAACGTTCACAATATTTCTTCAACAACTTCCTTTTTCGCCAACTCAAAACTTTCCCTTTTTCAAAGTTTTGCCATCTTTTGTGCCCCGCCTCATCCCAGCTTCGCCTCGACATTATTGTGCGTTATATAAATTTATTTATTTACTTATTTATTTACTAACGTGTCAGTGTTGCGGCTGCCTTTAGCCCCATATGACCTATCAAGCGTATAGTGTGCCCTAAAATGAGAGGTCTACGGATAGACGGCGTGAAAGCAGATGTGAGACAATTTACCTTGGCCTATACTTACAGTTGAATACTGCGAAAACAGGACAGAAGCAACGAAAAAACAGTATAAAAATGTCCCGTATCAAGTATCAACTTTGTCGTCTTCCATGACAGGAAAAACTAAAAAAGGAAAAAGAACACTCATATAAGCACATAACGTAAACAGCATTTGTAGCATGCCGTATGTCAAACAAGTTTAAATCGTAGGCAAGCAATACATGCATGTAGTTCTTACTTTGGCGCTGTACCAGACTGGGTAGATGACGGCAACGTAGCGCTCCAGCGTCATGAGCAGAATGCCGTAAGTCGACGTGAACAGAGCTACCCAGAGCGGGGTTCTCGTCAGCCACATATTACAGACAAATCTATCGTAGACGCTGTCACGTGACATACGAGTGCCGTCCGTCCATCTTCGTAACAAGGTTGACGCTAAGGGAAGCCACCCCGGCCGTGTTTTGCGTCATAAGCCAAAAGCGACAAAGGAATATAGATCACGTGCTTCGTTTAACATACGAGTGCCATCCACTTGAGCGACAGCCGTCAACAGGGTGAAGAATGACGCCAGCATGTCGATGACGCACTGGTTGACTATCAGAATGTTCATCGTCTGAACAAATGCGTTAGCTATAAACAGAGTTTAGGGCTAAAGTAACACGCTTTAACAAACCCGCTAATTTTTATGTCGCATTAGGGCCTACTAACCGAGTCACAATTTTTATTTTTTTCACAAAAAGGCTATTTGTATTTTTGTGCATTCTATCTGTTGTTTGTTAATGTTGATAATGCATAGCCCCATCTAAGGTTACCCAAACGATTTTTGCTGTTCTAGAGGACTGATATCATCACATCGTCTTTACACACAGTTTTGAACTGGTAAGTTTTTCTACATATATCTTAGTTAAGACTTTTGTAATTTTTGTTAGGCATTTAGTTGAATATGCATCACCCGTGTGGTCGCTTAGGCTTGCTCGTGACTATGCAATGGTAGAACGAGTTCAGAAACGTTTTATTAAACGTCTTCCTGACTTTCGTCGTTATAATTATTCAACAAGACTTTAGTTATTAAAGTTACAGTCTCTTCAAGCTAGAGGTGTTAATGCAGTGCTGTAAGATTGTTCATAAGCATGTTGATATTAAAAAAAAATAAATTGTTATATTGTGTTCTTACTGGATATACTCGTGGTCATAATTTAAAAATTATTAGAAAGCATTTTGTTGTTAATGTTCGTGTTTTTCACTTCAGTTACCGTGTGATTAGTCACTGGAATTCGATTAATTTTAACCGAGTGAATGCTTATTCAGTTGCTTCATTAAGGAGAAATCTAATTTGTGTTGCTTAGCCTAGTTTTGATTGAAGTGCTTGTGCGTTATTTTGTTTTTGTAATTTTATGTTGTAAACTGTGTTACATATACATGCAGTTAAGTTTCTGTCTGTCTATCTGTATTTCAGAGTTTGTGTAAGTGCTGGTTTGCAGCCTTCAATATCTCAGTAAACTGTTGTCTAGATATTGTTTCAATCTATGAGTCTATTCAAAGACATGGCTTTAATTTAGTTAGGATGGTAGGCCACCTGTTACACGTGATTTGACAGGTAGTAACATCGTCATCATTGTTTTGAGATCTAACTCACACATGCACGCAATATGATAATGGGCGATTGCTGCCACACCCATGGCGAGGCTAATCTACAATTTCAGGCGTTGAAACGACTTGCAGTACATGCAAGCTACCGTGCATAATCTGCAGCAATTCTCGATTTCTCGATAACGTTTATTACATGGTCCTTCTATAGACTGCATCGCGCGGTTGTTTTTCTGTTCGTCTGTTCGTCGGTGTGGGCATACAGACTCCTAGTTCTAACAGAAAAGACAAAAGTAGATAATAAAACCCAAAAATGGTGTGAACGTTTCCCGGGGTAGAAGCGACCAATGTGCATATTTTATTTTGAAATGTCAAACGCCAATCTTACCGGAGGTTAAAAATCCGAAACCCTGCAGCTTAGACCATGTACGCTGATAACGTAATTATCAAAATCAAAGTCTGTTGCCGCACACAGTAAGCTGCTCATCCTTGCATCTACTCGTCTGTTGCCAGTCCGCGAGGCGAGATAAAATATAAGCATGCATTAAGTAACAGTAGGCCTATAATGCTAAGTGCAATGCAAACAAACCCAAGAAAAGAGACTTATATCCGTGAATATAAGCCGCTTTCAATAATATTTTTGCTGAAAACAACTAGACTGCAGTTACAGCTGTTATATTTTGTCACGCTACCTTGCAAAATTTTCATGTTCAACTATTCCGACGTACAGCAAATTCTTCAATTCAAAAAGTGCGAAAAGTGTTTGTGAGATGTACACTTGAAACGGCAAATTTCTGATCAAAGTTTCATATTTTATACTACACTGTGTTTCAAAAAAACGGGCACCCTTTTTATTTCTTTCATAATTCACTCAAATGATGATCAATTTACACGAAATTTTTACC
>Ga0209367_1005022_pt1 | contig 18347 bp, 11 predicted proteins | sample WorMetLIZISLAND2_FD_187412 | JGI IMG/M metagenome (GOLD analysis project Ga0209367, IMG submission 187412) | Marine gutless worms symbiont microbial communities from Max Planck institute for Marine Microbiology, Germany - Olavius geniculatus... ... | reverse complement strand
AGGTGTTGATACTTCTAAAATTAACACTACTTGGTAATGAATTCCAAACGTTTATAATGCGCTCACAGAAGAACGACGAGCGTGCACTATGATTTGTACGATGCTTGTAAAGTTTAAACTGATGACTGCGTGTTGACACAGCAGAACAAAACTCAAACAAATTTACATCTAGATCCACATGACCAAAAAGAATCTTTGACCAAAAAGAATTATGAAACTACGTTCTTGCGTACTTTCATGGGAACTTTTGTTCCCTGGAACTTTCGCTCCCCAACACGAATTATGGTAAGAGTCATTGTCTGTCTGTCGTCATCTGACCGTCATCTGTCACGGATGTATTGTGACTAAATGGTATGTTATGGTATGAAATCGACCTTGGATGACCTTAAAAGTCACTGACAACCAGTACTGTCGGCTATCCTAGTGACAGCTGGGCTTCTTGCAATGTTAACTATGACTGTCTGACAACGATCTTTGTATACAAGTGGTGCGAAACTTGACATAATTTTCGCTAAGGGGAGCAAAAGTTCCAGGGTACAAAAGTACTGGGGAGCGAAAGTTCCAACTATGGAACCAGGAGTGAAATTACATGGGAATGAAAGTTCCAGTTACCAATTTTACCATATTCATAAACTTTGAACAAGCTACTGTTGAAACAAATCTGTGAAGTGAATGAGATGGATTGATCAGTTACACAAATTCATCAATCTGCAACCTTTATTTTGATTTAGATTGTTGATGTTATGGCTCAGCAGAAACTAGCGGTGTTATTGGTGATGCCTGTAGATGAATGAAGTAAGTGATGTGATTGTGCAGGTGATGCTTCTGCTTCATACCTGAGCAGTGCGACAGCTAAGGAAACAAAGGCATCTGACGACAATAACTCCGGGCATCAGACAGACAATGATCCTGTCGTTGATACAGTAGATGAGAATTTGTCTCAAAGCACAGCTGTCAACAGTTTGCCCACTCAGCAGACTTCTGCTGCTGAGAAAACAAAGAAAAAGAAGACAAAAAGTAAGAAGCGGTCAGAAAAGATTGAAAATGATGGCAGTGGTATGACGGGTGATGGTGTACCATCCACCGAGTTTGATTCAGCAGCTTATCAGTTGAATGAGGAATCCAGCGGTTCAGGCAAGCGGTCAAAAAAGCTCCGACACGAGGGCCAAGTAGTTCGTGCGGAAGATGTTGATGGATACCGCGGCAGTCTCCCCGTCGATGATCTTATCAAGTTCATCGATTGTAGCAGGTGGCACAGTCGGTCGCAGTCGAATGCTGGAACACTGGCGGAAGTGGAGAAGTTACAGTCGGTGAAGAAAGAGACTACGAGAGATAGCACGGCAGTGGAGAATGACTCGGGATTTGGAGATGCAGAAGTCCCTGACAGAACAGATGCTAGCCGTTCTGATGGCGCTTTGTCACCGTCGGTTTCTTCCATCTCAGAGACTGCGGAAAATGTAGTCGACCTTTTGTCCGAGTCATTGAACCCAGTGCCCAGCCAATCTGCCACTGACACTAGGGAAGGAAATCTGAATGATATTGTGTGCGAGATTACTACCGATGCACCGCGAGACTGGAGTGTTGAGCATGATTTGTCGTTAGCAGCAGCAATGGCATTCATGTCTGATGAAGAGATTGCGAAGCCTGAGCCTGAGTTTACTGTTGTTCGGCAGAAGAAACGACGAACCAAGGGTCGGAAAATTGAGTCTGCGAGCTCGGACAAACCTGGATGCCTTCATAACAACAGCTCAGCTTCAAGTGAGCGGTCGAACAGTCCACCGTCTGTTGCCGCCATTAACGAGATCAACAAGAGCCATTTAGGCCGCCAGATGTCAGATACTCAGGCCGGTACTACAGCATTTAGAAGATTCAATTCAGAGCCAAAGTGGCGAACCAGGCATCCTCACTTCAATTCCTTGCCAGACACTTCCGTTGTACGTGCACGAACACATGTCTGTGGAAGTACGCCTGGTAGGACGACTGTTGGAGGAAAAAACTTTCCGCAGCAGAGGGAAATGGGGAAAACGATGGATAGGAAATGCAACTTTTCTGATGGGATTAGTTGTGGAAGCCAGCTGCCGGATGTGGTTCTGAATGCTGAGAGACCAAGACAGGCAGACACTGATAGACCTTGCATGACATCGTCAGTAAAGGTAATGATGCAAGATGCACACTGCCAGACAGTGGATGAGGATGATACGCTAGCGCAGTCTCCGGACCACCCAGAACCAAGCCGGACACATGTTCCATTCGACTTACTCACGCTTCAGATGTTTATGTATCACGGTCAGTGAAACAGATTAAATTATATCTGTTGCATACGGGTATTTTTCTAGCGTCACAAAGTTTATATTTTGTATATATGCTGTATATACACTGTCAGATTAAATAATGTATCTGGTATTGCCAGTTAACTTTGGAAACATTGAGGTTGTTTTTACCATTTTTACGCGCGAAAGCAGCTATGCTTTCAGCGCGTCTTAGCCATCGCAATTCTGTCCGTCCGTCTGTTCGTCATACGAGTGGATCAGGCAAAAGGTCCAAGCTAGGATCACCAAATTTTTACCATCCGCTGCCCGGAAGACTCTAGTTTCAGGAACTGTAAAGCTTTTCCATTAATTCGAAGGGGGTTACCCCGAACGAGGGTGCTAAATGAGAGGGGGGTGGGCAAAATTTGCGATTTTTGACCTATAACTCGCTGTATCTCAGTAACGGTGCGAGATAGGGCCTAGGTTACTATTAATCACCAATAGGAAATTGTATACTGGCTTTCGATTGGCGCCGAATTCAATGACCTTGGATGACCTTGAACGCCAAAATAGGGATATTTTATGGATTTTTCAGGCGATTTTGGGCTGCGACACAAAGTCATTCATAAGGCGGCGCCACGGTACTGGCGTTGGTTGCGTGGCATAGTTGGTAACGCGTTTTGGCTGCAACAAAGTTACTCTACGCCGGGCCCGGTTAGTACTGCGATGGGTGACTGCCTGCGGGCAGGAACTGCTATAGGCTTTCACGCGTCCCGTGAGCATTAGCTCAAATTTCTTGTTGTAGCAGAGATAACTGATATGGTAATATATTATCATCTGATTTTTGAAACATGCTTGTCTCACCCGGTTATCTGGAAAAATAACTGTTAACACATAAAACATACTTAAAAGTGCAGCTAATTCTCTGTATAAAACCGCAACAAATGTCAAGTTATGTTAGAAATGTGCCATTACAGTACAACTTGGATAAATATAGCACACATTCAGCCTCTACTCAGTTTGTGTAACTGTGCTATCTTGTAAAATCTTGATCCCAAGTTCTTTCATTTTTCATGTTTTTATTGATGCATAGTAATAAGTAGGCCTATGAATGTCTTTACTTTCTATCTGCTTTCACCAGTAAGTGAAATAACTGGATGCTTAGTTATGTCAGATGTTTGATATGTTGCCTCTGAGCTTGTTATGCAAACTTCAAGTTGATCATGTGATTGGTGAGTGTTTTAGTAGTCTCTCGTTGCTGCGTTCCTGGCATAATTTGACATGTCTGTTGGTGTGTTTGTAGCTTTCGAAGACGTGCTGAATATGTCAAAGTCTTGTAAGTATTTTCATCATACGTTTGTCTGAAAACCTGCATAAGTGTTGTGTGCTTGGTTTAGGGTAAGGGAAACTTGGAAATGTTAGGCATACTGTATGGGAATTATTGGAAAAATCTCGTATCTATTCTTTTCTTCATTAGTTTACCTCTGAGTGTATTATTTTTGATGATGCATTTTCAGCATTCTGCATTGCCTTTGGTCAATGATGCTGTTACTGTTGTATTTCATTATTGCACTAGTAATGACTGAAGTGGGTAATCATTACATGTAGACAGTAAAAGTGCAAATGAAATTGTCATATTATGACATTTGTGTACTATATAGTGTATGTGCAGTGCTATATTTAATTAAATTTATACTATTAGCACTTAGTGATTCAGTGCTATGATGCTTATTTTCAAAAGTGTTTTTTGTTAGTTGACTGCATTGCAAAAAAACTTTTTTGTGATTACTATTATGTTTGTCAATTATCATGTCTGTCACGCTCGTTAAAGACTACTTGCTTACTTACTGTGTTGCATCACAGGAAGGACACACATTCAGCCTGTACCATATACTGCAGCAGCACTTTCCGTTAAATTCATTTTCAGTACGGTATAAGCTTATCTTAGTAAAGTTCTGCATAAAAATGGATGTATTAAACCAAAATGCACCCATGTGGAACTGATAGTGCATGCGAACATTTACGTCTAGTCTTTAGACTCATCTGTTCTTCTCTTTTTTCACAGTCGATTGTACTGTGATGCCACTGGCATTTTTATGCCTCCGCCAATGTAGTGACTGAAGGCATTGTTTCTGGAGTGTTCATGCATCCATCCCAAACAAACCTTGTTAGCATGATATCTTGCATATTTGTTGACAGAATTTGACCAAACTTTCCCCGTTAATGGAGTTTCAGGCAACCTTGATGAATGCGTCAAATTTTGGAGTCAAGGGTCAGGGTCAAATATGCCCCAAAATGCACTTTTTGGCCTTGTTAGCTCGATATTTTGAGTGTCACATGTTGGCGGAGGCATAATAGTGGACGGAGTCGTAACCACCATCTCATTTCACTCTGTAGATTGTATTGTATTGTAATGGTGCCAACATTTGAAGCTGATCGATGACGTGCATTGTAGCAATCCGTCACTACTCATCATTAGAAGCAGCAGCGGCCTCCAGTCAGTCATGAGTGATCAATACTCTGGTGAAAGGACGAGACATAAAGTTGTGACGTTTAGTGGTGTCCGTCGTCGTTGTCGGACCACGTAGCTAGAATCATTCTGAGTCCTGTCATGCTTTCTGAAGACAGTGCAGCTAGCTGGCCATGCCGTTGGTCGTCACTCCCACCTTTCCACGACATAGTACTTGATAGTAGCATTATTATTCTTATTGTAGGGCTGTTTAGTGGCACAGTGACAGCGGCATTTCACTTCGTCCATAATCTCCATCTATTCCCCCTTTCCCTTACGGTGGTGGTGGCTTAGTGGCTCAGCGGTTGAGGCGTTGGATTCAAGACCGAGAGGTCCTGGATCAAATCTCAGTCGGTCCGCTACCAAGTAACAAATCTGGACAAGTTGTTCACATCTACCTGTTTGTGTAGGTGCAAGTGGTCTGGTGGTTGGTTTCGACTCGTAACTTTCAGGTTGCGGTTCGATTTTCACTGCCGTTCATTTGCAAGCAACTTTGAGCAAGTTACTAACCTACTATGTGCAATGGCCAACTCAGCCTCCTACCCTCCAGGATGGGAAAAGTGTAGTAGCTTACGGGCTATGGGGTGATGGCCTAGTGCGGCTGATTGGGGCGATGGTATGCTTGCTGCAAACCGTGGGTCCAGTTGTTCGTTAATGCGGGCAATGGATGGCTGCACAGTGTGTTGCAATATTGTTAGCTCATGCCAATCAGCTGCCATTTCCGACATTGTAAAAGCACTTTTGGCCACGAGTCCGTCTCGTGTAAGAAGCGATATAGCAAGTACTGGACTTGCTATATCGCGCCTTTCGCTGCGAAATTTGCACAGTGGTCAGTACTAGGCTGAATTTTATAATGCCGGTCCAAAGTTCCAAAATATGGCCCGATTTTGGACAACTTCAAAGTACGGGGGCAAATATCTTCGTAGCGGATGGAGATATTCAAAATCAGACAAATATTTGATCTACTGTGATTCCTTCCGTGTTAGGTGAAACAAGTTTGGTGAAGTTTGGTCCAGTAGCCTTAGAGATCTCGATGTGGGGTCAAAAATTGGCTTAAAATTCCGTAAATGCACCTCTATAACTTTGCCAGTAGTGGGAGTAGCCCCATGATACTTTGCCACGTGATGTGCCTCTAGGTTGGCGTGTCAATTGGGGTACAACTTTTGGGGGATGCTGCCCTTTAAAAATTTTGGAGGGGAAAAACGTCCAAAATTTGGTGCGATTTAGGACAACTTTTGAGTTTGATCGCGAATATCTCTGGAACACATAAAAATATCGACAAGCGGTCAGTGATGTTATCAAGGGCTATTCATCCCACGTTGAGCACAAAAATTTTGTGAACTTTGGTCCACTAACAAAATAAGTTATAGGTGTGCATGTTGACCCACCCTATGTCGACATTGCGCGTTCTGCGTATACTAATGCATTTGCGTTCGGGCCACGTGACTTTGCCACCGGGGGAATTTCACAACCCTCAAATTTTCCCCCCAGTCGGACTTAGGGCACCGGGCGAACTCACGTTGGGCTCTGCCCTAAATTTCTAGTTATTCTTATCTTTCTATTTTTGCCTCTTTCTGCCTTTTGCCCCTAATTTTAGCCAAGGGTTTGGGGACCTCGGTAAGCATTCTTTTGTGGGACAAAGCCATACCTGCTTTCATTTTGTGCATCATTCTGAAAAAATGCATTTCAAGGTAAGCTAGGGAGAAAGTCGATACAGTTTCGATTTTAAATTATGCCAACGTTTTCCGTCAATAGCCTGGAGCCCCTTAATTTTGTGATATAGAGCATTCGTTGCAAGGTTAGTGCGATATTGATGCCATTGTGTCTGCAGGCTAGATCCACTTGAGTTAATTAGGTTGCAGTTCGAGCTGAAAAGGCTGTATTTAATTCCTATGCCAAAGGCACTGTGTCACTGAGTAGCCCAGCTGCAATTATTATTACGATATTATTGCTATTTTGATACACGGAGTGCGTAGCGAACTGCCGTCAAGTATTAGCTGTGCGCTTTGAGCTCTTAGATAATGCCAGCCATTGCCAGAGTGTGATAACTTGCCGGAACGTAGATTATTTGCATATATCGGTCAACGTGCGAGTTATTGTGAATGTAGCATTGTCGTTCCTGTGATGCTGTAATTACTTGGAACTTTGAAACTTTGTATGTGTTAATGCTGTATGCGGTGTGTTCTGTTGGAAGAATGTATGCAGTATTTGAGTGTGGAACAAAAAGCATATTATTCATAAATTGTAATGTTGCAGCATTTACTTTGTAAGTAAGTAAGTAAGGAAAATTTGAATTTATATAGCGCATATCGTTAAATTAACCTCTGGTGCGCTTGTAGTGTATATGTAAAATGGCTTTTGCAGAAGTAGCAGTAGTAATAGAATTGATCATAAAAGCATTTCGGGTTTGGGTTACACTAACTAATAATTAATAATAATAATAATAATTAGTAAACAACTATGCTGATTCAAAAAGTTTTCTTTGTAGTCTTGAACTAATCGTTTAATTAGACATTTAATTAGACATAGAAATGGATGATTGCTCGAAAAGTTAGACGTTGATTAAATTTCACCACAGTTTTCAAGCTCATATTAGATCTTTGGCTGCATAAGTTTGTGTACGACTGATAAATAAGTAAAATGTCTGACAGATTGGAGTTGCACGTTTTGTGGAAACATTGTGACCTGTGACGTCATGTAAGTTGTCCGTGTCAGCATGTTTGTGCAGTAATTATTAGTTTTTATTTTCATTGTTAAATAATAATACTGATAACGTTTGATATTATTGTCACAAACTGTTATACTGTTTCGGTGGTCCTAGCTGATAGTAATATCTTATATGTAATCTTGCTTTTTACTACTTTTTGCCGTAGGTCATGTGATTTCCTGGTAGACTTTTACTCAGAGGAGTGGTGCTTTGCATTGGTGTTTGCTGATGTGCTATGCACCATTTACTACCGTTTTCTAGAAATCATTTATCTGATTTTTTTTCTTGTCAGCTTATTAAATTTGTGTGGCAGGAACCACTGTCAAAATGCTGCAGCATCTTCTTGTATGGCATTTCCTCTCGTTTTCTTGATGCGTGATCTTGTTACCAGTCAAGCAAACAGAATTATAGTACAATTGTGATATTACTCTTGTCCGGAGGAAAACAGGGACGATTATTAGAACTGCCATTTTTGATACATATGCACAATTATAATCAGCAGTTCTTACAATTTTAGATTTCTGTTGTTTTTTTGTGTTTTGTGTTTCATAAAGGTAAAACTTTCTGTAAAGGTTAAACTTTTTGTTTTGTTATTATGTGTATGTGCAGTTTTGCCTGCAAAGGCCATCCCCTATATGATCTATACTGTGTTGGGTGGGACATTAAACTCTACTCACTCACGAACTGATTAGTATAATTATGAACTTGGTGGTTGCATTTCCGCTAGATTAACGTATTCTGTAACTGATGTATTTGATGCGCTTGAATATCTGACTTATTCAATATCCACTTGATTAATTCTGTTTGATATAAACAGTCCTGCAGTCCTCGAAAGTCACCTAGAACCACTTTCAGTGTTCTGTCTGCCTTCTTTGTGTTATACATGTTGTTCAAATGGGCAGCAGCTGCTTCAGATCTTTTGTACACCATGCATGCTTACGGATAGCCATCTTTTCACGTCGCTGTGCTCTTTAATTTGAGAATGTGATATGCACATTTCTACGGCAGGACATCTGTGGCAGTTGAATTGATCCCATGTCTTGGCAGAAATCGAAGGTGTGTCTGTCGCCTAAGCAGCTGTGAGGTTAATAGAGTTATCACTGTCACGTTCTGGAAGAGGTGGAATAAAAGTCTATAAGCTTGATTCGTATCTGTTGCCACTACCTGGCGAAATTGCTCATATATGCAATTGTTTAACTGTGTGTATTATTTTGTTTGATATTGCCACGAATCTGTGCAATATAAAGTCAAATTTTGCAAGGTAGTGCAGCAACATGCGAGGCAGTGAGATGGATTTTATTCCACGTCTTCCACTGTTTAATGCAGCAGTGGAAAGATTACTACAGTCACGATTATGATACTTTGTATGGCTCACAATGTCGTAACTGTCAGGGTTTCCACGCCTCCTGCAAAGTCGTGGAAAAATATTCTTGAAATCACACATTTTTCATAGGCTCAAACGGAAAACATTTTTTCTGTTCGCTTCACTCGCAGATTACTTGTAGTCCTTTTTTTGTACGTTTGCCGTGCTGGTGTGTTAAATTTAAACATTCATGGGTTTACGAAAAGGTTCTGGAAAATTTTTCATGGGAGTCCTGGAAAGTCTTAGCAAAGTCTGGATTTTCTTGTCAGTAAACGAGTGGGAACCCTGAACTGTGTAATGTTGTTTTTTGTGTATGATCTGTTATTTCGCCATGCTGTTTGAATGCGTCTCTCACAGTCCCGTATATGTTGTGTATACTAGTTCTGGTGATTGTATGTAAGTTGCATTTGATTCGAAGGCTATCATGAGCTGCCGTGTGTTGCTTCATTTTTCAGCACTTGTTCATGTCTGCATTGTATTTCATGTGCATTACAGTTATAGACCTCTTAAAATAAGGACTGATGGCGATCGTTCTCGGGTCCGCAAACTTAGGTTCCTTGGTATTTTTAGTTTTTTACGGTGACTCTGTTAAACGTGATCCGTTTGCTACAAAATTTTGTGCACAGTGTCGTAGACAGTACAAACTAATGCTGGAAATTTGATTACTGTATGATTTCTACTTTTTCGTGTGTTCATATATTGTGGCTAAACAGTACATTTTTTAGTTTTTTATTTTAACTTTGTTAAACGTGGTCCATTTGCTACAAAATTTTGTACACATAGTGTCACAGACTTTGTGAACAAATGTTGCAAATTATGATTTTTATTTCTATATTGTGGCTAAACCGTATGTATCGATGTACGGTTTAGCACAATATCTACATACGCAAGAAAGTGGAAAACATACAGTAACCAAATTTGCAGCATTTGTTCACGTTTTCTGTGACACTATGTGGACAAAATTTTGTAGCCAATGAATCATGTTTGACAAAGTTATAGTAAAAAAACTAAAAATACCGATGGACCCATGCATGGCCGCTGCCAGTCCTTTTTTTAAGAGGTCTATGATTGCAGTGAATTGTGTGTATGTGATATTAGTGCTACAGTTAATCAGGCAGGAAGTAATTGGTCGTAGCTTTGATATATAAAATATAACATTAGTTTTCGAATTGTAAAACGAACTGCGAATCGTTACCGTCAGTACTCAAATATCAATGTTTTTTTGCTAATTGCATATATTTTGTTTCATTTTGTTCTATTTTGTTTTGTCTTTGGAACATTGATCACTGTGAAATAATGTGCACGCTCTCTCTCAGCTCGTCTTCTCTGCTCAATTTAGCCAAATTATGAAGAATCAGCACATTCAATGCATTATGGCTTTCTACACAAGTACACTTTCGGCTGTCAAATTTCTGTATAATTTAATAATTTAACAGTTTTCCAAATCAGCTTATTTGTACTTGAATGATTTTGTAATAATATCCATAACTTGGAAATTGACATGCTTCCATCATGAAATTCAGTATATTTGGTGCGATTTAAAAGAGATTTCTTAAAAGGCTGCTGTGCAACAAAGTTGATAATAGAATTGCTGGCAAAAGGCTGTCGGCAGATCAAGCATTAGCTGAGCATCATGTTTGCAGCGCATGCCAGTAATATATGCATGTCATTTTCCAGCTTTAAGGTATGATTACACTCTAAAATACATTGAGCAAAAAAAGCCAATTTCGAAAATTACTCATGCTGAATTTCTACTGACGTTCTGCTTTGAAGTGTATCAGTATTTGTTATAATTTGGCCAAGTCATGGGTGAAAATGACAAAAGTCGGCATGTCTCATGTTGGTTGCAATAGTTTATGAGCAACATTCAAAAAGCTCGTAGACCGACATAGTTGTACAAAGAGATGCATCATATTTGCTGCTTTTTAGCATACTTTCTGGAAGGAAAATGCATCTGGTCTAGTGTCTGACCAATGCTCTGATTTTGTAGAAATAACTTTTGATGTTGGTCTTTCAGCCAGCAATTTACCCTGCAGACTACGTCCTTGTTGTCCGCAAAACCAGTAACACAGTGTTATTGGCATTTATACTGTCCATTTATATCAGACTACAAACTTGCTGAGTGCCCCTCGTAATCTGGATGGCAAATTGCTGGCTGGAAGAAGGTCAGAATTTTTTCTACAATGGAATCCGAGCTTTGGAGAAACGCTGGACCAGGTGCATTTCAGTTGCAAAGGAATATCTTGAAAAAGTGGCAAAAGACAATCTGAATATTTTTTGCCTAACTTTACCGATCTACGAACTTTTTGAATGACCCCTGTAAGTGTCTTTGTCATTGTCTTGTTTGGGTCAGTAGTTGTTTGAACTTGGCTCAGTTCGGTAAACTTAGATTGTTGTTGGTCTTTTTCACGTGACAGCAACTGTTCTGCCGTGTTGTTTTCTGTTTGTCGTTATCACACAGTTGTACTGCGTAACAATAACTATCTTGCATTTACCAGTAGTTTGAGCGCACATATCATGTAGGTATTTGATGTAGATAATTCTCAATTTTTTGCCGTATTCTTGTGTGTGATGCATGTAGCCATGTTGTCCGGTGATTATACTGTCTTATTAGAAAGTGGCCACATGTTTGAAGTCTGGACAGACATTGTTATATAATTTTACATTAGTGTGAAGCATATTAATCTTGGTAAACCAATGAAATTGTCATGGCTACACTTAGTGCTGTTGTGCATGCAGTCATAAGTTGGTGGTTTGAAGGGCAAAACTTAATCAAGTGGAAATGTAGTGTCTGCACATTTAGCTGTTAGTTGCATATTGTGTTATACCTGTTTGCATATTTGTGTTTGACATTTTTCATTCTTTGCAATAATTGTGTTAGTGCAAAATGAAAATACTATAAATAAACTTTGGACTTTTTGGCTGCAACAATGTTCATGCATTTTAGCATGTGTGATTTCATAGGGTCGTGAGCAGTGGCTTCTATCCCTATACCTGGTGGGTGCAGCTTGCACCCAGTGAAAAATAGGGGGAAGTTTTGTTAAGGTTGTAGATCAAAACTTTTCCCTATTTTTCAATTTACACCCTTAACAAAACTTTCCTCAGAGAGGAAGAAAAGCCCAAAATGGAGGGGAAAACGAGTCAGAAATTGGGGAGGGGGAACATGAGCTCAAAACTTGGGGAAAATTGTGCCTGATTTCGATTCTCGTTTTAGGGAGGGGGGGTAGAAGCCACAGGCCATGAGCAGGAGTTATAAATAACTTCATAATTGATGCACTCCACTTTATGTTATACAAAGATGATTGTAATAGGTCAGATAAGTTCTGCAGCAGCCAGAAAAAGGTGCATGATGCTGGCTTGGCATGCTTCGTCACACACTTGTAGAGAAAGCTCATCGTGCACTCGCCTGCTTTGTGATGTAAACATGGTATTAGTGTGTGAAAACAGCTATCACATTCTTAATGCAGCTGGTATTTGGAAATGTTTATCGGAAGGTCGCCAGCGTCGGGGCAAGGTCTGGGCTAATCATTTCTGTATTGCTTTTCATGTAGCTCAACCATATGGTGCATCAGTGATAAGTAGTAAAAAATTAATTTTATTTTAAACTTAGGAAGCATAAATGAATCAGAACTAGTGATTATTTGCAAACTGAGTAATAAGAATCTGGATAAAGATCGGGAGTATTTTTATCAAACAATTTTCCCTTTATATCCAAGTATCTTTCAGTTGCTTGTCTCACGTTTTATGCAGTGTTTACATGATCGAGCAAACATCCAGAAGCTAGCTCGACGTTCTGTGGTACAGTAATTAGCATGCTAATTAGTAGGACGGGCGGGTTGTAATTGGAAGACCTATATAACACATGATCAACTGTGGGCTAAGAGACTAAGCCTAGGCCCACATTTGAGCCAGAGGGCGGGGTTATAGTAGGCCTGCTTGACCCAGCTCGATGTTTGCTCGGTCGTGTAAACACCCTATTAGAAAATTCACAGTTAGCTGTTTTATAATCGTGCAGCATGTGCAAGTGACATATGAACGTGCTGATTTATAAGATTAGAAGTTATCAATAATACGGTCAGTCACAGCATGGTAACCAGCGCTGTTATAAACTATATAGGTTTTTTAAAAATATGTATTTAGTTTTTCCACGTTTTTTGGCTTCTTGTACAAAGTAAGCGAAACACAAATCTTAGAACACCGAAGGATCCTATTCACCAATCTTCAGTCTACGTCATCAAAAATTATGCAGGCAATGACGTTACAAAAGCAAAGATTATAGAGCGAGCAAAGCTTTGCTCGCTTTATAGTCTATAATCTTTGACAAAAGTTACAAAGTTACAGAGTAATTTATGTTATGTCTCATCACTAGTTCATTTACGTTCTACACAAAAGTTATCTTTTGATCACCGTGAGTCCGCCCGTAAAACTGTATCCGGGTTGTTTATAGTGTTTAGGATTTTGATATTTTTCTGCTGATGGATAATTCCGTTGCTGGGGAGACAGTGACTTTATTTACGGAAGATGATGGGTTAGAATCAGACGTGAAAGTGGCTCGTGCAAAGCTGATGCATGCCAGTGCCTACTACCGAGGTCTTGCATCGAGTGGAATGCGAGATGCTGGGTTGCTGAAACTGACTGTTCCTGATGTTTCAAAACATGGATTACGGATTGTGGCAGATTCTATTCAAGCCGGCGATGAACAGTTCGCGTTGCCAGGTTCTTTGGACACATTGCAAGAGGTAGATCGGAAGCTTTTGGGTGACGGCCCGCCATAGCTAAGAGTCCCCAATCTATGGGCTGCCTGTTAGGTTAGGATTAGAGATTGCAATCCCGGGATCCATCCCGGCCGCATCTCAGTCCCGGCATTTTGAGATTACAAAAATTAGCTGAAATTGTATTTTTTGTGTATTAAATGACAGAAATAAGAATTTTAGCCATTTGGTGAATAAAATATTTTGTGAGCACTAGACTAATACTTTGTGCTGTTGCCGAAAATTTGTATTTTGACAGTCACTGTCACTCTACAGTTTGGATATACCTTTTGTAGGGGCTCTGACCACCCTGTGCATAAAATAAGTCAATTGGGGATACCAAAATAACGACCAATCTGTAAGCCTAATCCCGAAACTGGATCCCGGGATTACAAACTTCTCAATCCCGGATCCTGGGATTGAGAATCCAATCTTGGGATTGCAAACACTAGTTAGGATTGGTAGGGCTCTAGCTATGGTGGCATGAATCAAATCAAGCATTTAATGCTATAAGATATAGTTAAATTGTGCACATTGGTGTAGGGTTTTGAACCAGGGTTGGATTATGGGTAAATTTGCAGTTTGGGATTAGACACATCAACAGACAGACTCATTTCAAACGTGCTCATAATTCTTAGTCGACTGTGACATTTCTTGTCTATTCATATGGCCATAGTTACATATTTTAGTAATGACTTTCGATAATCACTTGCTTTGGTATAATAGAACTATAATGTGTACTGATATATATGCCTTCCTGCTGATACCTTGCAGTTTAAGTGCTTTGGCGAATCTCACTTAGTTGAATGCAGCATTAATATTGTACATGTACATGTACTTAACTTTTTCAGTTGTATGCAAGATTGTTTTTTGGTGAAATAATGATATATTCATGAATGCTAGGTGACATTCAGTTTGTGAATTCATAATTCATAGGGGCATAAAAACTACTGTTTGGAAAGTCAAACTAGTATTTTGTAAGCTTTTAAGAAAAAAATTTTGTAGCATTACAAATGGTCACTGATTGTATCATTTGTATAGTATAACTTTCCTGTAAACAATTTCAGGTGATTGGAGCTGCCAGCTACTTGCAGGTGGATCAGCTGCTTTTACTGTGCTCACAGCAGTTAATTGCACATATAAGCAGATATTGGAATTTGGTTCTTTCTATAGCGAACTGCTATGGACTGGCTAATGTTAGACGAGCTGTTTGTAAACATATTTCGAAGAACTTGCATCAAATATGGCATGATGACAGAGAAATGTGGGACAAATTCAGGGACTTGCCAGCACGTGATCTCTGCACAGTGCTTGACGATGATGATTGCAATGTAACTGAGAAGGAAATATTCGATGCAGCAATTGCATGGCTGCTGTATGAGTGCACACGCATTACATCACATTCCACTGAGGTTCTTGCAGTCGTCCGGTTTCCACTAATGTCACCTGCAGACCTGGAGATGTGTACCTTAAAGTTGGTTTCAGTTGATATGCCTGCAGACTGTTACAGTGCATTGTTGGATGAGGCAAAAGCATATCAGCACCATGCTGATGCTGTTGTCAGTAGCAGGAGAACTCGAATGCGTAACTCAGTCGATGTTGTGATTGCACTTGGTGGATTTACCGCTTCGGAGCACACAACGAATCGCTTCCAAGTTCTTCCTGTTGCCGAACTTCTGGAGCATTCTTCAAAAGAGATAAGGTGGGAATTTTCATTTTTTTCTAAATGTCATTTCTTCTTTTCTATGTACATTCATTATACATGAGATAAACTGCAGTTTAGAAAATTTGTTGGGATCTCTGAAAGAGTATGGTGATGTTGTAGGTTTCGCAGCTGTCGATCAGAACGCTTGCCAGTCAGGCTGTGTGAGCATGCTGTTTGCGTCGTCAATGACATTCTCTACGTTGTCGGTGGACAACAGAGATATAACATGGATGGTCGTTACACAACACGAGATCTCTATGCTTTTGACCTTCGACTTTGCGTCTGGTCGACAGTTAGTATCTCTAATCTAACATTGAGTTCTGGCTGATGTCAGTAAGTATAGTGATTAGTGATGGTCTCAGTGAATTAAACTTACCAGTAGCAGTACAATAATATCAAAAGAATGCTCTGACACTGTTGAATCAACTTTCGCGACAGGAAGTCTGTCTGGTTAGTAAGAAGTTCTGCTTCCATAATTTCCAAAAAAGCTATTTTAGGTTCATTCAAATTTGAAGTAACTGTACATTTACAAGAATTGAGAAAATTTTTAGTTAATATAGTAGTAGTGAAGATAATGCTGCCCAGAATTCATATGAAATTGACTGCCACTGCAGTTAGCATTGACTTGACATTATCATCCATGTAGTTTTCATTCCATTTCTCAGACCTAATGACAGGAATTAATTAATAAGTTATTGTTTTTAACTTGTCTATAAACAGAAGTTTTGTACTTTGTTTTTCTCAGCAGCATATATGGCACACTGTTCTACAATAAAGTGAGAAAAAATTTTATGTTTGTTTCACATGTGATATGACTTGCATTACTGAGTATAAAGTGCATATTATTGCAAACTGTTGTTCATTTACTTCACCTCTTTTTACATATTAATTAAGTCTTAACAGTCTTGAGTAGTTTCAAAAATTGTGATTTGTCTGTCAGCTTCATACAGAGTAGTTGTTAAACTGATTTAAATGGCTACTAGACATTTTTATTTGGATGTTGACATCACGATTCATTGTGGGTAACTGTTAAATTGCGCCTCCTAAATTATTTTAGTTACTAATTTGTTTACTTATCAAAATTGTTGCTTGCAGCATTCTGCAATGCATGTGCCTCGCAGCCTGTTCTATTTGGGTGAACTTGACGGACAGCTGTACGCTGTTGCTGGTTGGACAGCTGTGAACGAGGACACACCTACTGTGGAGCGTTACACGCCGTCATTGGACAGTTGGCAGCGACTGACCAATTTCCCTCTGGATGTACACGAGCATGCAGGTCAGCTCATTGTTGATTAGTTTGTATAAATTTGTTTCTGGCATTGTGGTAAACTTGGCATCTCACTATATAATAGTAATGCACAGAAAGTTTGTCTCTGTGTCTGTTATACCCCTCTGGTGCCTTCTGTTTTGCACAGTTGTGGACCCTGACCATGGCGTTTGAGTCCTTGGGCCTTAGATATGTGCCCCCACCTTGCCCCCACGGGCAGCCTGAGGGGAGTGGATTTGCCCAGTAATGGTGTGAACCCACCGTTAGGTTGAGAACGTTTCTAGTTTGTTTAATGAGTAGTAGAATGAGTCATAAATTATATGTCATTTTTGGTTGTTTTTAGGCCTGCACACCAAATTATAATAAATTGTACTGACTAATGAAAATCTTTATTTGCTATGTAATAGGAGTACTGGTTAGTTTTCTGAGATTGACATTTAACTAGGTAGTGTAGCAACACGTTTGAATTCATGTCTAAGCAATGCTCCGATACTATTTGTTGGGTCAACGTGGTGACAGGAAGAGTTATCTGGCTGAGAGATTTTTAGTTGCAGATTTTCTGTAGTGTAGTTCATCTGTGAAAGAATTCTGAAAATAAGTCAGGAAAAAGTTATGACAAAAACTTGTGGTGACACACTTTTCGGTGTAGTTATCATTATGTAACGATGATTGACATCTTCATGATTTAACCTCGGCACATTCGTCCCAGTTTCTTAATTGCACAACGGTAAGTGGTAATATTTTGCATACGACACTTTTTTCAGGGTGTAAGCACGAAGGCAAGCTGTATGTCAGTGGTGGATTTCGTGGCCCAGTGCATGGACACATCAGTCAGTTCTGCTGTTACGATGCTGAGTGTGACATATGGCGTCAGAGGGCGCCACTGACTGAGCCACGCAGCTATCACTCCATGGCGTCAGTTCGTGATCACATCATCATTGCCGGGGGCGTTCACTATCGCGGAGATGACGTTTTCGATGACTTGCTGGTAACAATTTCCTAGGAGTTTACATGATGTCTGGCATTTATTCATCTATTTGCTAGAGCTGTCAAATTAATGCATTAACACATTAATAAATTAACACGTGTTAAAAAAAATTAACGCACATGCGTAAATTTACTAAATTCTGTGAAGCAGTTGTTCTTATATTTTGTTAAACTGTGTTTATTTGACAATCAAATGAATTGAAGTAATTAAACTGTTGTTGCTGTTCCATCACTATTCAGATGACAGGGTGCAATTTTGTTCTTTATTTTCCAGGTAGGCCTATTGCTAATTCCAGTCATTGTTTTTTCGTAGTCTGTCATTTTCAGGTCCTGCAAATTCAGCACCCCCAGCAGTATTAATGATGTGTTATTAACGTGTTAATGCATGCATTAAAAAAATTAACGCTTCAACAGCTTTACTATTTACCTGTTTATTTGTTAGCCTGATTACACAATAATTTGATAATGATGATAGTCTTTATTGCCTGTCATAGCATTGGACAGAGTATAAAATCACCTGACCGTCCGTGTGTCCAACATTTCTTAAGCTATCTTCCTTCCACCTTCCCTTTCCCTTCTCCTTCCCCTTTTCCTGCCCCTTCCCTTGTCCTTTCTCCTTTTTCCTTCCCCATTTTCCTATCCCTTTCCTTCCCCTTCTCCATCCCTTTTTTCTTTCCCCTTCTCTTTTCCTCTTCCTCTTTTCCTTTCCCTTCCGCTTCTTCTTCTCTTTACCTTACGCTTCCCCTTTCTTTTACCCACCCTTCCCCCTCCTTTTCCCCTTTCCCTTCTTTTACCCCTTCCTTTTTTTC
>Ga0209367_1005021_pt1 | contig 18348 bp, 9 predicted proteins | sample WorMetLIZISLAND2_FD_187412 | JGI IMG/M metagenome (GOLD analysis project Ga0209367, IMG submission 187412) | Marine gutless worms symbiont microbial communities from Max Planck institute for Marine Microbiology, Germany - Olavius geniculatus... ... | reverse complement strand
TCTTTGTGCATTGGATCTGTAGGATTTCGGTTAAATTGCGCGTCGGTTTGGTTAAGATTTTGGGGTCACGCGTCGCTGCGTCGTCTATTGCAGCGAGTGTTTCTAAAAATTCTAATTGCAGACGCGTCAAGTTGCGTCTGTAAGATCGTCCAGACGCATTTTTGTATTATAAAAAATATAGACGTTTATGAATAGATATTTATTTTACAACTGAATAATATCTAGAACGTCGCCAGACGATACAGTGGACTTAATGGCATGGAAGCACCGTTGTTCCAAGGAGTAAGTAAACGAGAAGAGTAAATGAGTTTTTGACGTGTTTTTGTCGCTGCTGTTCCCGTCAATGTAACATTCCCACTGTCTTATCTTGTATTGCCGCTAGCGTTTAAATTAAACCATTTTGTGGCCCATAAACCCTACATTGTACAGGAGACGGGGCGTATAGTCGTCGTTAGATGTTTCCATGCGGACATGTAACGAGTTAATGTGCTACAATATATAGGCCTAGTAAAAGAAATCAGAAAGGACACTTGTAAGCAACCAACCGGGCTTTGCTGTCATTGTTGGTGACCAGGCCGTCTGCTCATTCATGGCGTATTTAGGGGGCCGGTTTGTCGTGGCCCCCGGCCCTCGTCGCTGAAAATTTGCACAGCTTTGCTTCCCGAAACATCAGTATTTATGTATCAGTCTCAGTTAACAGCAAGAAGAAGCCCAGCTGTCGCTAGGATAGCCCACCGTCACTTATAGCTTGAAACATTCCATTGAAAATTGCAGCCAAATTGTTGCAGATAGAGACATGGTTACTATTGACAGCCGATAGGAAGTTGCCAGCACCCTATCCGACCTTCTACGACTTACCGTTTAGCACAATACTGCACGATTGGCATACCATAGTGCGTTATGACTTTTCAGGGTCATCCAAGGTCAATGATTTTCATGTCATTTGAAAAGTGAAAGCCAATATGCGTCTTCCTATTAGTGATCAACAGCAACCTAGGCCCTATCTCTCACCGTTTAGCCACAATACATCCATGACGGACGGAGGGACGAACAGACGACAGACGACAACCATACCATTAGCTCGACCGTTACTTAAGTACGGCCGGCTAAAAAGGAATCATGAGAATTTTATTTCCCAAACCCCCTGATCTTTTTCCTTAAGTTCTAAATACGCCAGTGTGGTCGTCGTATTTGATATTGGTCTTGTCATTTTCAAAGGCATTCTCTGCGCATTGAGTACCAGTGAAAGTTCGGACGTAAACATGCAGACACACTCCGCGATGCACTATAGCCTTATCGTATCCGTTGTCTGGTTTAGGGAAACGGAGATGAGCGCCGTTCTGTGAGCTTTATGAGCTTTATGACTAGGGAAGAACTTTACATTTTACGGTTATCGTGTTTCGACGTTGTTTGACTACCGTGCGACAACAGATGCGGTGACCGTCAGGTCATGGCTCCTTCATCTGTCGAACCTATTGGTTTTCCAGACGCCAGCCAACGACTCGACGCGATCCAAGCACAGGCAAAACCCCCACGAATAAAATTCTTCATGTCAGTGGAACACGTATTATTACTAGAGGGGGTTCGGTCACAAGGGTTTTTTGACGTAAAGGGTTTATCATGGGATGTCTCGAGACTCAATGATGGACACACGACTTCACTTTGCTTGTCTATAACCTACTCCTGTCCTGACAGTCGGCAGTCAACTAACGCCACAGCATAAGTAACGCTTCACAAGTGTGGTGACAGATTGTCTGATGCATGTTGATGACTGACGAATATATTGCTTGTCGCACACACGACACTCTCGTCTTGCCGGCAAGCTTTTCGTCACTGACTTCACAGATATTTTCTATAACTTTCGTTACCTTACGTCACTACATATACTCGTAAAATAATCTCGTGTGTCGTAGATAACTGCTCTATTAGTTTTTTTTTGCTACGCATAACCATAAAAGTCCGGCCATAGTGCGTTTTGGTGCCATTTATTTTACAAACAATTTACTGCATAGTCGCATGTTTTTCAACAGGGTAGGCAGGCACTGGAATATGGTTTAATGATAAGGATTGACAATGAGAGGGGAGAACGAACACTTTAAGTATTTGATGCCTCGATCAAAACGAACGGTTCATTAGGAGCGTAAGTTAATGAGCGTCTAGTGAACTAAGTAGAGCCAGGTATTTATGGATGCCTCGGGTGAGACCGCGAGATCTAAGCTGTAACGATGCCATTAACACACCTGTAATACCGGTAATGGTGTGTCTCGCTAGTTTTTTAACGCGCCGACCGTCACTACAGCTATGCTGTGGGCGTATGTGGCACGATTTGTCGTTTGTCTGTCGTCGTCTGTAACGCATGTACTGTGGCTAAACGGTAGGTCATAAGAGTAAATTTTTACGCGAATAATTAGCTCTGCGTTTTAAACCACAGGCATGCAAAATTTCAGCAATTTAGTGTAAAAAAATAATATTTGCAAATTCGGGGTTGATTGAAAGGTCAGATAAGATAAAAAAATCATTGACCTTGGATACCCTTGAAGATCAGTACTGCAATATAAGCTGTAGCGCGTTTACTCTATCGACAGCTAGGCTTTTTTTGTTTACGTTGTGCTCGCCTCACCTACAACTTCGACACGTGGCAACCTCTAAGTAAGCGTTATGGCTCTAAACTTTTTTTGTTATTTGGCCAATTTCGCCATTTTTTCAGTTGAACGCCTTTTCCCGGTTGTCGATATCTTAGTTCATTCTGGATACATTCGCTATCAAAAGTTGTCCGAAATCGCGCCGAGTTCTCAGCAGACATAATACTGCAGAAAATTTGCAACAAGAGCGTCATAATTTACCAAATAAGGTACCGTAGCGCAGATACAGTCAAAAGACTGGGCTAACTCTATGCATCCTTGTTGGAAATCCAGTATAGCATGGGCCCCTATATCTGAAAAATTACGAACACCTGTCAGCATATCGAAGTTACAGGTAAGCATTCTCTAATACTCCGTTTACACGATCGAGCAAACATCGAGCTACCTCGACGAGCTATGGTAGTTAGCATGCTAATTAGGAGGGCGGACGGGTTGTAATTGGAAGGCCTATATAACACGTGATCAGCTGTGGGCTAAGTTTAGACCTACATTTGAACCAGGGGCAGGGTTCCATCAGGCCTGCTCGATGTTTGGTCGATGTTTGCTCGATCGTGTAAACGGGGTATAAATGAGAACTTTTTAAACGCAGTAGGCCTATGCATGTGTATGTGTATTAATCGATGACGTCGTGGGTTAGAAACGTTGGGGGCAGAAAGTTATAATTTTTTGACAAACACTGCAATTTTCCGACATAGGAGATTATAGGTGCTCAAAGTTTTAACTTTGCCCTTTAATGTCTCAAAAACTGAAGTTTTCAGTCACAAATTTTGCATTTTTGGACGAAATTTTTTGCGACAAAAAGAAAATTTTCCGACAGCCAAAAATTCAGGATGGGCCATTGCCCTTTCGCCTTCCCCACTACAGTGGTAGTAGTGGTAGTAAACTCGCTGTGGGTGGTCTATATGTACTTACGAATTGACCTGCTGAGGTCACCAGTTGCAGGACAATATATATATATATATATATATATATAGGACGCGTACTTTGGTCAATACAAATGCTAATGCGTGCATAGGCCTGTTATTTGCATGCATTCGGTGATTGCTTTTTAAATTTTAAACCGGAATTGCTGCCTTACGGTGTATATTGTGTTGTCATGTCGTAGGCCTACGACTGCGTAAATTACTACTTTGTGGTCAGATCGTTAGCATTCGCCGATCATGTCAGATAAATAGCTCAGCTGGAGGCGTGCCGTCTGCCCAATCCAAATACTCAATTAACCTATCTCATCGGCTGGTAGCCTGGCTAGACAGCAATTGTATGCCGCAACATGTTTATAATACATTCGTGCATGCGATACCGTCGTTTGCGAACACACGTTAGCGATGTAGCCGGACATTGCTCGAATTGGCTGGCATTAACTGCGCGATTTATAGCCGATGACTTGGTAGAAATTGACCCATGTCCTGTGGATTGTGGTCTGTACGGCCATGACTTGGGTTGACGATTTGATGCATATCTATCTGCATAGTTACGTAGCCTAGAAATGACCTATACTGTGTCGGGCAGGACGTTAAACCCTACTCACTCACTTACGTAGCCTAGTCACTGTCAACTGCTGAAGTGGGTCAAAACCGAATTTATCTGCCGTACAAAACCACTTGTGGTCGACACTTTGACGTTGTCTAGCAAACGAGTGAGTATAAGTACACAAACGTAAGTAGGGTCACAAAATGGCGCACGCAATGCGCGACACAGCGGTCTGTAGGAACACGAAAGTGTTCTCGGCTGGCGTTTGATATCGTCGTACCGTAGCTAATGTCCGATTGCCACAAGTGAGGTGTCAGGCGGTTCAACACACTGTGGTTGTTGCTATTGCTGCAGAGAAAACCTCTCGAGCCAAAAGCTCTAACTGTTTTGCGTAGGCCTACAACTGTTGTACATGCGTGGAATGATGCGTGTCTATAGCAAAAGACAAGCGAATCTGGCGACGATCAGCTTCATACAGAAGGTTAATGATGTCAGCCAAGTACTCTTAGGACAGCATGTGGCTTGACAACGAATAGAGCACCAGGAACGTTGAAGTTTGAAGGTCACTAGCCTAGTTGGCGGACATCCCGTTTTTCACGCAGCACAGGTGTGAGGTGCTCACGACGCTTGGATTCAGCGACGAGTCATTCTGCACTAAACTTTCTGCGCGGAAGTTCGTGCCCCGTGAAACACATGCACCTTAAACAGCTTGAGTTGTAAAGGGCAGAAATATACGGAAAATTATGGGATTCATTCATGGGAAACTAGAGCACGAAAGATATTCTCGACACCGACCTGTTTTAATAGTAGGTAATACCCCGTTTGCACGATCAAGCTGGCTCGACGAGCTGGCTATATGTTAGCTAGACGAGCCAGCTTGATATTTGCTCGATGTTTGCTCGATCGTGTAAACGGGGTATAAGTGGTTGCGGGTGTAAACGCTGCAGCAATCTACCATCAGTGCATATGCGATCACGGCCAAAGTCAGTTGACCATCGTTTGGCGCCGTTTTTTATTCACTCATTAAATGTACCTGATTGAACTTACGCAATAACTTCGTCACGAAGGTATTACAACAGCGAGCTTATCTCGTGTTTGCTAATTAGTAGCCATGCACGTCAGCAATCGGTAGAACACCTATAGCAACGGTGATGTCGGTTTGTTAGTCTGAAGTCTGTGGTAGCGCAGTTCAAAAGACTATCTATAAATATACGGGGCGGCTGAGTAGTGCGGTGGTATGTCTGCTGGCTGGCCTGCAGGTCTAGTTGCTTTAGTGTTTAGATTCTATCAGCCGACCTATGTTCTCAATGACCTATGACTTTAACAGGTAGACATATCAGGTTCATAAAATGCTCAGTAAACTAAAACATCTCAGATTAATAGACAGGGCGTTTTACACCCTAACTTCCGACCCACTGTCCCTTTTATGTCTTGTCGCTAGCGCTTTTTTGACGCGCTACAGCCATGCTATAGGCGTCTATGGCACGATTGTCGTCTGTCTGTCTGTCTCTCTGTCTGTCTTTCGTTTGTCAAGAATATATTGTGGCTAAACGTTAGGTCTTACAGGAAAACGTTTTGCACGAGTAATTATTTAATTCGCCTTATGTCGAAGCTCTCTGCGTACATCTTGAGGCTGTATTGCTAAGGAAACATTTTCAAATTTGGGGTTGAATGGAGGGTGTAGGAAAATGTGCGTTTTTTCGATGGAAAACTGGCCATATCTTGGAAATGGTGAGATATAGGGCCAAGGTTACTATTAGTCACTAATAGGAAGTGGCGCACACTCTTTCAGATGAGACGAAAATCATCGACGTTGGATGACCTTGAAGGTCAGTACTGCTGCAGGAACTGCATAGGCTGTAGCACTGTAGCGCGTCTTTCCTAGCGACAGCTGGGTCTTTTTTGTATTGATTGCTAGAGCAAGCACGTGCGTGTCCGTATCGACGAGCAAACGCCGTTCGAAAGTGACCGACCCGGTGAATATTGGATCGGTCAGCCGCGAACTTTGCCATTCCGCCGAGTGAGATAGATATATACGTGCTGCTGTCCTTTCCAGTCGCTGGATGTCAGTCACACGCGGTCGGTCAGTCAGTCTGAGTCGGGAATATCTTATGCAATTATCGGCTGCTTTTCGCTCCGGTTGTCAAGTCCGACAAGCCGTCGTCGGGGAACGATTGCGGCATTGCCACCATGCTCTCTCTACGTTAATCTTACCACCACTCTGCGCTCTGTTACGCCGTAGTATACACTGTGGCCGGTAAAAAATAAACCCCCTATAGACATTGTACAACAGAAGTGTCAAATCAGAACTAATCTAAATAAAATTCAGTACACTTAATCCCATATAAAGTGTTGAGATGGTCGTAGTGGACTCACCGACCGTTTTCTCGCTCGCTTGTAGGTAAATCTCGCTCGCTTTTCTCGCTCAGCAATTGCTAAGTTTCGTCGGAAAATTCTTATGTGGTTTGCTTAAAATTTTGCAATAGGCTACGACAGAAAATTACTCTTTTGTCTCAGCTTGTAGATTAAGTAGATTTCTATTTAATAGTTTTTCTCAGGAGATGTGATCTCCAAAGAATCACGGGGAAGTCGATTTCATATAGTTGGCGTACTTTACATTTAAATGTGTGATACCCAAGGTGAAAGTGATGGAAGTCTTCTTAAACCTAGGGGTTGATACTTAAACTGCCAAATCTATGTTTAATGCTGAAAATTTCATAACTTACGCATGTTGCCATCGGCGAAATTTACTTTTGATATGTGCGCCGGAGCCCATAAAGACGCAAAAAGCACCAAGGGTCGACTGTTGCATGCACGGGTTACGGTTGGCCACGAGGTTAACTCGGAACGCAGGGAATTACCCGAGTTAACTCGTGGTGCAGTGGACTAAGTTCAGTTTTAGCCAATGACAGTTTATTGTATTTTATCCTGCTACAGCGTTTGTCGATGTCCTAGCTGGAAATGGAATCTCGTTGGAAATCCTTCCTGTAGCTGATACTATTTCGCACCTACTGGCCCACTTTCTTCCGTCGAGTAATCCGATTTCGTGACGTCGTGGTTTTCAGCGGATCGCACAGTGTAGGACGTGTTGGACAGTTTTTTTCGGTCTGGATTGGTCACGGTAGATTGCGTAATCTGGAATGGAAAATAACTTAGACATCGATGCAATATTTGCTTTTACTCTGACCTGGTATGGCGACAATAATGACCTCGCTTTGGCGTGGTTTGGGAAGGAACTTGGTGCCGCCAATTAAATTGGATTAAATTAAGTGTTGCTGCTACTATTGCCGCTGCTGATGATGATGACGTCTAATCTGTTTTTTTTTATTCTGATTTTGTCTATGTTCGGCGCAAATCAGCGCAGTCTTATTTTGATGTATGATCCCTACGCATTACCGGAGCTTTCTGGGCGACGATGTGTCTTATAAACCAGTGTTTTGCTTAATATTAGGCCTCTTTGTTTATAATAAAAGTGTCGGATAAAACTACCCGCCATCTTACTGGCGTGCGACCCACCCAAGCGAGGTAACGGAACGACGCCGATGTTGCTGCACAATATCCGGTCTTGTAATGGTATTTTCAACCTTTAAGTCGACCAACCAGCTGTCGCCAATGCTGGGACGCGGTCCATGGGAGATGCCGTCTGCGCTGGATGGCATAATCTATTATTGTCAAGTCAATAACGATGAAGTGAGTACTTCGAGAAAACGTGATGGAAGAAAAAGGCGGAGGGGCTCTGATTGTGAGTTTTTTTGTCACTGTGCGACGCATTACGGGCAGGCGACTTATACCCGTCCGTTTGTTCGTCACACTCGCGAGCTCGCTGAAAACGTGTAAACGGGTTGGTGGTTTTTTAAACAAACGTTTAAAATGTTCCTTTTATTGCATTTTGTGAAAAGTGTGATGAATTTTGTCGACTGCTACTTAACGCCACACCGTTTCTGACGTTTAGGCTTATATTTCACAAAGTAGTGTAACGACGTGCTTAAAATGCCATTACTGCAAAATGTCTGTAGACAGTATAGGCGCCTATAGGTGCAAATGGTTTATGTTCGATAAAATTATGACAAGACTCGGTTGTCTATATTTTGGCTCGTGGTGTAGGTAATAGGGTGTTTACACGATCCAGCAAACGTCCAGCATTAGCACGTGTATTTTGAATACATTTGCTGGAAGTTTGCTGGACGTTTGCTGGATCGTGTAAACACCCCATAACATTGAGAACAGATCAGCCGATTTATTGCGTTACGGGATAAATTTTCTTTTGTGCTGCAAAAACTTATATTGTTGCACGCGTTGCTAAAATCAGACAGCATTATCGTTTCTCAGAAGTGGCGGATTCAAAAAGAGAAGGGCGGGGCCATCTCCCTTCTTTAGTAACTAGATGCGTTTTAAAACAAATAAAAATTTTGTACAAAAAGGCATTATTTATACATAAAATTTTGAAGACATTTTTGGTCAGGGAGCACTGCTTTTTCCCCAGACCCCATCTCTACTTTTCCGCCCCCTTTATTCCAAACTTTTGGATCCGCCACTGTTTTCCGATTTAGTTTATTGCTTGTTTTGTTGAGTGAACAGCAGAGAAAATTAACTAGTTCTAATTCTTGCTGTGCACAGGTTATTCAGAGTTATCTGTACGTCACCCAAGACGATCACAAGTCATTGCTGACGTCAGAAAAGGTAAGAAATGTTTTATAAGTTAATAGCAGCGACATTGAGAAAAACACTGCATTTTTCGTTGCACTTGCGAGGTTGCTAAAAAAAGGATCAAAAGCGCCATGTTCTTCGAATTATAAGCTTGGCCTTTTCTTTAGCCGCGATTTGAGTTGCATAAATGCCAAGGGAACTGATTTTGTAAATTCAACGTATGATAAGTCTTCCTTTACAAAAATATAAGCCACGCTTTCGCCTGTCCTTGCAAAAATGCTTCTTCCAGCACCGGTTCGGTGACCGACTTAGGTCTAATCACCGGCCCTGGAGCTAGGAATGCTATCGCTTATGGAGCAGCGCAGCAGGTTGAGATTAGAGTGGGATTGGAACGACGCTTTTGCCACGTCGCGGATAAGCCTAAGCGTCGAGCTCTGAACCCATCAAGTTATAGAACACGGGACTGCACTATAGGACTCTGATTATCGACACCGGCATACGGTGGCGTAGACATGAAAAAGGAGGTCAGGCGGCCCAGTCCACCGACCCCCAATTCCCAAACAAGACATAAGCGCACACTTAGGCCTAAAGTGCAATAAATTTGTTTAGTTGATTTTCATAAAAACAATTTCACATACAGATCTCATATTTTAGAGCTATAATGTACAAATGATTTGCTCCCAAAGATCCCCTAGCTGGATTTCAGGTGACCTACTTCCAAGAGTAGGAAAAATAGGATAAGGAAAAAAAGGAAAAAAGGGGTTGAAGGGAAGGGAGAGTAGAAGCGAAAAAAATAAGGGGGGAAAAGAAAGGAAGGGGAAAGGAGGATAGCCCCTTTCCTCAATTTACATTTCTGCCATACGCCACTGCCGGCATACCGCTGAACAGTAGCTTCGACCGCGCGGCGGAAGCGGAAACGGAAAGGCTGGCGGGCTGATGGAAGTTGCGGCTTATTGATGCTTATTGATCCGGGTTGTCTGCGGAGGCTGAGCAAGCATGGACAACTGGCTACATGTAGATGGATGCTTCAGATGAGCCTTGATATAGAAACATGGCGAGTCAGCCACCCAGTGCTGTAATGTCGCTGTAATTAAAGCCCACAACGCGCTAGAGCGACAAAGTAAAAAATTTGTCGATCGTTGTATTTGAACACATCGCCGTATAGGTGGTCTACGTAGACTACAGCCACTTCATGCAGCCTACGATTCGAACTTCTGTTTTGACATATGACGCGTTACAGATGCAGACTACTTACTTACTTACTTACTTCATGCAGCTGCTTGCTTAGCCCTACGAAAGACCAATACATTTTGCGTAATGAACAGCTGGGAAGAGACAGCACATCGGGCCAAATTATTGTGCCATACTTGGCCAGGAAAGCTATGGCCGACAGAATACAAATTGTTCAGTGGGCAGTGTTTGAATTGCCGGGGGGTTGGGGGTTGAACCCCCCAACTGTTTTCTCAACCTCCCTAACACACTGTCAAATTATGTAGGCCTACAGGGAGGTCAGCTATATGGTATATATACATACGATTTACATCACAATTTTGGTCGGTCTCCGACCGTCCAAAAATTCAACCCCACAGCTATTTTTTACAATTTAAACGCTGTCAGTGGGTAACAACATACATGCCTAAGCACAACAAAACGTAACACGCGAGATTTAGCGCAGTTACTGTTTGACCTACAAATTACTTGAAATTAGGCTACATCTGTACCCGAACCAGGAATAAAACTCGATATGATAAGCTTTTTTGGTAAACTACAGTCGTGTCGTTATCATGAACCGTTTCAACGTGGGTGGGCCGACAGACAGCTTATTGCAACGGAATCGATCGGATGACAGCATGACAGGCGTTGTCATGGTAACTGAACGCGCAACTAGATCCGAGGCAGGTCAAATTACTTTGTGTTGCCAGTAGGCGTGTGCGGTAGGTGAATGCAATATGGCTTGGAAGCAGTTGTGTCATGGTAAAGGGCAAGGGCATGAAGAGTTGTCCCTCTTCCTTAATTTTAACCTGTCGGAACATTTTATTACAAAAATACAAAATTTTGGGTCCGAAAGGTTATTATTTGTAGGAATTTAGGGACCGACTTGAAACTTTTAGCACTTATATCTCTTCCGTGGAAAATTTGAAGCTGTCTTTTGGGAAAACTGCAACTTCGTGCTCCCAATTTTTTTGCCTCCGACGCCGCTGCTTGAATGTAATATTATGAAACACCAGCAGCTGTTGGACTGTGATGTTACTGCTTAAGTCTCTGTCGTTGCCTAACAAGACGGCGTTACCCTATATAGTCGTTTTTTCTCTATACGGTACTTCAGAAAAATATAGAATCATCTTTACTGATCGTCACGGTCGGCGGATAAAACAGTCATGCAGTAAAGTCAGTATTGTGAGAAGAATGAAATATTTGAGAAGCTACACGTGCATCCAAATAACCGAGATGGTTTGGGCATGTACAACGTCGAGAAGAGGATGACTGTGCCAAGCGAATCCCTGAGGCAGACCTTAGTGGACAACGGAGCAGGGGAAGACGGAGAAAAGGTGGATCGACGTCGACATGGAGGACATGGGGCTTGACTTGGTGGGCGTGGAGAATGGAGCCGAGTGGAGACGGAGAACCCGTGTGGCTGACCCCCCCCTCCTGAGGGATCCGCAGCCCGAAGGAGAAATCGAGACATGCGTCCAAATAGCTACAAATCTACTTGTGTCATATAAGTCAAAATTTATCAAAACCTAGTATAATTTAGCTAGCGAATGCAAAATGAGCTTATTTTTCTGCTGTATTTCGTCGATTCGATATTGCGTGCAAATCCGGATCAGCGAGCAATCTGATGTACAAATGTAATTACTCTGTATATAGGCCACGTGACACAGCTGTGTCCATAGCGACATGCTTTTTTTACCAAAGATTTCTCCATTTTCTGTGCCTTATATCCCTTTTACACGATCAAGCAAACATCGAGCAAATGCATTTAAAATACATGTGCATGACGTGTGCTCTAATTGCTCGACGTTTGCTCGATGTCTGCTCGATGTTTGCTTAATGACCGCTTGATCGTGTAAACGGGGTATTAGTGCTTTTTGTCGTTTTTCAGAACTATGTGTAAAGAATCGAGTTTTAGCGGTATGATATTCGCTTGTTAATTTTTTTTTATTTTGACACCTTAGAATGTGTAAATAAGTAAAAATATAAACAAAAAGGAAAACTTGAAGCAGAACGTTCGCGAACGTCGATTGTTTGTCAGTTTTTGAGTGCAAATTTTCTATTGTATGGGTGCAGTATGATGTTAGCATTTCTGTTTTTATCGGCTTTTTTGCTTACGAGTTTTTTATGTCTTTCGGTTTATCGTCAGCCTCTGTTGTTTACGTGACCAAGAAAACACAGTTTATTTTTAGTTTTACGTCTGGCTCACCAGCTTTGAATATTTTTATACGAAACAGACGAATCCAGCCGCGCACAATTACATCGCAGTCTGACTTAATTGCTTCTTCTTTATTACTCTGTTGGCGAACTGGTATACTGGATCATAGCGGTTTCGACCAGTTGACGTTATGCACCGCTAGCGATCTGTAGCACGCTGCTAGGCCGAGTAGACGCCGATGTGTTAATTTTTAGCATAAAATTATTTTAAAAAAACATTTCTTGTGTTTTTGGTTGCCCTGCGTTCCATAAAAACCTCTGTTCCTAAATTTTTTTTATTCGACTCGCAACATATTGATGCAATTTTTACTTTGCTTTCAAAGTTTTCCTGAGAAAAACGAACGTTCCATTTAGTCCGTTATGGTGGAATATTTTATTTCAGTTTTTATGGAAACTAATGTAAGGATATTGCAGCATATAAGAGAGAACGGCAGAGTAGATGCAAGTTTTTAAAGTAAAATTTTGAAAAAACAAACTAAATTACATTAATAGTTGGTGTGTCAAATAAAAATTTTAAGGATAAAGGTCGCCAGTTTTTTTTCAGTTGTTCGGTAATATAAAAATAAAAAAATGCATTTTTCCAAGTTATTCTTTTTCGGCAGACTGCAACTGAGAACACTCGATTTTTAGACCTGATGGAAAAAAGGTGCCACGAGGATGTGGTGTTTTTCGCCTTTTCTGGCCGGTTATTCGTTGCGCCTGTTGCGGTTTGTCCTATTTCTATTTTTTCCCTTTGATTGCAGTAGCTCACTAAATCAACTTTATTAGGGACAGGCAGTTTGCACGACAAACGCTGCACTATACAGGTGTGTACCTTGGTATGGCTTGAATGTTTATTAGCTGCAGGTAAGATAAAGCTATTATCTCTCGCCAAGCGTATAGCACGTTTTGCGGTGGATAGGCCGTAACTCACGGGTCTGCGATTTATCTTGCCGTCAAAGTGGCAGGTAAGTTGGATACAGTCCAGCTATAGGCTACTCGCGTAGTGGTGCGAGCTGATTAGGGAAGGATAGATAGGCAAAGGGAGTGGCGTAACCAGGATCTAGTTGTAGTGGGGGCACTTGAGGGGTAGAGTATGGGGAGTGGTGTCTCCTCCCCACTGGGAAAGAGTCTGCAAAGGGGCCGTGCCCCCTCCCCCCAAAATTTCGGATTTTTGGTATGAAAATGACGTGTTTTGGTGCACTTTTGACACTATTTTTAGTAACTGAGTAGGCTCTTAAGGAGGCACGTGCCCCCAGTGTCCCCATGGCTACGCCAGTGAGCCAAGGCAGCGATAAACCAGTTTCAACAGTTACTACCGTTGCCAGTCTTTTCCATTTAATTTTGTGTCTTGCCGTCTTATTTTAGTAAGAGGGTCAACTAAAATGCTTTTGGCCCTATCAGAAAATTTGCGACCGAACTCGGCTTGTAAAATTACGTTACTCGTTCATTTTAGCGACATCAAATGACGCTATTCTTTAGGCCTGTAATTCGGCTGGCCCTAAGAGAAACATCGCCGATGATAAGAAAGGCAGAAATTTCAGAAGTTTAGTATTGCACAGATGGGATGCACATGCAAACTAGAAAGCAGTCAAAGCCCGCAGGTACCTCCGCCAGTGCAACATTAATTCGCCAGGTGGCGTCACCATATTCACTTTGCCAGCGGTTCCCTTACTTTAACGCAATGGTAACGAAATTTTCAAAGTGATCCAGAAAGGATTCCTTCCGGATCACCCCCAAAATTGAATCACTGGTAGCTTCTGCTATGCCCGACATACCCTCAAAATTTCAGAAAGATCCGTCCATAACTTTTTGAGTTATGTTGCTGACAAACAAACAAACAAACAAACAAAAACCGGCAAAAACATTACCTCCTTGGCGGAGGTAACAAGGCAGGAATATTTTCTTCTTCTTATTTCTGTAAAGTACCCCCACCTAGTTTATACCAATAATGTTAAACGAAACCAAACTCCGATCGACGCCAGGGCCAATTGTTCAAGGTCAAGGCCAAGACCGAGATTAAAGTTAGAACTGTAAAAGTAGGCTATAGGTGAGTGACCATGATATCGAAAGTTACACTTTTATGCTGTTGACAAGGCCATAGCACTACGACCGTGGCCGAGGTGAAGTGGAGACCGAGACCAAGACCAAAATTTTGGTTTTGAGACCACTTTGACCTCAAGGATGCAGGGAGACGTCGAGAGTCACAGCGGGGCCCGGAAAAACATTCTCGCGGGCCCCTCTGGGGGGAATTTTTCATTTTTTAAAATGGCGCATTCTGGTGAACTGTACATTTTTCAGCGACGGCGGGGCCCCTCAAAGATCGCGGGGTCCGGGCCGAGGTAACTTACCCCTTACCCCTTCCTCTCGACGGGCCTGGTCCGAGGCCAGACTTTTGGCCTTGAGACCAGTTTTACCTCGAGGACGTGTAATTACCGAAATAGGCTAAAGAAAAGTCTGTCCAGCGAGGGACGTACGGCTTTTAATGTAGTCTGTAGGCCTACTTGCAGAGTGTACGTCGTACGACACTGTAATAAGTAAGACGTCGCTCGGGTCAGCACGTGCTAGGTGTCTCAACACAGTCTGATTGATGTCTTGTCTTCAGGGAGGTCTTACATCGATCAGTAGTAGCTATTGATCGGCAGTGAGTGCGCGCGCCGTCCGTCTCCCGTCTTCACCGCGTGTTGCGTGTGTGTGTGCGCGAACCGACCGCGCCCGCTGACCGCTGTGCACTCCAGATTAGAGCTGGGTTGATATCGGTATTTCACGTCGGTATCGGTATTCGGTATTTTCCGACCTTTACTAATCATCAGTCAATCAATCAATCAACTAATCAATTACTTATTCGTCACACAAACATATTACACGCGAGACACTGGTAATTGGCATTACACTGACAGAAGCATCCAGGCATAAAGCTCTCGAGGAAGTCCATAATAACAAACGTGCGTAATTCGAACACAAAAAATCGTGATTTTAACTTCCCTTCTCTGCGCTCGTTGTTCGTCGTCCCCGCATTTCCAAAATGGTCAGCAACACTTGTTCTGTTCAGCTGCTCGTGTACGGATTTTCGTAGGGAATATATTCGCGCCAATATATCATTTATTATTTCCTCATTGCGAAATTTGTGTAATCCACCGTTACGCTTCACGAATTTCTACAAACGATGATCGTTTATAACGGCATTGATTATTACCCAAAAGGCTGAGACGATCGAAAGACAACGACTAGTGAACAGTGAGAGTGGTAGTAGTAGTAGTAGTAGTAGTAGTAGTAGGCAGAAGTTATAGTGCAGTTCTTACTATACTGGTAACAAAGTGAATTCGTAAATGCAGAAGCTAACACTTTACCATGCTACTGCAGTGTACAGCCTCACCGGACTGAGATCATTGATGGATTGGACGGAATTTTATGCTTACTTAGGCCTAATTTAAAGTGCGTGGGCTGTACTTACTTTACGGTATAACTACTTGCTAAACAGTGGCCACAGCAGAAAAATAACAGTCAAAGTACGCCTAATTATCGTGAAAATAATCTAACCGAGATCGGAAATACCGACCGTTTGGTATTTTAGGTATCGGCATTCGGCTTTTTTCGGTATTTGTAATACCGACGTCTGTATCGGTATCGGTATGACTGACCCAGCCCAACTCCAATCCGTCCACCTACGCTTAGCCGATCTCAAGATGCCTAGGAGACGCGCCTTTCTGTACATAAGATGCATGTCGTAATGAGTCGTCGATATTTGCAATTATTTTAACGTGCATTTCTGCACTTTGGCTGACGTCACATGAATATGCATTAGCTGCAGGTAAGGCTTCCCGCTGTTATCAAGTCTCTGAATTTATCATCAGCAAATTGCGCTACTAAAGAACGAAATTAGCCCACGCAAAATCTCAGATAAACGTAATAAGTCGTCTTCATACGAGACTCGAGACATGAGACTTTAAGTTGAACAGTTATTATTTATTTTTTTTTTATTTTTGCAGTAAAACATTTCGATACGCCGAGTATACGGCGTACGCTAATTAGCAGAAAATCGTTGATTGCAGCTTTGGCCAGGGCAAAACTGCCGTCTATTTGCAATCAATAATTTTACAAAAAAAGTTGCACTTGTCCGCGTTGGTTTAGTGACCTGACTGGTTTTGATAAACCGGAAGAATTTCGTCGCGTTAAAACGATGGAAACCTGTTGGAACCGGGCCAACATATGTGACCTGGGAGCTGTACTCAATAACCTGGTGATTCGGTGACTCGACCGGTTCTAACCCGGCATAAATCGCTGACCCATTGACCCATTTCCAATTCTCATAAAAACTAATGCTGCAGGCCTACTGCTGTTCGCACCAAAGCCATGGTTACATGTGAAAACGTTTTGCTTTTATTTTACACGTAACCAGCCTAAAGCATTTGCATTTCCAATAAACCTATGCATTTGCGAAAAACGTTTGACGCAAAAACACGTGGAAAGAAAATACATTTTACCACTATTACTCACGGCTTGAAAATAAGAGATTGTTACGTGTCGGTCCGAAATGAAACCGCCGATTTTTCGTAGTTTATACGACTTCTCTAGCGAAGATGTTTACAACTAACAACGTATAGGACATTTTAAAAATGTTTTCTAAAACATTAGTAAAATGTTCTATTACATTTCAAGACGAACGCGCACTGCTTAAAGATAGAAAGTGGTTTCATGTAAATTAAAATATTTTCAACATTATCCGGTATTATTGAAGCTAAAATACTGTGATTCCGTGAAGCACATTGCATTTGTGTTTGATATTAGTATTGTCTCGAATTTTTGGTGATTTGAGAAATTAAAAGGCTGTAGGGCTTTAAACCAATTATTAGATTTTTGTTACTATTATTGTTATAACTATTATAGGTAGCCAAAAGGGAATGTTTAAACCCCCCATAGCGCAGAGCATGATGTTTTTTTTTAGTTTCGGCCGTCTTCCAAACACAAATTCGTGAATATGTTGCAGATTCATGCACGGATTTCATGAACAGACGCGTTTACATACAGAAAAAATGTCCCATTCTGTGCTGAGCAGGCGGTGCCACATGTATAGAAAAACTAATAAACAATCATAACAAGAAGTCCAGCTGTCGCTATGATAGCCGACCGTACTAGTTGTCAGTTGATAATTTTTATCTAATTTGATTTGAAAGAGCGTATTAATTTCCTATTAGTGATTAATAGCACCGTTTAGCCACGCTACATTCGTAACGGACGACGACGGACGACAGACAGACGACAACCGTACTATAAGCGCGACCGTTACTTAAGTACGGTCGGCTAAAAACCTAAAACAGTTTACATTCATTAATTATGCCTACAACCGCATTTTATGCAGTTCAGTCCAGTGTCTCTTAACGTTATCGTGCATGTGTAGATAGCACTGTTTTAATTTTACGGTTTTGAGTTTATCGCATGCGATTTTGTTTTGGTTTCGTTGCAGTTTTGTTGCACGTGTTGACACAGCTTTATGAGCATATTTGCTGGTTACACGTATACATGTAGTTCAATCCAATCGGGCGCATTTTCGTTGAGCTAACGCGATTGAACTATGTTCCCTCAAGGCGCCATTTACAACTGCTTGGCTGGAGTTTATGTGTCGGTGTGATTATATGCGCTGGACAATGCAGCGTGGCAGTTTTACGGGAACCGTGCGGCCACAGTGGCAGACAGTGATTTTAACGATGCCAGACACAATAATGGCAATGTCGACTTTTGTAAGTTGGGACGTTAGGCCAAGACAGGGCATGGCGGTGGCGGGCAGTTTTGTTGGCTTTTAAATGCAGAAAATAAGTTTCTTTATACTGTTTGTGGGCAATAGGCATAGGCCTAAGGAGAAGCCGAGTTTACAATATACACCGTCGGCCATAAAAACGTGCCGATTTACTTTTGTCTATATCTTCGCCAATTATTGCAATTTTCAAATTTTTTTCACTGGCCCACTCTGCAGACAATTTGCAATAATGCGATTATTATATATCCCACAACACGGTAAATGCGTTTCTACACTACCTTGTTAAATACAAATGTAAGCACAAACTAACGATAATAACAAAAATTTAGGTAAATGGAAAAAAACGCCTCAGACCAACATTGCGATGAATGATTCGTATGACACTAGACTGTGTTATACCCACACAGTCTACATATAGTGTCATAC
>Ga0209367_1005018_pt1 | contig 18352 bp, 15 predicted proteins | sample WorMetLIZISLAND2_FD_187412 | JGI IMG/M metagenome (GOLD analysis project Ga0209367, IMG submission 187412) | Marine gutless worms symbiont microbial communities from Max Planck institute for Marine Microbiology, Germany - Olavius geniculatus... ... | reverse complement strand
TAGTCGACACGAGATGTCACAAATGCTTGCACGAGGGTTTTAGCCGACCCGACATCCAACGACTGCCGGACACGACGAATCTGTCTGAGATGAAAGAAGCAGGTAGCACTGACGGCTGAGACATGTTAACCAAGACTCTAATCAGACGACACCGAATCCCTCAACGCTGGCTTGCTAATATATTGCTTTTAGGCTAAACTTCTCAGAAATATAACTTAGATAATATTGCGCAAAATTTGCGTAGAATGACCATAGCTACGTCGTATTATTCGATTGCATGTAATAACCGAATATTTAGGTATCGTCTCTAGTCGTCGAATACCAACCAGTTGGCTGTTAATCCGACGGTAAAGCGTTCAACCTATAGAGCTCGCTTTTCTTCAGTCTTCGGGCCAAGTGTCTGGAATACATTTCCGGGCTGTCTGAAACGTCCGATTCTTGAAACGCGGCGACTGTTTGTCCAGCAGCGGCAATGAACGAAAACGAAAAACTCAATCGCTCTCGCCAGGCAGCGACACCAATGTCGCTCGGCGTAATTGCATTACGCGTAGTGACCAGAATTAGCGTTAATATTATGGTGTAGGGTTTAGGGTTAGGGTTAAGGTTATGTTAGCGTATTTCAGAGATTTATGTGACAATAATGCATACCAAAAGTAAGCGTATAATAATGGTGATAAATTCGACGCTGCTGCAGGCAAGAACAAAACTTGCCGACTGGCGATCCGTGATTCCCTACTTGCTAGGGTTGAGGTCGTCAATTGCTCGGCTGCCGTTCGTCTTAGCCGGTACCTACGAGCACCGTTGGGTCAAAGTCGGTGGCCGGATAAATATAGCCTGCCCGGTTAAGACCGGATATTTATCCGATTGCCGTATCAATAGCTGCCAGATAAATACTTTGTGCCTTCTTAAAGACGTTATTTAAAACACTTTTTCTTTGCTCTTTATTATCATCGGCGCTATACAGCGCATTAGAAACTTGTAGTGCGTCTTCGCTACATGAAATGATTTATGTTATATTGTACTGCATGGTATATTGTGCGCAGCGTGTAACAAGGTGTTTACGGCTGCTAGCGGTCGTATTGTGAGTCCGCGCTGGCCGAACAATTACCCGATCAACGTCCACTGCGACGTCAGAATTCAAACAGCGCCCGGCTACAAGATCTCTTTGTTCTTTGCCGTATTCAACATCGAGCGACACAGCCGATGCAACTTCGACTACCTGGCGGTAAGTTGTGTCTATACACATTTCGTGATATCTTGCACAATTTTTTTTCACGAATTTGCGCGGAATTGTAGCACAGAATGCGCTCCAAAATTTAATACAGACCTGAACAGAAAGACCGATTTGTGGCAAATTTTGCGTTGGTCACGCAAATAATGTGACAAAACGTGTGTAAAGTTTTATTGTATTTCGTTCAGATCGGTGGTTGTTATTTTTAAGATTTTTGCGGTCTCACTTTTTCTGAACACACTGTACTGTAGTAATATCAATTCTACAATAAACTTTGTTCACCGTTGCGTCTTGCGCCCAAAATAAGGAAAGTTATGGCGCTTCACAATTCGCCTAGATATTTTGACTAGTGCAGTCGCCTACAGTAGACAGTGGTCTATAGTCGACTAACAAATTAGTCGATTAATTTAAATTTAAGTTGAGGTCCCATAGGCTGGTTGCTCTTTCGCTTAGTGCTTTGATCTCGCATCGGTTACAGTATATTCGTTAATATGGTTCTTATATTGTTCACTGGTGTTATAATGATTCTATGCAGATATACAACGGAACGGATACGAGCGTCAGTCCTGTCGCTCGACTGTGTGGTCGCAATCTCCCCAATCCAGTCTTCATAAACAACAACGTGGCGCGCATCCGTTTCGTCACCGACGAGTCCGTCACACATCGCGGCTACGACATCACTTATACCTCGTCGCCGCTAGGTCAGTCGTCAAAAGCACGCAATAATATGACGCAAAGCCTTTCCGTGCCTACCCGCGCACGGATGGCCAGACTGAGTTTCCCTTTACTTTAGGTCGTTAATGATAAAGGCACGGCGTTTTTGCTTCACAGGCTCAAAACTACCTGATATCGTCTACTCAGTGCATTCCTTTCTACCGTCGATTAAGAACATGGTCGCGAGACTGATGTCGAGACCAACAATAACGTGGTCTCATGGTCTTGGTCTTGTCTCTCAGATATGCTCGCAGACAGTTGAAGGAAAAGAAGAACTAAATCAACGTACACTAATTTGCTTAGGAATACACGGAGCTCGGTTTCTTCCTGTTGTGGACGGCAGTCTGCCAGTCTGTAATCTGTATAGCTGGTCTTGGTTGGATCGGTAGGTAAAGCGTAATGGCCAAACTGTCAAGCGATTCTACTTTTGTGCACCAGTTTTGATGGAGATATTGTTTAGGTCTGGACACGTTGGTTTTTGGTCTGGATGTGTTTTCCAGAATTTGTTATTTCTCGTTTACACCACTAGCGTTGATAGCTGAGTTCTACTGTGGGTTTACTTATTTCATGACTGTGATCGACGGTGAGTTCTGCCCGAGAATGAGTGCTGTACACAAATTTGAGCCACGTTTCGGTCGTTAGGCTTGAATAGAGTGAGATTGCGGGCCGGTAAGGCTGCAGACACACTAGTGAGAGATAGGTGACAAAAGTAGGTCATGGAATAAGAATTTATGTCGACTGGCAGATATCATGCAGATGCTGAAATTGCTGTATTTCTGGGCGAAGGTTGCGGAGCTCGCATGCGCGACGTGAACGGTACATTTGCCAGTCCGAACTACCCGGGCCAGGTGACGACCGGCTTCACGTGTCGCTGGGACATTCACGTACCGGCCAGGCGTAGCGTGAATCTACGTCTCACCGTGCTGGTACCTGCCGTATCTCCCGGCACAAGTGACGACACGGCTGACGAGGGATGTGGCTCTAGCCTCGTTGAAGTCTACGTCTACAGCTCGGCTGGAAGCCCCCGTATGAGACTTCTTGGCCGATATTGCACCACCGTAAGTACACAACAAAACTGCTTTACCGTTTCGCGTTCTTTTTCAGGTTTTAGTAGACCGCATTACGGCTTTTGCCTGTCCGCCTGTCTGTCCGTCTGTTACGTGTGTCTATCTGCAACCGTTCTCACGCTAGACGATCTAATAGCGGTAAGATAACGATTTCTTAAAAGGTACCCTCTCCTTCTTGACGCCCTTGTTCGAAGAGAATCTATTCACCCAGCGGCACGAAGTTTTGTCGCCAAAATACTAGACCCTACGCTATCATACGGTGAAAACACCGAGTCTTTATCATGTCTGGGCCTGGTTCGGTAGCGGATTGCAACAGACACGGACAAACAGAATTTAAGAATTACGATAGTTAGTACGCGCTTAGCACAACGTAGGCCTACTGTCGTGCGTAACTAAAACTAGAACGAAACCGAAAGAAGATCGCGTACCATGTGCGTGCGATTAAGAGCGTAATCGATGAGCAAAAACTGAAACCGGTTTCCTTTCAGGGTAGCAGTTTTCTGCAATCCATTAAGGAAACCGAAACCGCTTTTGTGAAACTGGGGTTAACTGGCGAAATCGTCTCTGGACCAGGTTTCGCTGGTTGAAACCGGGTTTTCGTTTGTTTACTCATGCAAGTTGAGACGTAAATAAGACCAAATTTGAGATAAATTTATTTTTAGCATTATATATTTATGTAATAGCGTCATATGGCAGATATTTTCGTATACGTGTGTGGTAAATGTAAATTTGTTTGACAAGATCGTTTTACGTGTATGTATGCCTGGCTAATTATATTGACAACTAACTGAAAAAAAGTTTGAGAATTTTGCGTAATAAAACCGTCGTGTATTGTAGAATTGCGAATGTCGTTTCATAGCTTTCTTTCTGTAGTTCATTGTTCATGTTTTACTATGGGCCTTGTGCCTGCAATAAAAAGTGATTGATTGATTGATAGCACATCTTCCTGGTTTTCATTGAACAGAAGCTGCGATATTATCGCATAGCGTGTTTGCGTAGAAACCAGTTTCGTGCAGTCCATTTACACATAGAAACCTAAACCCGAAACTAGTTGTTTTGCTAAATCGATTACGCCCTTAGTTTTAATTTTGTTTCGGTTTCGGCGGCGCCGACATCTGCCTAATCGCGTTCGAATCTTAGCTTAATTTCAGTCTGGTCCTAGCTTTATCGCATGACAAGACTATTTGTCGTACTTGCAGGAGAACATAGCGACGCTGACGTCACCTAACAACCGGATGACGGTGGTCTACCGATCAGACGATCTGTCTTTATCAAACGTCATCTTCCGCGCCATCTACTGGAGCACGTTTGAGAACCAGGCGCCCTCTAGTGGCGCCCCCCGTTTCAGTCTGCCAGTTTCAGTACGCAGTGATGATGATGATGACGATTACGATGACTACGAGTATGATGACGAGGACTACTTCGTGCTCTGATCATATCCGAGTTTGCAAGTTCCAAAATGTGCAAAAAAGGGATAAAATATCTGACAGTCTGGCAAACTGACGATAACAGTACAGTTATTATTATTATTATTATTATTACCGGGGTTTGAATTGTGGAAAGTAACTGGAAGGTTGAATGCAGGGGTGTATGTAGACATATTTTACGTGACGACTGGCAAGTGCCATTTTCCCTTTGATGATTTTTTTCATTCACTTTTTTTACTTATTTTTAAAAAAGACACAGAAGCAAAATTTTTGGTCTAAATATGCCCTTGATTGAATTTTGGGCTGTTGCAGTCCATTCGAAAGTATCACGTACGTAAGTCGTATGCGAATTGGGGTTTGACGTGTCCCTGACTCCACAACAACAATTCGATTCGAATGCTGGTAAACTATTAGTCATTTTATTATTTTTCATTGGCTTGTGCACGAGTTTAGGCATAGGTGTAACTTTTGTACAGAGAAGGGTACGCCTATGTGAAGTACGCGTCCACCCACTTTTTGGAATGGGGAGTTTTCAGAAATTCACGCCTAAAACAGAGAAAATAGCCGACTCCCTATAGGCCTATGCATCTAAAAACATTTTGTGATGGCAAAGGGAAGAACAAATAGAAAATATTGGCTAGCTACTCTGCCGTAGAGGTGGTCTACGAACAGTCGAACACGTAGATATTAGGCGCGGTGTCGATTTTATCACTACCGTATTTATTAATTTTATTCATAGACCAGCGTGGAAATGACGTTTTTATGACACATTTTGGAACGCGAAAAGGTATGAAAATTACGCTCTTGAGTTCAGCTGTTGGCGGTCTCGTCTGCAGTGTGTCGCATGCGTGCGCTGGATTTTTCTCGACGCTTCATGTGCTGTCGAAGCAATTATTATTCGTTCGAGGAAGGTCACATTTTGAACACGAATAGCGGTAGAAAAGCGATGTGCAATGGAGAGGATATGCGAACGCCGCTTGTTGCTAAAACCGCGTATATGCTGTTATTATTTCTTGATTACTGTTATAGATTGAACTTTGTTTTCGCGGAAAACACGAACACTGATATGAGTGATACAGGTTACTGTGTGACGTTATACCATCTGTATTGTGTATATATTAGTTTTTTTCATATGTGTAAGTTAGTAGGACTACTGTTGCTGAGGCGTAAAATTTCTTACAGTTAAATATGGTACGAATGAGATGGTACGGAATTTTTTTTGCAAACAAAATCCCGATTTCCCGCATTCTTGTTGACTCGATTCTCATTCCCATCAATTTAGCCCCATAGCTCCCATTCCCATGGGATTCCCACGCGACCCATGGAAATTCCCATCATGTGATCACCTAGTGTGACTTTGGAATTCTGTTCGATACACTGACCGACTAATGCATGTGGCAAAGAATAAAATAGAATGGCATAAATAGCACTGTTTTATTGCTGTACATGCACTCAAACCAGTGCAATAAAATGAAACTTTTTGCAAGTTAATAGCGCGTGAAAATGGTTGCAGATAGATTTGTTGCTTACTGTAACAAGCACTGCATGCTGACAAGCTATCCGGAGGTGCCAACACTGATGACTTTGAACGACTTTGAAATATATAAGTCGGTCTTAAGTGATTTTTTCATAATTTCATGCTGCAACACACATTTCAACGGAAATCCTGCACAAAAATTACTGAAGAGCAACCATACAAAATTTTTTTTGCATAAAATGTAGATTTTTACCGCATGATCTTCGACCTCCTAGTTTCAAGGAATCCTCCATACGGAGGTCTCAGATTTCAAAATGCATCATTATTTGATTGCACACTGCACACTAATTCCCCAGGTGGCATCACCGACGTTGTTGCACGTCACGTGAGCTTTGCTCAGATTACTTTTTAGATTACATGTACAGCAGGGTAGCTGCAAAGCTTCAGTGTGCTGCCGAACAACATAAACAAACGACCGGATAAATATAGTGACAGTTTATTATACAAAACAGCAACAACTTATTACAAAACAGCTAACAGACTCTGCAACTGTGTGAAATGTTCAGTCAGACTGTCAGGCAGATAGAGACGCCAATACAAGAACAATGAATGCATCAGTGAATGAATTAAACCATCGAGTAACAAGCACAAACTATAGCGGTGGTCCACAGTTAATTATTTCACCTTCACCTATGATTCCTGCAGCCAATATCAGACGCATGTAACTCATAAGGCAAAATCTCGCTCGGATATCTGCATAATTATTTGCGCTTTGCTGAAAACCATAGCGTGTACAAAAACACAACTAAATTATGATAATATGCTGAAAATTATAGCAAATTTGAACCAGCAAATAAGCAGACGAAACCGATGAAACCGTGAGCTATTTTCTGCGTATATTTTATAAACAAACATTGGGAAAATTGTTCCGTCCAGGAAAAAATGGAAGGACGACGTCACCGCCGCCAACAACTCTACAGACACTGTTGTGAAAATCCCCGATGAATCCCTTAAATCTTCACAAAAATTGTATCAATGGTTTAATAGTACAGTGCAGTGTGGCCCATCACCTAAACTTTAATGCTAATATTACTGTGCACTGAATGTGCACATAGATGAAATTAATTCTGACAAGACTTCTCTTCAACAATTACCACTGCCCATCGCCAGACTGACAGCAAGATGCAAAAACCGTCAACGCACAAGTCGACGCTACCATGTGATGAACAGTTAATTCACAGCTTTATCATAAATATGGTAGTTTGTGAAAAATGCACAGATAAGTTCCTCATTCAAAGTTAAGTGTTCACAATTTCAGACCATTAACTGTGTGCGACACTTTCATACACAAAGTATTTTTATGCAAATTGTTACTAGCCAACTTCTCGCTGTAGCAGCAGAGAATTACACAACAAATACAGACCATTTGGAAGTCACGCCTGTCATGTAATGATACAAAATCGTTCAAATCTATTATCCAACCGTGCTCAAACTCAATGATATGCACATAATCCAGACAGAACCACAGTCTTAGCCAAGGAAGACATGCTGTAACAATTGTACCAGTTAACAAATGTTATCTCTTGCTATAAGCAGTCTCACATCTAATTTATAAACTATACTAGTTTTCTGTTTGCTGACAATCTCCTGGTCCAAAAAGCCTATGAATATTATAAGGGCACCACAATTCACTAATAAGGGGAGGAGGCAAATAATTTACACTGGGTCATACCCCGATTCCTTTGAATGCCTCATAGAATAGACTGTCTTTTATAGTTTACTAATAAGTGCTGCAACAGTTCAAACAAACTCCGACACCGACAAGCATAGTCAAAAACAAGATAAACTCTATCACCACCGTAAAAACGCACCAGGTGCAGTCTTTACAACGATGACGTATAAATACGTGCACCAATCATGGAGTTAACTATTCAAGCTCCTCCCTCTGATCGTTATAATTCACGCTGACAAATAACGCAAATTCCTTTGGATATAATTTCAAACAGTGTGCAAGTCGCTGCTTTAGCGATGACTGCTAATCATTAAGACAACATAACAAGTGCATATTGTATAATATGAACTAGGTCTACAATACCGACTGTAAATATAGCGGACACAGTTCCACACAGGAGCTACTTGCTCGCGTAGACAGAACAAAGTTGCCTGGGTGACTACGTGCTCAACAGCGTGCAAGACGGTTGCACGTTTTAGTTTCTGTGCTCAGAGCTGGCCGAAACCGTCGCTAAGTAGATTCTTCAAGATGTTTCTGCTTTGAAGCTATGTTTTCAAAAATGAAAGTTTTGGCCCACACTGCACAATGACTACAACATCATATTATACAAAACATTGCACACTTTCCAACAGCATGATACAAATGCGTGTACGCCTTTAAAGATATAGCCACAAAGACCGACAGATCAACAAAACATATAAACCAATATTACCAGCAACAGAAAGTTTTCATTGCATACCTACTGTTGCTCATCTCAAATATATCATGGCTTCACATAGGCCAGGTTGTAACTCCTTACCTTAAAAACTGTGCCTATCTCAAAAAGTGCCAAAAAAATGCCTACCAACATGCTGGATCCAAGAGGTAACACCAGAGTCTAGATATTTAGCTTACAAGGTAGTGTAACAATGCCCTATAGGTGAGGAGGGATATTTTTAATGCTTGGTTGCTGCTTAGCACACCAACTAGCTTTCTAAAAAAACTTCACCATATTTGTAGTACAGTTAAGTCGTCCTGAACACACTTCAGTAATAATGTGGACTGCGCGCTCAAAATATCCACCATAGGATAACAAACCAACAAAAATGACGAGACAACACAGATCATCCCCAACTTTTCCTGGACTTTTTCCTCATTGCCCACACTGTAGTTACCCTTTTCGTGCTTACTAACAACCCAGTAGTGAAATACAACAACAACAGTAAAATAATGCAACATTAAATAGTAATAATAGTAACTTTCCATAATAATAATTAATACAAATTCAATATTGAAAAAGTATGCTTATAATGTGCTAGTAGACACTGGTATTGCTCCAAATGTAAAGTTAACAATAAATGATTTTCTTCGACGAAACTTTTTCGCAACAATTCCCTTACCACTGGTCAATAATTTGACTTTTCACTGACAGCCGTTAAATACCCTGATATGTCAAGGTTTTCCAGAAAACTAGCAATCCAATTCAACTGTAAAAAATGTAGAGTCTTTCCAGAGACATAGGAACCAGACAGCGGCAGTGACCAATGTCTCCTAAAATTCTTTAGCCAGACAAAAGCTTACACTGCAAGACTGCATAGTGCACTGTGGGTGTTTATGCCCCACTGCATCTAACACGGAGGGAGACCCACGCAATGTTGTTAATTAATAATGAGAAAAATATGTTGCTGATGTGTAAGGCACCAGATGACAGGCATGCAAGGTATGACAGAGAAATCTCAGGCGCCGAGATATCCGAAAGATCAATGGGCCATTTGCAGACCAGTGCAAAAACTAGCACCAACTTTAATACTGTGCAAGCCGTATAATGCACAACTTCCAACGCAGTGCAGTTTGAACATAATTAAACCGTCTGCAAGTTACTGCACTGCATCAGTTGCGAATCATAAAATTACACCCACTTCCAACACATGGCGTAGTTGGTAACGCGTCTCGGATGAGACGAAGTTACTCTGCGCCGCGCCCGGTTAGTACTTAAATGGGTGACTGTCTACAGTACGGAGCCAGCCAACTAGGTCAACTCAGCCTTCTACCCTCCGTAGGATGGTAAAATGAGTACTGGTGGTGGTCAAGGCCATTGCTAGGGAAGAAACGGCGGGTTCTGCGCAACAGAAGGCCCTGTGGCCAGGACTGCAAGTATACCGATCCGGTCGGTTAACCCGGCCAACTTGGGCTGTATGCTAGCTTAATTGGGCTTCGCCCTCGCCGGTTCAAAGTGCCATCAAGAGGATGAGCTCCATCGCAATGGACCTAGCTGTCTATGCGGAATCTTCTTCTTCTTCTTCTTCCAACGTTCGGAATATCATACCCATCACCAGCATTGCACAATTGAGTCAAAATACTATTGCAAAAACTGATATTTTTAGGCACGGAAGCATGATGGAAATATATACCGTGTTAGTAATCCACACAGCAGAAACTGTACTACATACATGATGACAACTGCTATCAGCACAAAATTTCTCACAATGAAATTACTTGACGTTAAGAAATAACGAAACTAAACATTTTCATTACTAAACACAAGAGTAAAATAATCGTACATAACTGTTGCCAAAATCAAAAAAAATTTGCCACATGACCGAAACGAGTTCTAGTTTTGTTTCACGCACTTTCACGAGACAACTATTTCATCACAAGTCTGCTGGGAACAAGGCTGCTGACCGTGAGTCAATATTACAGTGTAAAGTGCAAATGAAAGGTGCTGGGAACTGAACAGATCCTAAAGATACACTGCTGAAAACAACAGTCACTATCACACTGCCGTTACCGCACATCCACTTGATCCTATGCATTAATTTCTATCTTATAATGATAATAATAATAATAACAACAACAATGTAGCTTATGTAGAACCAGTACGACAAAGACTACAGAGGCACATTATTAGTTTTATTCATGCATGTACAGGGTGCGGCAAAAAAAGTGGACCCCTAAAGTTTTTCGTTGTTTTCTCAGCAACCGTTTTGAATTTTAATTTGAAATTTTACCGATTTTATTTACTAAAACCTTCTACATTTAACTGCCAAGTAAAATTTGATTCTGTTGAAAAACGATGATGTTACAGACTTTTTAACATGACCGCCTACCGATTTTTCAGCATTCAAAAATGTTCCGGCTACAACACCAATTTAATAACATCGTTGAAACAACACAGTTAAATAATGATCAGATGCCAGAATTCCATTGTCACTGCAAATGTTCGAAGAGTTCACCACCAGCTCCAAGCAACAACAGCCTCCAGTCACCTTATTTGAGAAATCTTTTACAGCCTTGTCGATCGGTCCCTGCGCCAGGTTGCCCCAGATAACCTGAAGTGCTTCCTTGAGTTTGGCACTTGTTTTCAGCTTTGTTTTAAGCTTGCAGTAAGCCTCCAACATTGCACCCCATACGTGATAATCCATTGGGTTTATATTCGACGAATTTGGAGGCCATTGGTCTTTTGTGATGATATCTGGACAGCTGGCCCGCAGCCAGTTCTGTGCACTTCGCAGCATTGAGTGCTGTGTGCTGACACGCCGTCCTGCTAGAAGATGAATCCGGTGGGTAGCCAGCGATTGCTGTAAAGGAAGGGTAATTTAATGATAATTTATAAATATAAATTGCTGTTTATCAAAACCTCACGGTGACGTCATGGGCAGTAACGTGTAACCAGTTTTTAAAAATTAAATAGCATTTTTAGCATAAACATTTTTGAATGCCAAAAAATCGATAGGCGGTAATGTTAAAAAGTCTATAACTTCGTTGTTTTTCAACAGAATCATGTTTTACCTGGCAGTTAGATGTAGAAGGTTTCAGTAAATAAAGCTGAAAAATTTCATATTAAAATCCCAAACGGTTGCTGAGAAAATGACAAAAAAATTGAGGGGTCCACTTTTTTGGCCGCACCCTGTAGTGCAAGTGTGGCAGCGAACTCGACGACATCACTGATTTCACTACCTCTGCCAAAAAAGAGGCAGAACATTTTCTATGCTGTACATCATTACAATGACATCAGTGGGTAATTGGGTTCTGATTGGCTGCAATGGGACATTCCCAACCATCTGCCATTGCTAGGCATTGTACGCATGCAATTTCATAATGTCAAACAGAAACCACAACTTACATAAATTCAGCCATCAAAATCTGGATAGCGAAAAACAGGAATTCAGTCAAGAACACGCACTGACACTGAAATAAAAACAACAGTCTCTAAACCCCTTCCAAAATTTACGAAAAAAAAAGAATCAGACATCACACAAACCAAACAACAAACACACGCAATCCACGTCGAAAGTAATTACAACGCACCGCAATCAACCTTCAATTGACCTAACTTCTGCCTATACAAACTACAACAATATGTCATTACAGACAAAAACCAATATCAGAACAAATATGCACACACGACAATTATCATCGGCCCCTTCACGTGACTTTGAATGGCGCTGACGAAAAGAGTAGAGAGAGTCCCACATTCAGTTTACCGAGTGTATGGCTTAACCCTAAGGCGATCTGAATATCTAAGCAGTCAGCCTGCAGGTCACATAATCAGCTAGCTACTATTATTTCCCACAAGGCCTATGGTTACATCCCAGCCACAGAGTAGCACTAGTTGACAGCTATGCTACTCATTGTAATATTAACGGCAAGTCAGCAGAGGCCGTGCAATGTGAGGCTTATGCAGAAAACCGACAGAAATAAACCGCTGACTGCAAGGGGTGGAAAAACAGAAAAAATATCCGGAGACGGATCATGATGATATGGGCCACCAGCCGACCGGTCAGCCACGTGGTTAAAATATATACACTAACAACAAACATAATAATCTGAATCGCAGTAGACAAGATGAGGCATCGGTTAATTCCGTGATGTGGTAACAACTAGTGTCATCCGGTGCTGAAACACACAGCACAACCAAACACATGACGATAACAGTGTAACCACAAGAAACCATTGCAGCATTTTCACTTTCTTTCATACTCAACAGTGAATACACTAGCCGCTGTTTCTATTTAGCTGCCTGGGTCAGCCACAACACCAGAGATCACAGCAGACCCCGGAAATTATGCACGTTAGTGATAAAGACTTTCAAGGACTGCTATCATTAATTTTCATGGACAAAATGTTGCTTACTGTAAAACTGCATACAATCAAGTTGAAATCAAAGTGAAATACTGCCAACATATAAATTCACAAACGTTCAGTAGATTTCTTTTCTTCGAAAGATGTGCATTCAGTCATGTAACCTGTGTTTTTATGCTGCTAACAAAACTAAAAAAGAAGAACTTGATGGTGATTATGACTCTGCCAACATGTGACACTACAAGACCAAAAAGTGCATTTGACCCCACCATGACCTTGACCTTTTGACCCCAGAATTTGACGCATTCATCCTTGCCCAAAAGACCGTTAGTGGTGAAAGTTTGGACTAATTTCGTCAACATATACCCAAGATATTGTGCTAACAACGTTTGTTCAGAACGTACGCACGCACGCACAAACACTCTGGAAACGTAACGCCTCCGGCCACTACGTTGGTGACTACATGTACTTGTTCCTACCTCAGTGAGCTGCAGGACCTCGTGGTCTGGGTGAGTTAGGATGGAAGAAGCGCGGTGGATATGGCTGACGGAATCCGCTAACGTTGGGAGCCGGCATCCTGTGAGTCGGCCGACCCATTGCATTACTGCAACACACAACATACAGAGAAACTCCATCGGCAACGACTACTGACTTATTATACAACAGTTACGCTGTATTTCTTACAAAATGATCGTGGCCAAAATCACCAATAAGTGACTCTTTCCAGTAAAGTAGAAACGCACCCTGTTACCAAAGGTATACAAATACAGTACTGAAATGAAGGATTCATCATAATGACCAGTCCTGCTCAATTAAGGCCGGCATTTCTGTACAATATACAAATTCCTATGGCTGGCATTTGTAAAACTACTAACACTGCATCATTCAAAGAATGAGTGACAACTTAAAACGCTGAATGACAGTTTTTGGCATCTAGACATCATCCGTTCCATTTCAGTGCATTTTAATGACTTGTAATATGTTACAGTACACCAATTTCATCGTGATATGTGCACCGACATTAAAGTAACTAGTGAAATGCAACTTTCGTGCATTTGAATCTTTAGAACTGATTTTGGCAAGACCCACTGTTTTAGACTTGCTGAAAATCTTAAGGAAGAAATGTACAAAGCAAATGAAATAAACCAAAACTGAACACGACAAAGTGCCAGTTCGTTCACACTGTGCGACGTAACTGAACCAGCATTTCAGTTCAATTCAGTCCTGTTAGCTGTACACACTTTCGACACAACTCAACTAAACAAAAATTTCAGCTGGGCTCAGTAATGTCGCTTTGTAGACACCTTTATGCATAATGCATGATGAAGAAAAATGACACAGCTGTGACGCTATCAGCTGTCGGTATGAGAATACCCAGACACGACACCCGGCACACTCACCGTTGTGGCTTGTTAGCAGAGGCAAAGTGTGGCAGTGGTGGTGGTCGTATGTATGGCTGTCGTGGTGGAAAGGGCACCTGCTGCAGAGGCTGACCAACCAGCTGCACTTGATCTGCACCACACTCCGAGACATTAATTTATATCAGTAGCTCCTTACTGCTGTCTAATGCTGCTAGAATTTGTGCACTCAATGCTTTTACGCACATGGCTGTTTTCCCCAGTGATGTAATGAACAGCAGGCATCCAAGTTATGATATAGCAGGGGGAGTTTGACTTCCACTTGGGCCACTATTAAGTGGTTGGTATTTGGATAGAAGACTGACTGCAATGCAGTCACAGTATATAACCAACCATCCAGGTTAACTCAGCCTATCATCCTTTTCGGGTAGCCTGGGTCAGTGGGAGGTAAATCTGAGAATAACCAGAGTCACCTGGCTGTGATTGAGGTAGGGCTTGTTCACCTGTGTCGAGTGGCAGGTAACACTGTGTGATCCCATATCATAGATGAGGCTCCATAACTCTTGAATGGGTCCAAAAAAACTCCACATGAAAAGTTATATGCCTTGAACCTCATTCAGACCCAACTATTACAGATTATGAGATTACAAGAAAAACATACCTATTAACCGACTGATAAACAACAAATCATTCAGTACCTTGAGCACTGTACAGAAGCTGTAATAGATGTACACGTTTTACTAATACATAGACTGAAAAAATTTGGCAAATACTGATGAACATATGCACATGTGGAACTCAGAACGTACCATTAAGATGCTTATGACTTCAAACTGTGATTGTGTCTTATGTGGGTCTAAATTAGAAATAAAGTAACTGATCAATCGACATATTTATAGCCACCTTTTTTCAGCAACATACTGTTAACCAACTGAATTTAGTAATCTGCTGATGAAGAACCAATCATTCAGTACCTTGTACAGATGTGTGAACAGGTGCTTGCAGTGGTGGCGGTAGTTGTGGTTGACTGATGCCATGCGGTGGCACCGGCATGTTACTGACACCAGGTGAAGACTGCATCACAGATGTCGAAATACTGGCTCTCGATATGTTGCCTTCAGACTTCAGCTGTATGTATGCACAACGGTAACTGTAATCTTAAATGTTATAAGGCCACATCTACAGCACTGAAAGCTACAGTGCTAAGCCTAATATAATACATTATTCGAAAACTTGAAAAACTTGTCTCTTTTTATTAAAAACCTTATAATTAGGCCTACATAAGTTGAAACAAGTCAAAGAAAGAGGCCTACACATTAGGCTGGCAGCGACTATCACATCTGAACTTGAGTCGTACATGTCAAGGTAGGCCTATAGTTTCAGTTTTGTTACTTACTTCATATTTACAACCTAAGGTCATGTTTTTGTCTACATTATGAAAATCGTGCAACCGAATAATATTTGCACCATAAGTCAGTCAGTCTTATCTTTTTAAAAAGATAAGACTGACACGTTATGTTACAAAGCATTTATTAGTACGTAACAACAACTTTACTTACAAACATACATCGTTTGACCGTCTGATAGAACAATGCATGGCAGATCATCGTAGGTTCTACATTAGGCCTGTTATTGTTATTGTTACCTAGCGGACTTTTAGCGGTACCCCAAAGAAACGAATTTCGAACAAAATTCGAATAATGTAATTCAAATTCTGAATAATGAAAAAATTAGAATAACACATCCTTAGCAGATAACACTGTAAAGTAGGTTAAACTGATTATAATACCTGTACGCTGGCAGTGGCTGGCTGCTGTTCTACAGATGATGGGATCGCAGAAGGCACAGTGTTTGGAGCCTGTCGGAACTCTGCGTTCGTTGGTACAAAGCCCACCGGTGAACCAATCGGCACGCTCGCTGACGGCACATAGCAGTACATTGGCTGAGGTGGAGGCGGAGCCAGCTGACTAGTGGCTACAGAAGATGGTATCTGATTGGCTGCCGGCTGTACTGTGGGTGGGGGCTGACTGGCCGGGACTGCCCCGGGGACCGGAACTACCTGAACCATTGGCGCAATCTGATTGGCTGCTGCCGGCATTACTTGCAGCTGATTGGCTGGGACTGCGATCGGTTGGAATGGACTGGGCACGGCGGCCATGTTCACTGGCATTCGTTGGCCACTAAGCACCGGCTGTACAATGCAAGGTGCAGCCCCATTAGGCTGTTGCGGCAGCGGCATGTTCTGACTGGCTACAATAGAATAGACCTGACTGACAGGGGGTGGAGGTGCCCCTGCTGGCTGCTGTGCTGTGGGTGGTATGACATACTGCTGGGTGGGCAGCATAATGAACTGCTGCTGCGGTGACGGAACCACATTTCCAGTCTTGGAGTAGTTCTGGGCAGCTACAAATGGCTGGTTGACTGCGGCTGGTTGCATCACCAACGGCTGATTGGCTATCACATACTGCTGTGGCGGGCTGGCAACAATACAGCCCGGCTCGGCCGATGACACACTCTGCTGCTGCTGCTGCCCTGCTGGCATCTGATTAGCTAGAACGGGACCGGCCGGAACAAACCCGACCTGGAACATCGATGGCAGCTGGCCAGTGGGAGTGAACTGTGCAGACGATGGCATTTGTTGCATGCCGGGGATCAGCTGCGGACTAGCAACGACATACAGCTGCTGCTGCTGCTGACTGGACGGCGCAGGCATGGCCGGCGAATACTGTGATTGGCTGGTACCACCATAGTTCTGTGGCTGCGGTGCCACTGGTGTGACCACCTGCGGACTATACTGCGCATACATTGGACTAGAAGTGAAGGACTCTGGAACCAGCCCCGGCTGACTGGGAGACTGCTGGACTGTGTATATCTGAGCTGGCGGGGGAGGAGGTCCTAGGAACTTATCTTGGGCATGCTGGACTGGCATCTGAACCCCCTGCACTCCAGGTGGACTAGCCCAGGACAGTGGACTAGCGTAGAGCTGACTCTGTTGTTCAGGCTGGTGATGGGAGGCTGACGGAACAGAGGGCCGCGGTGACTGCGAAGCATACTCCCGACCGTGAATATTTGGAGCTGAACTGCGATGGTGATACATTGCCGGGTCGGCTGGACCTCGGAAACCGGGGTTCCCGGACCTGGGATTCATATGCGGTCGGAAAAACCCACCGCGAACGGACGGTGGATTACCAAAGTAGTGGTGGGGTGCCAGGTGTCTATGCCTGGGTCCAGGACGGTGGTAATCAAACGACCTCGAATGACTGAGTGCCGGCGGGCGAGGCAAGCTGGTGTGATGGTGAAACGGCTGCATGCTCGAAGAAGGTCTAGGACTAGCAACTGATGCAACCATGACGGTGCTACTCAGGGCTGGCTCCTGAGCACAACAAACAACTGCACAGTTTGCACACCATGATCACAAAATGTTTCCAACTGCACTAACTGTACACGTAAAACAGCAAGTTGGCCTGATAAAACTCATACTGCTGCTCGATATGGCTTACTGTAACACCGAACAACTACAAGCCTTTCGAACAAACTTGCAAGACGAAATATAGCATTATCAATGTCATTTATATGGTGAAAATTCAACTATGCAGTAACTAGAAAACCATACAAGTTCAACAAAATTGAAACTGATTACTTAATTACTAAGCTTAGATGTTCTGGAATGTAGCAGCAAAGAACAAGAAATTTGAGCTAATGCTCACGAGACACGCGAAAGCCTATAGCAGTTCCAGTTCAGTAGTTTAGCTGGAAATTAAGGTGTTCACGCTAAGTTAATATACAAATACCAAATTCTTTATCTGGATCGCATAACAATAGTTCTGTGGCGACACCTTGTGAATGATAGATTTGTGTCGCAGCCCAAAATCGCCAAAAAATCCATAAAACCCCCTATTTTGGCGTTCAAGGTCATTAAAGGTCATTGAATTCAGTGCCAATCGAGAGCCAGTGTATGACTTCCTATTAGTGATTAATACACTGTGTCTCAAAAAAAAGCATGTGACTACATTTTTTGCAATAACTGGAACAATGAATGTCCGATTATAATAATTTTTGGCACACTTATTAATGAGACTATATGTCATCGAATGGTGGTTTCATTTCCCACCTCATCTATTTAGTGCAACTGTCTTACCTTGGGAAATCACAGAACACAAAAATGACAAATTTAGCCATAATCAATATATTGTTTTGTGAACAAACAACGTTAAACAATATTTTATTCACAAATAAGTTCTTCCAATCCAAGTACCTGTCAGACAGGCTCATAACAAGTGCTCAA
>Ga0209367_1005017_pt1 | contig 18352 bp, 14 predicted proteins | sample WorMetLIZISLAND2_FD_187412 | JGI IMG/M metagenome (GOLD analysis project Ga0209367, IMG submission 187412) | Marine gutless worms symbiont microbial communities from Max Planck institute for Marine Microbiology, Germany - Olavius geniculatus... ... | reverse complement strand
TTATGACAATTCCAGAGTTTTATCAGCAGCTTTTGTACGGATGTTGCTGTTTGCTACGTGTCGCACTTCAGCACTAAGTAGTTGACATTGACTGTGTTGAGTCTTGACTTAGTGCAGTAAATATTCGTTGTTCTAAAATTTCTTCGTTTGCATTAGCGCAGCACCTCGAAATAACGTCTGTGTGGTTCGCGAATTTCCGAAACGCTTTCCGTGAAATTTGACACATTTTAAAAATTCTGCCGTGAAATCATGCATTTTTTCCCGTGAATTCGGTTGGTCCCTAGTGATTATATACTTACACTGGCCAATTAAAGGCGCAGGTTCCTATATCAGTTTCAACAAAACAACACAATGGCTTGGTGACTGGGAGTTTAACATTACATTCCACCCCACTACACTTTTAGTGCATGTTTGCTCAAACAAAAATTATCCACAGGTAATCTCATTCAAACTGATTGTACAATGGATTAGGGAGGTATAGCCACTCCAAATCTACCATTTCCCCCTGACTTTGATGGGTGCCCCCACAACCGTCTTACACATTTATAACGTGCAAAAAACAAGAAAAAGACGAACATAGCACTGTTTGGACCGAGTCAGAGAGTAAAGTTTTACGTCCCACCTGACACAATATAGGTCATACCAGGGACGGCCTTTGCAGGCAAAATTGCATGTACACATAATAACGAAACAAAAAGCTTAACATTTACAGAAAGTTTAACCTTTATGAAACACAATGCCTGTAGGCAGTATTGAATAAAATTGTAAGAATTGCCGATTATAATTGTGCACATGCAACAAAAAATGGCAGTTCTAATAATCTTCCTTGTTATCCTCCAGACAGTCATCACTGTTTAGATAATGTTCAACACCTCACTAAACAGCACTCCATCACCAAGTCATCCATCAGGTTTAACGTGACTGTAATAAACTGGTGTTGTCCACTACTGACACAAATATATTATACATCAAAATCAAATAAGAAAATGAAGAGAAACACGACGGACACTCGGTCGGTCGGTCACGACATTGTAACAATCAGCTGCCAGAAAAACAAATGATGCTATCAGAACTGACATATAGACAATGAGTGAGGCAACAGTTCTATGCTCTATAACATCCAATGCGTTTATTAACCAACAATAATTCAAGCCTGGGAAACACACAATTAAATATGGCGGCACGACACAGATCGCTGCCGTGCTGTCTGCAACTAAACGAAATACATATAAGCAAACAATCTACAGAAAACATACGCCCGGCCAGCCGTCTGCTGGCATCAATCTGTACAAATTAATGATTGTCATCAGACCTGTGCACGGAAGTACATTATTTTGTTTGGCTCAACCCATTCGGACGGAGTCTATTTTGCGGCACAACCCACCGATCTTTTTGGCACGGCCTAGCATATTTTTCTACTGAAAATAGAAAACTGGCTTATTTGCATTATGACAGTTACTAAATTTTCAGTGCCTTTTTCATTATCAAGAAATCTACAACTGACCACTGGCTTATATTGAGCTAACTGACACAATACAAGCAAGAAATTTGAGCTAATGCTCACGAGACGTGCGAAAGCCTATAGCAGTTCCGGTTCAGTAGTTCAGCTAAAAATTAAAGTGTTCACACTAAGTTAATACACAAATATCAAATTCTCTATTTGGATCGCATAACGATAGTTCCGTGGTGCCACCTTGTGAATGATGTAAACTTGTGTCGCAGCCCGAAATCGCCAAAAAATCCATAAACCACCTATTTTAGTGTTCAAAATCATTTAACTTGGCGCCAATCGAGAGCCAGTGTACGACTTCCTATTAGTAATTAATAGTAACCTAGGCCCTATCTCGCACCATTACTGAGATACAGCGACTTATTGGCCAAAAATTGCAAATTTTGCCCACCCCCGTCTCATTTAGCACCCTCGTTCGGGGTGACCCTCTTCGAATTTATGAAAAAGCTTTACGGTTCCGGAAACTAGAGTCTTCCAGGCAGCCGACGGTGAAGATTCGATGATCCTAGATTGCACCGTTTTTGACTGATACACCTCTGTGACGGACAGACAGAATTGCGACGGCTAAGACGCGCTGAAAGCAGAAGCTGCTGTCACGCATAAAAATAATTTGACAGCAGTGAAGTCAGTTCAAATATGCCTACTGGCCGATGTAGAGAATGAGAGAACTTTTATCTGCAAGTATAGCCATGAATCAATCTGGACCAGCCCATGCACTTGTCTGGTAGTAATTAACTGGGTTCAAATCGCTAGAGTCTGTGTACGGACTGCTAGTCCAGTCAGCCGCTGGTGTCCGATGCCGAAGTGTCACTATCAGAAGAGTCTGTACTACTGTCACTCAGACGGGAAGTAGCTCCTGCCCCGACACCACTCAGATCCGATGACCTTCCTGCACCCGCATGATGACCCCGGCCCTGTAATCTATCATCTACCATCACACATCAAACATGTATCAGTGCTTCTGAATTTTAGGATGCTGTGGCACTACAGAAATTGTATTACCGATATTACTATCTATACAGGCAAAGAACGTTTGAGCTGCACATGATCGATATTCTTCGGCCCTTCAAACAATTTTCCACAAAATTTGCTGCCACTGCACTAGCCATGATACAGCTTTTGCTCTTCTTTATCAGATGCTCATTGGGCACTTCACTTTTTGACTCAGACTTTCACTGAGACTAAACTTCGGTCTAAGTAACTACTTAAGTCAAAAAGTGAAGTGATTTCGCTGAGCGAAAACATGGCGACTAACAAGGATAGTTTAGTTAATTAAACCAGTCTGGTACCAAAAATAAACGCCGTAATGGCTACACAAAGACGTAAGACATTACGTAATGACGTCATTCACGTGCGTGGTGCAATTAAATAAGCAAGTCCAAGCGTAACTGGTTGATTTATTTCCTGTTAGGTTTACCAGTTTTCTGCCATTTTTAATCGTTGAGTTGAACTTTGGTCTAAGTACAGACTTTAGTGTTCAGCTTTAACTTTGGCTCAGCGAAAGTCTTAAGTCAAAAAGTGAAGTCACCCATTGTTCAACAATACTTACAGACAGCATCTCTTAGTATTGCAAATTGTTGAGCTACAAAATAAACTACAAATCAAACCCTATGAAAAGCTTTAAGATAAAATATTGAAAATGCATACATTTCAACAGCAAATATTGCCATTTGACAGTGACGAGGAAGACAGTGCCAAGCCGATGACATACGATGAGAAACGACAGCTGAGTCTGGACATCAAATTATTGAGCTGTTTTTTTTTCAATCTACATGCCAAATAATTCACTAATTCACTTTTCTTAAATCCTTGATGATGTGCAAGTTGCACTTGGCAACTGATAATAAACAAACATGATGCTGATGACAATATGGCGTTTGTATTATTTACCTTTGCCAGGTGCGATGGACGTCTTGCGAGGTCTGTTGGTTAGACAGCCTGACATGCTCTCAAGTCGCTGCTCTAACTCTTCTTTCTTCTCCAGTGACAAGTCACTCCGCGGCCGACCAACGCTGCTCTGTCGAACTTAGCATACACAATATAAATTAATATCCTCCTCACTATACCACCAAGACAAGACTGAATAATTTGTTTCCATTTTCATTATATTAATATACTGGGCCTCAACTGCTTCATGTTGATTACTATGACAACATCATTTATATACAGAATCCTATAATCAAAACACACTAATATAGTGCAACATGTCATCAGAATTCTTTGAGCAGTGCAAGGCTGCAAGCTGGAAACAGCTAACTGAATCAGAATGTATTAACCAAAAGTTCCAAATTCTGAATTTTATCAGACATACACACTACACAGCTATCCCAAACCAGTATATCAAATGGGAAATGATGACAAAAAAGCAATTTCCGGAAAGAAAAAAGTAACACGTGAATCTCATTACCATAAGGCTTGCGTGGTTTTTTCTTGAGACATGACATGACGTAGGTCTCAAGTTCTCGTAGAGTGGAAGGTTTCAGCGTCTCAAAGTCGATCTCAATCTCATCAGGATTGGAGTCCTTGAGAGCGGGCTCGCGAGCTTGAATGATCAACACTATACGACCGAGCTTGTCACCTTTCACATGACACCATCACACACCAATGTCAGCATACATCATTTTACTTAGTAAATAGATCAGATACACAAGGCTAGATGCATGATAAGATTACAAAATATTAAAAGCCAAGTCGCATCAGTTTACGTAACTATTATAAAGTGCTAATTGACTTAATCAAATGCAGACTTCATGCCCTTTCCATTGCACCAATTGCCAACAGCTTCCGAATTTCGCCTCCGGAATGCAAGCGAGTTACACTCTCCGAGCATGTGCTGTTTCGACACTACGGCCAGCTCATGGCATTTAAACTTCTCCGCACGCTGAAATACACGTTATAAACAAAGCGTAGTTTGTGACATCACAATTCCGTTTGCACAACACTACTGTTATTGAAATTAATGTAAAGCGATGTTTTTATTTCAAATGATCAGTGTATTATTAATTAGTATCACATTCTGCACATATTTAGCTAATATCATTTTTCGTGCGGCTTGGCCTTTAAACATCCATCAGCAAACACATCGACAAAAGTTTCCCATCTTTTCGCTCTCATTATACATGGCCAAACATTGAGTCACCACAAAACAAGTCAATTAACTTGCAATGTACAGTGCATCAAGAGTTATCCTAAATTTTCTGCAGTTAGTTACCGACAGTTAACAAGGTATGATTAGCCAATCAGCCAGTTTCCCAATTACCTCAAACGGACTTGAGGCCTCAACTCTGCCAGTGAATTATTCTGCATTTCGTGCACACCTGTGAAAAAAAAGTGATATAAAGTAACTTCACTGCTAAGTCTGCCTAAGCATAAGACACCGCTGTACCAGTAGATAGCGTACCCGGCAATTTGTTGATGTCCAGACTCAGCTGTCGTTTCTCATCGTATGTCATCGGCTTGGCACTGTCTTCCTCGTCACTGTCAAATGGCAATATCGGTGCCAGTGCTTTAGATCGTCGGGAGCCCTTGGCAGCACCGCCGCGACGTGACACCGTTGAGCCCTTGCCACGGCTCTGTGCTGACCCCGCCCCCGCCACCCCCAGCGATGGTTTGGTCTGTGAGGCTGTTGGTGTGAATGTCTGTGGGTGTGGCGTGGTGTAGCTGTGAGCGGAGCGTGCCGGGGTGTGAGTTAGCATGGAGTAGGTAGGTGTCGTCAGGTGTGATGCCCCGGGTCTCGCTGGTGTCACATACTGCTGTTGTCTTGTCGTCTGCGGAGTGCCGGCGTTGGCGGACGGGTACCTCGGCGCCGCTCGTGACAAGTCCGATGATGCCCTGCCAGCTGCGGCTAGCTGTGAGTAGCTGCCGGTGGCTGCAACAGCCGCCATTGCGGCCCCACTCGTCATCCCTCCATCGGCTGCACGGTGTTTCTTCTTGTCCTTCTTGGAGCTGCTGTCATTGGAGATCTTGCCTAGCTGCTCCTGCACAGACTGCAGCTGTACACCAAACATCACACACACACACAGAACACGTCGTACAACCGCCAGCCAACAGACAACACAACACTGCCGTATCAAACACCACATCACACAACCATCAGCCATTTTACAGGTTGGGCCAGAGAAAAACGTGGCACTTTACTTTTGTCCATATCTTCGCTAAATTTTGATCAATTTTCAAAATTCTTTCACTCGCGCACTCTGCAGACAATTTGCAATAGTGTGATTATTACATATCCCACCACACCGTGACTGTGTGTCTACACTACCTTGTGAAATATCAATGAAATATACATACATAACGAATATCACAAACATTTTGGTAAAATTGAAAAAAAACACTTCAGATTAACACTGCAGTGGATGGTATGTATGACACTGAACTGAGCGGGTCTAACACAGTCTAGTGTCATACCGATCATTCATCGCAATGTTGGTCTGAAATGTTTTTCATTTACCTAAATTTTTGTTATTATCATTAGTTTTTGTTTACATTTATATTTTACAAGGTAGTTTAAAAATGCATTTACCATGTGGTGGGATATGTAACAATCGCATTATTGCAAACTGTCTGCAGAGTGTGCCAGTGAAAGAATTATGAAAAATGGTCAATAATTGCCAAAGATATTCACAAAAGTAAAGTGCCACAATTATTATGGCCCACTGTATACATACTCAGACACAGTCAGCAAACCATCAGCATCTCAGCACTACTGTATCACAAGTTAACAACAATAAAACAACAAATTAATGAAAAAAAACAACAGTAAAGGGATGCATGTTCAGAAGCACTTCACAATCTCTGAAGTGCAACATAATGCTCCAGTCTAAGCCTTCACCTCACAGCCAAAAAGCAACCACTTACTTCACACTCCACTAAGGCCAGAGTTGACCCAAGCTATGACAACCAAAATTGTAAACTTCAACTGGAAAGTTGCCACCAAGACCACTTGCTCCTAGTTCCATAGCTACCGTAGGCAGTTATAGCTCAACAAGCACTACAAACGTGTCTCAGATTTGTTCAAGACATACGGCATATACAAATGTGTTTCGGTTGAGTGTACAGGGGAAGTGCGGGACAAAGTATCACTGCAGACCTGTAGCTGTAGTTCGCGCAGCTGTCGTTCGCGCTGTGCCTCTGTCACCGGTGCTGCTGCCTCACTGCCTGAATCACTGGCAGCCGAGCTGTGTTCATACGCCCCACTCACACCAGCCGCTGAGCCACCAGTGTCCATCGGCATGGGCGCCAGCGGCCGGTCTTCAGGCATACGTGCATAGCGGATCTCAAACACATCCTAACAACCAGTACCACTGAACCAGTCAACAATCAAATGACACAAAATACCACCAAATACAAAATAATTCACTTACTGACACTGAACATGTCTTGGAGGAAAACATTTTTAAACTATTAGCAAAGCAGTGACACACAAAGATGGTTAGAACATGATGCACATCGGCTAGTTCTATTACCCTCTCCCTGCAAAAAACCATCAATGCAAAAGCAAAACCTAAAAAAACTAATTTGAGCAATTAGTATATTTGGTCATGAACTGACTTAAAAGATTTTTGACCAATAAACTACAAATCAAACCCTATGAAAAGCTTTAAGATAAAATTTTGAAAATGCATACATTTCAACAGCAAATATTAAGAAACCGAACAGTTAGAAAATGCAGCACAGTGTTGATCTCGGTATGTCTCGGCCTGTCAGGAACGCGGACAGATGGAGAACATAAAAACAATGCCTCTGGCCAAGGCACAAATATTAGTTAACAAAATAATCAAGAAAACGAAAAAGTCTCAAGAAGATGCTGCCGAATAAAAAGTAGAGGTTGATGCTGTTAAGCTGCCAAATGCTAAGCCAGTGTTTTTCAACCTTTTTGCTGCAGTGGAACCCTACATAAGTGTGACAATCACTCACGGAACCCCATGCAATGATAAACGAGTTCAGTGGTGTAGGCAAAGTGGAATTTTTAGGGTGTCTGGGGACTGATGTCAAGAAACAGAGAACCTTAAGAGTCTGGACTCTGGGGCCTAAACCTCAAACGCCGATGATAAAGCAGCGGGCAAAAGACTCGTTTAATTTGACCGTATTAAATGATATTATTTAACAATTTTGTTTTATCCAAAACCGAAATCACGAGCCGGTCACCAACGGCACAAACATCATCACTGGATCTTTTACTTTTTTACGCCCACGGACAGCTCAGTGGTCTGGACCTCCAGCCAACTGCACTGATGGGCGAAGCTTTTTATATTTGTGAAGCATAGTTATGAAGAAATGAAAGTCTTTCAATAGATAAACACACAATTTCATAATACTGACTAGCCTAATAAATTAGTGTTCGATGTTCACTGCAAATATTCTAACATTGTTAACAACAAGAAAATATTCAACACTGCATGCTGAGGTAGACGGTTAGAGGCACTAATTTGGAACTAAGCATAATCTGTGCGTAAGGGGCTATACTTCAATGGTTTTGTTTGACGTAATTTTGCATGATAGGTTATTTTTAAAAACTTTTTTACTGACCAGCTGCGGAACCCCTGGCATATGCTCGCGGAACCCTTGGATTCCGCGGAACCCCGGTTGAAAATCACCGTGCTAAGTGCTAAATGAACCATCCACATCGATCACCGACTCCAAAACAGCAGACAAACTGCACTTGGAAATCAATACTGATTAACAAACCTGAGAAACAGAAATCATGCTACGAAAAAGACAATCAGGTATTTTAAGACACAGTCACACAATGAAACAGATAAAAGAAAAAAAGATAACTGACAGATGCTGACCTGCAGTTTGCGAGCCATCATGACGACATCACTTTCAACAGCATTGTATCGGTAGCAATTTGTGAACACAAGTCGCACGTCTTCAGCAAACTCGTTCGCTGTGTGGTACTCGCGACTATCAAACTTGCGCTACATACCCACACAACACATCCTCAACAAATACCCAAACATTATATAAACAGATACAACGATATGTACCTGAGTAAATTGAATATTTTCGTGTAACTCTCATTTCAAACTTAAAATGAAGATCATCGTCAATGGACATCAGTGGCGAGAGCTTCCTGCCAACCTCCGAGTGTCTAAGGCAATGACAGTTTACTCAAACACATTCTAACAACAGACGCAGAAAACAGAAGCAACCATTAATGGAAATCAAGGCACTGCACTGTTGTAGTCTATTTTATGATACCCATGGCTTGCAGTTATTGCCTACGCAGCCACTGCAGTAGACTATAAACAGGTGACTAGAGCTTAATAATCAAGGTTTTTGATGTATGCCAGTCTTGGCCTGACCTTAAAACTTTCAAAAATGAAAACTGGAACACAACACGGTATATACCCATTAATCCCACCTAGAAAAAATCCCAACAATTTTGGTCTTTTACACTTCATGGCCTTCTAAGTTAGGAGCTCGTGTGGTCAAGATGAAACACAATGTGGAGTATACAATGGCAAACAACAACAAAGATGAACAGCAGTACTTGGTAAAAAATGACAATGTTACCTTGACAGTTCCGAGATCCATCGGTCGTTTGATAATGTCGTAGTAGTCGGTGAGACCAAGCAGCTCTACAGCCACTGGCTGAAGGAACGGCCATGCATACATCTGTTGCAGTACACAGCAGGTCAGTCACACTGTCACCACACTGTTAACTGATTATACTGGTTGTGTTTTATTTGGCTGGTTCGGTGATTTGTTGCGCTCTACATGTGGACCTTTCGGGAATGGATTGGTCGTAAAAAAGAATGCAAGAAACTAGAGACAGGTGTAGCCACGCCCACAATTTGAATTGCCTATAGCGACTAAACAAGTGCTTTCTGTCCAACAAAATAATCCTCAACAAACAAAAGTGCCGGCTAACAAGCCGATAAATGCGCACACCTGTACGATTATCTTTATGCATAGTAAAATGTACAAAACTAAATTAATCGGTACATAACTACATAATAACATAAAATGGCGCGAAACAGTCAAACTGAATCATTTTTAAATAATGCATTTGATTGGCCGGCGTGGTGTGACGCAACTTGCTCCTCCCACGCTGCACCAGCTTTACACTCTTCTGACCCAAAATGTTTTTGGATCGACATGGGCCTTTCCGGAACGATTAAAAAATGCAAAACTTTCATTCCGGAAACAATAAAAAAACAACTGGGAATAGCCCAAACCTGCCCAGACCTTCAAAAAAACACAACCACAATTACAGCACCGGCTTCAACCAGTGGTTCTATTTTTTTTGCAGTCTTGTTGCATAGTACTTACACAGCTAACATGACAAAACTATGGGTAATGGCCACAAACAATTGTCACTATACAAGATATGCATCATTTTCTTATTGTCTACGTAGATGTTTCAGCATACAGTAAACTAAACTACCACAAATTCAATTCAAACTAAAGTCCATCACTTATACAAAAATGCACCATATAAGTAACTCACAGCGTGTTTCTTGGAGAACAGTTCTCGCAGAATGACACCGCAGTATTTCAACGACTCGGTCAAAGGCTCCTTCTTGGACCGGTTGCTACTGTGCTGTATCGTGTCATCGTCAAGATCTTTTTTTGGTCGTTTCACCGTCCGACTCTCACGCCGTGTTGCTATTGACGCTGGAGTTGACACCGTGGCAGCAGACGTGGCACGCAGTGATGGAGTGACAGCTGTCACAGTAGATGGTGGCGGCGTTGTAGTGTCGGCTTTCCTCTTCACGCCTTTCTTAGCCTATATTCACCGGCGTACAGTTTCACAATTACGCAATATACATCCACTGAATGCATGACATTACCTATACTATTAACTAAAACTGCTCACTTCACCCTTCACTTTACTATAAGTGATGAGTTTAAGCAGGGTTACGTACATCCAGGCAGATACCCTAAAAACCCCAGTGGGTTCAATTTCATAACACCACCTAAAACCTGCTAAGAACCCACCCAAAGTTAATCCATTTTTAGTTTCGTGTTCCAGTAAGAATACCAGAATAGAATATTTTACTACCGGTACAGCTAAGTTGTTGAAACACCTAGGCACATAAATAAGCAATTTTAAAAAATATGCTATGTTTTGTGAAACAACTAAAAACTTGAATTGACAACAGACTTTTCAGCTAAGGTTTAAGGTGGGCCTTTTAAATCTGAGCCCAAAAACCCAAAATGCAATAAAACCCAAAAAAACTCACCGGGGCAGACTTCTTTAAAACCTGGTTCATTAACCATTGAATCTAAGCGTACAGTTTCACATCAATACACTACGTACATTCGACAGCAGCTTACAGATACCATAATCATTATCACCACTGTCATCATCATAATCATGATCATACCCATCACCTTTGACAGCTGAGATATAGGTGCAACCGTAGCGGACTGTTTGTGGCCTCGCGAAGCAACAGCAGTGGTAGCAGCACTGGCAGTGGTAGTCACGCGTGTGTCGGTCGACTGGGCTGTCACCGCTGGCCTTGATACACTGCCCCCAGCACCACCGCTAAGCAACGACTTCTTGCTGGACGGACTCACAAATCGCATTCCTCCCTTGGTCTTCACTGCAACCAACTCTATCTCCTGTCACCAGCAGAATCATGCAAAATGCTGCTTAACATAATACTAAGTCATGGAGCATACACCAATCCACGTGCCAGACTCGCTGAGTTCACACCATTTTTCACTAGGTTTTTCTTTAGCTGAAAATAAATAAGTCTGGGACCTTTCAAGGAATATAACAATTTGCTCAGTTGATAGAATAATTACTGGTGTAAACTAATAAACAATTTGCCATTTACTGTAGCAAATATATCTGAGTCCTTTAACCAACAACATAACATTACACACAGTATTTCACAACTACTGTAAATATAACCTGACTTATTCTGTGTTGACCATCTACTAATGCCCAAATTCCCCCCAAAATTGTTAAGTTATTCCAGGATTCAAAAAAATTTTTGTTAAATTTTCAGACACGAAAATTCTAACAGCAAGATTCATAATGTCATGAAAAAATTTATACACTTGAAAAGCAGTTTTAGGCTGCTCACTCTGTGGACTGCTTAGCCAGTGATAGAAAATGCAGAGCGCAGTGCGCTGCAAATAAAAATTAAAACCTGATCAAACAATATAATGTGTAAGATTTCTCTCAGGTCCGGCAACACAAACTATAGACAGAACATCAAACAAACTACTGACGTAATTACGTAGTCACAAACCGACGTTACCTCTGTAGGCATTCCATTCATCTGCACAGTGAAAGCTTTCTCTAGCGCCTCACACATCAGCGATATGTCCTGCAAACACCAAATGCACACCGTTGAATCAACATTCAACAATCAAGCAAGAATGGACTTCTTGACGACTGTTCTTGACCTCAAGGACAGCTCAAAAACCAAAAATTGTGGCCATGCCCCTTCAAACACATGCAGTGTACATATTTGCTCACCAGACTAATAAACGATGCAATGAAACAAACTATGCCGAGTTTTTCCTGTTTTGACCATTATAACTAGTCTCGAAGTATAAGTTAACTAGTCTGAAACGTTGATGCTATATTTGTCTGAGTATTTTATGGTGCATTCTAGTCTGAATAAGATCATAGTGGCTGTTGAAGCGTAATACAAAATTGTCGTACTTACTTTACTTCCTTACTTACTTGGTTAATGGTGGCTCTGACCTCAAAGACCACTGGCTATGGCATAGAACATGCGGGCCTCAAACCAATCCCTACAATCGACATAGCCTTTGCTACTATGGCATACAAACAGTAACAAGACGAACTTAGGCCGAAACTACCAACTATGTATGTATCAATGGCAATCTCGGCTGACCAGCTACTAGACAGTTATGTAGCTGTTAATCATGCAGCTACAACTTTTCCGGCTACACAATTTCCAGCTTACAATTGACTCTCAGTAGCTATAAATATGGTGCTTCTATAAAAAATCTATGTATTTAATATTATAATTATTACCACCCAGTATGTTCCTTGATTTTTGCAACGAGTCCAGTGACCAGCTGTCTGTCTACTCTACAATTCTCAGACACTTAAACCTGCGAATAATTTCAACGCATGAGTTGACTAAGCTAATCTATTATCTTACAAAAAATCAAGTTAAACTTTCACAAAGATCTTAAGAACGTGATCGTGAGAAAATCAGTACTTACAGGTACAGAAAGTTACAAAGACCTTTTATGCAGTTAAACTGCTGACTCATAAAACTTCGTAAAATCCCCAGGAATTTTTGTAATTAGGTCTGCGTAACTGCATATTCAAAATTTACATTGGAGTAAGTTAAGCAATAAGAAGTGATGATGTGTGCGCATACATCGCCAGGCTTGTTGTACTTGTAGCAGTTGCTGAACATGAGATTGAAATCATCGATGCATTCCTGAGCATTCATGTAGTGGAAAGACTCGAGGCGCTTCTTTATCGTACCCATGTCCATCGGATCTGTTATAACTTTATAGTAGTCCTAGCACACAAGACACAGACCGGTGCAGCAACATATCCAACAGCACACCAGATCAACACACTTACTAATTTGTTATTGCCTTTATTCTCTACTGTATTTGTAATTTCTATTCTACCTTCAGACATGAATCAACGATATGACCTCGTTATTATCAACTTCACCTACTAGACAGATGCAACACTCATCAAGGCGTGACTTGCAATTATCTTGTCCAGTAACATACAGTCAAAATAAACACTGACCTCAAACAGTTTCAAACAGCTTAAATTTACTTTAGCATAATCAATGTCAGTGAAAATACATAGTTTAAAAACGACACAACCAAAGCTTATCATGTGTATCTACATGAGGACTGAAGCATCTCCGGGATGCACTGTGCACCGGTTTAACTGATTGTTTTGTACCCATCAGAATTTCACTAAAATGGTCAGGATTAAAACTTCACTGACAATGATGAGCATTGGGTGATAAACAGGGCCAAAGTGAAAACAATGGTCAAACCAGCACTGGCTTGCATGCTTTAAAACTCCCAACCACAACAACTGATTCTACAACAAATTAGTAAGCAATTAACTGTGCAGCACTTGCTTTAAACTTGTCCTAGAAGACATATAAACAAAACCTGGCGCTAACAAAAACATACCGGCAGGTTGAGTTTTATATGATCAACAGGCTGATAGAATGGCCATGCAAACTGATGCTTCCACAATGCCTTCAGAACCACGTTCTTGAGGTACTGCAGCTGGTTGGTCACATGACCACGCCTGCTGGTGTACCTAGTCGGTTTCACAGACTTGGCTGATGACAATGGTGTACGTACTGATGAGATAGTAGTATTAGCTGAAGCTGCTGGTGATGCAACTGCTGCTGCCTTTGTAGTCTGATGAACTATTGGTGTGACGGATTGCTGCTGACGCAGTTGCCGTGGTGATGAATGTGGTACAGTCACCGGTGATGGTGCTACTGAAGCTACTGGCTGTTGTCGTCGTTGTGGTGTCACGTGACCAGTTGTTGTACTGACAGCAGTTGTTGTAGTTGCCTGGTGTCCTCTAGTTGACAGTGGAGTTCGAGACTGTGGTGCTGTGTGTTTACTGGTTGCCAGTGGAGCAGACTGCAGCATAGGCTTCACATGTCCTCGAGCTGCAACAACCGGCTGGGTACGTGTTGCAACAGGTTGGCTGCTCCGCAATGTCCCAGACTGCGCTCCTCGTGGCGACTTCTGCTGAGGCTGCACGGATGCTGATGCATGTTTAGATGGTGAGGTTGTCCTTCCTACAGTTGCTTTTGGCTTCACAGCTTTCTGCGGTGAAGTCGGCAATGATTTCTGTGTCTTTGGTACAGCTTCATGTGTCACTTGGCTCTCAGCCACTGGCCGCTTTTGTTCAGGCTTCACTGCAAGCACCGGCTGCTGTTCCTCCGACAATATTGGCACTGGCGATGTTTTGCTTGGCTTTGAGTCAACTAATAATGACTTAGCAGCAGCTAGCATATCCGATGACTCTTCTGCACTGCTGTCTTGCAATGCTGCGACATCGGCTTTCTCCGTCAGCTTTGAGTCGAGTTCTGGAATCAAAATGTTCATCGATTCTGCTTCTACAACTTTCTGCACTACAACGCGAGCGGTTGATGCTGAAAGTGCATCAGGAACAACCTCTGCAGAAACTGACTTCTGAGGTACTGCTTCTTTTACTTCCTGCAGTGATGCAGAATCCTGCATCATTTCTTGTTCAGGTAAACTGTCCTCTTTAGCGAGCCTTTCTATTTCTGCTGGCTGAGCGGCAAGTTGGGAGCTGGATGCAAAAGTCGAAACAACCTCAGGAATTATGACAGCAACTGGAGTTGACTGCGGCATGACAGCGTCTTCTGCAAGTGAAGGTGAAGAGTCTGTCTCCTCCATGACCAATCTAGTTGTCAGCTGCTGCTGGGATCCAGCAGACATTGAATCAGAGACTGCTTCTTGTGACGACATCTCCGATACTGACTCAGGTACTGGCTCATGCATAGTCACATCACTCACATCTGCTGACTGGACAGCTGGCATATCAGTTTCTGTTGGCTGTTCTATGAAATGAGTTTCTGTCTGCACGATAAGTGGTTCTGGAGTCATTGACAGCTCTTGCGAAGATGTTACTGGTAACTCACGTAGTGGTGATGGTACTGTCTCTGGCACTGTGAGTTGATCTTCAGCTAAACTCGCAGTTGATGTTTCTTCTACTGAGGACTGTTCAGTGGGTGCTGGTTGCTCTTCCACCACTGCTGCTGAATCTACCTGCTTCACCATGGGGCTATCTTCCACTGGTAGTACATCAGTGGCATCTTCTATCAGCTGTGACGGTTCGTCTATCGACAACTCTGGAACTGATGTCACTGTACTAGTATTGTCCATGGCATTTGGTTGGTCAACAGCAGGCACTGGCTGCGTTTGTTCTACACCAGTGCAAAGCCCTGTTGTTGTCATGTCGCCAGGTTCTACAGAACTGCTATCAACCGCACTGGGCACCACTGGTTCTGAACTGTGCTCCTCGATCAACAATGGCATCTCGGGTGGCACATCTGGAGCAGACTGACCTACCGGTATAACGTCTTCATCTGCAATGACTGCTGGCTGGTTTACAGCAGATTCACTGACAGCTACATCTGCCAGATCTTCCACAGGTTCTGTGCTGCACTGATCCTCTGTCACAACCTTTGCCGGCTCTGGCTCAGTCCCACCTGCAACAGTGCTGTTATCTGGCTCGCAAACTTCACTGATCCGCACACCTGCTGTATCCAGCATATCAGCTGTTGCCGACTCTGCATTCTGCAGCTGGTCATCAACAGGCATATCAGTATCATCTGTGTCAGGACAAACCACTGCTGTTGTATCAACACTGTCAACTAATGATGACCCTCTGTGTGAAGTCACCTCCTCACCAGAAGTTACCTGCTGTGACGCTGACTGCTCCACGACTTCTGTGCAGGAGACTGAAGCTGCTGTATCAAACTGCACAGTCTCGGCATTTGCATCAGCTGAACATAGCTCCGGTATGTGTTCAGCTGCAGCAGCCGGTAATGTTGCAAGCTGGACTACAGGTTCTGCTGATGCAGGTTCCCCGTCAGTAACATCGCTATCTGCTGCATCTGGCAACTGTCTGGGTGCATCACTGGAAAGTACATCGTCGTTTCCCGGCATTGCAGAGTCGTCCGTATTTTCCAGTGGTGGGGAAACATCAACTTCCTTATGTTCCTCCTGCTGCTGCTGTTCCGCTGATTGCACAACAGTGATCGCAGACTCAGCAGCTGTATCATCAGCATGCTCAAGCTCAGTTCTAAACTCAGGATGCTCTTCGTCCACGTCCATTCTTTCTGTCTCATCATCACAAACTGCAGCAGCAAGAGCTGAGTGTTCTTCCGAGACAGTCTGCAGCTGGGTGTTGCTTGTGCTTCCATTACCTACAACATCATCGAAGACAGCGTCAGCAGTCCCTGATCTCCCACGTTCGCTGCAAGCATCCAGAGACGATAACTCACTACGCAGTGTCTCTGTAGCCGATGCCTCAGTATCCACTTCCATGAGATGACTAAGATCGAGACTGTCCACTGAAGACTTCACTGCCACATCAGAGGAAGATTTCTCATCACCGATGCACAGCTCAGTTGAGTCTTCCACCACCGAGTCTGTTACGCGACACCTTAAACAACAACAAAACACATCAAAATGCAAACAACAGGCATTATGTGAATGAATAATCAATGCCCATTTGACTGCAGATGTTTTAAAAGCCTTAACTGAATGGACTCATGGCATGTTACAGATCAGACCTTTCAGTGCACCTTTTACAGAGCAATACAAAGATATGCACAAACCATAACCACAGACCCACTGCACATAACGACTTCTATTGTTCCACTGCACAATGACTTTCATTGCAGCTTTCGAAACTATATGTCTTGGATCTTGGCGAAAATGGTCTCACGTAGAACTGTCGAATTAATGCGTTAAATAATTAACGGCCCACGTTCAAAAATTACTGTAACGCATATATGTAAGTTTACTAAATTCAGTGAAGCAGAAGTTCCAATCTTATTCCATTAAACTGTGATTATTTGACAATCAAATATCATCCAAGTTATTAAAAACTGTTTTGCTGGCATTCCATCACTACTATTAGAGTCCTGAGACACAGCCACGAGTTCATCCGTCATCATTCCAGCCGGCCTCTTGACATTGCGAGAAGTTGGAATGTGCAATGAAGGGCAGAACACTATAGTTGGACAGAGCTCTGAAATTCCGAGAACTTACAGGCCACCATGGATGGTACAAATGTTAGTAAAGACAGATCTTTGAATTTCCGAGAAGTTACAATGTGCTATGAATGACAGAACACTTAGCCAGACAGTTCTCGAAAATCACAAGATCTGAAAAAATTTCCGAGACTTCGAGCAGCTCAACTTCTCGATATCTCGGCGTCTCGAGTTCTCAACATCTCGGACAAAAAAACCTCAACGTGTCATGTGCGAAATAAAATTAGATTACAAATGTTGGTTATAAGTCATTTTAGGCTGTTAAGAAGTCCAGAATTTTAATTAAATTTTAACTAGGCCTAAATATATTTAAAAAATGGTAGCAATATTTTAACGATAATTCAAGTAATTAATCATTGTTCTCTGCAGCCCTAGTTTAAATCTTTTTGGCCCCACTTTTGCATAAAAATGAATAAAATGCTCTCCACCTGAGAGAGTGCACTTTGATGGGGGCTCCACCCCAGACTACCGTTATAGGCTCGCACACGCCATGACCTAGCCTTGTGATACACGGCTCACATTTCAGATTCTGTATTTCAGATATGAATGCAGCTTTAACTAGGCTAGCCATGACCCGCCTCTTGGCAAACCCTGGATCTGCCAATGTTTGTTGTCTAGCCCAATAATACAGTAATTAGTTCTGCTGCAATGCCCTAATGACAATTAGACCTGCGAGTCGGGTCGATCAAGTCGACTCAAGTCGACTTGGGCCTTCCAGGTTGGGTCAAGTCGGTCTGTAGCAGCGTCACCATCAAATTTTTCTGGCACCGTCGGTTTCATTGCAAGTCATTTCAAGTCAACTTGAAAAGTCGACTTGACCAAAAATCTTGTATCTAGCGGTTCTCTCAAACGCGGCTATCGATGATTTTGGGCGAATAAGGCAATTTGTAACATATTTCAGTAACAGTAAATCTATATAAAATAACGGTGTACCTATAGGAGGGTAAACGGATTATGGAGTTTCAACGCTTCGCACAGCCCTAATTGTTCATGTAGATAACGTAGAGGCCTACGTGGTGTGAATCAGCCTAGTGTGAATGACGTAATTTTCATGCTGTTGTTTCCCTTGCACTAGATTGCTGAA
>Ga0209367_1005016_pt1 | contig 18353 bp, 15 predicted proteins | sample WorMetLIZISLAND2_FD_187412 | JGI IMG/M metagenome (GOLD analysis project Ga0209367, IMG submission 187412) | Marine gutless worms symbiont microbial communities from Max Planck institute for Marine Microbiology, Germany - Olavius geniculatus... ... | reverse complement strand
GTTGAATAAAAAAAATTGTGTGAACTTCAGTCCACTAACATCAGAGATTACGCGGCTAATGTTTACCCACCAAAATCAAATTTTTCGGAAGGCCATATTTTGGCCCCTAGGGGGTGCTGCGCCCCCATATTTTTACAGGCGCTAGAGAATGACCAATTTTTAGTAGCGCACCACGCCACCGGGGACGGGGGCCCTTCTTACAACATTTTTCAAAGGGGAGTCAAAAATTGCCTTAAAATGTAGCGTATTAGACGAAGGATCTTTGGAGCCAAAGGGAGTAGCTTTATGAGACTTTGCCATGTGACGTGCTGCTAGATGGGGGTGATAACACGGGTGCAACTTTTTGGGGTCACCGCCCCCTTAAAATTTGGGGGGCAAAAACGTTCAAAAATCGGTACGATTTACGACAACTTTCGAGTTTGACCGCAAATATCCCTGGAATCGATGAAGATAGCGACAAAATCTAAACAGCGTTGACGAGAACGATCTTTTCGGTGTTGAACAAAAAAAATTTATGAAATTCCGTCCACTACGAACAAAGTTATAGGCGCTCATGTTGACCTACCCTAAGTCGACAATGCGCGTTCGGCGTATGCCAATGCATTTGAGTTCGGGCCACGTGACTTTGATGCCAGGAAAATTTTACCCCCCCTCTAATTTCCCCCAATTGGACTTAGGGCGCCGGGCGGACTCACGTTTGGCTTTGCCCCAAATTTCTAGTTCTAGATATGTAACCCACAGACTGAGAAGGCTGAACTGGGTCTGTCCTCACAACAAAGGTGCGATAGTTGTTAGATATCCTGGTAATTTACCAGTCACTACAGCTCATGGTTTTTTTGCAGGGAGTGGAATTTTACGTTTCCATGTGGGATTATACAGAATTTGAAAACCAAATGACAGCGTTCAACTTGCTGAAATATGATTTTGATCATTGCTGGCTGTTTATGTTATAAAATTTATCAACACTGTTAGATACTTGTTGAAACATTTCTGTACTTAGTTACAAACATTTTTAGAAATCCATATTCATTCGATTTTAGTCTATATATCTCTGTCACGGGAAAGGGAGATTTCTGGATTTAGACTTATGATTATCAGGGCTTCAGAGGACCGATTGCTCTGGCAGCACATTGTCGCCAACGTCGTCGATGACGGCACTGCAACATGACATGACATGACTTGTAATTAGTATTTTTTGCGTAGTCTGTTCTATGTGCTATGTCAACTGAGAACTATTGTCCCCTGTTAATGGCATATGTTTGCTGTCCTAGTGCCGTTGGCTATTCTATTTCATGTTGTATGTTTTTCTTGCATGTGAACATAAATAAGTAAAGTAAAGATGTCACTAAGCTGAGCTAGGTGCTCCAGCAATGCTGTGAAAGTGACTACATTGATCCTCGTTAGAAGAGTGGTAAATTTGGATGTGTAATTGCAAAACTGTTTGGCGCTCGCAGTCTCTCAGCCTTGAAACAAAACTCAGACTATTTGACAGTCTCGTACAGTCGGTAATGCTCTACGGGGCTGAGTCATGGCCAGTGAGTGCACAGATGAAGCACCTTATTAACTCTTTTGCAGCAAGTGCATATCGCATTATGACAGGAGTTAAGCAACTAGACAAGGTGCGTAATACCACGGCGCTTGGATTAGTCTCCAGAAATGAGCTTATATACACAGTACAATATTGGCAACTACATTTTTTTGGTCACATTCTAGAAAACACATGGTCTTTGCATGCCAGTACTTTTGGGCTATACCAGCTAAGTCATGGCACAGCAAGATGTGGCCGCCCTTGACTAAACTTCGTGGACTATGTCGAGAGGTTGACTGGAGTGAAGACCGACTAACTAGTGGAGTTGTCACAAGATCGTGAAGTCTGGCATGAACTTGCGGTTGCATGTGTTGACCCACAACCACCCAACTAGAGAGAAGAGAGATTGGAGAATTGCGTCATTATTTGTTTGGATTATCTATCTGAATTAGATCATGTATCTGTTGAAGCAGTAACTGTCTGATGTATGTGTTGTGCTTAGCTGATCCTGATGTCAAATGTGGTCCTCAGTGCGGTGGAATGGTAATATAGCTCTCTTCCATGTTAATTTTTATCTTTTTTTTATGTTATCTTGTAAGTAGAGCTGTCAACTTAAAGCATTAATTAACGCCGTAATGCATTAATAAATTAACGTACATTAAAAAAATTTATGTGCGTTAAAAAAATTGACGCACATCCGTAAATTTATTTCATTTTCTGAATTGTGTGAAGCAAAAGTTCCAGTATTCCATTAAACTGCGGTTATTTGACAATCGAATGAATTCAAGTAACCAAACTGTAGTTGCCAATCCATCACTACTGTAAATAAATATTATTTAGATGACAGGCTGATAGATTTCTATGCTAGCGATGACATCAGTTATTGTTGAAAATGTGTTTCTATTTGCTTTCTAACTTTCTATATTCTACAGGTGGGGCGAGGGCCATTGGGAATTCTCTTTTGGGAATTCCTGGGAATCTGATCTTCTCCAAATTCCTGCAGGAATTCCTGGGAATTTTGTGAAAATACAATTTTTTTGCATTTTTCAGCCATTTTTCTCCAGGAAACGGTCTAAATTATTGTTTTCAAGTGCAATGGGCATTTTAGTGAATCATAGTTTATCAATTACTAGCCATATGGACGAATATCGTACAATGATACGTACATCGCTCTAGGTAATATGCAGGTGTTGCAGAGGTGCACCGAATACTCGAATACTTGATTACTTGAATCCAAAATTAAGACTGGAGCACTTTTTGGAAAATCTGAAAAAAATTGGTTCGAAAAAACTAGACATGCATGACATTACATGTGCGATTATGTGATCGATGGACTGTGCATGTTTGACTCTTTTCAAAAGCTGTTTTGCTAGCTAGTGTAATAAGTCCAATAGTTAAGTTTTTAGAAAACTGGAATTTTTACAAAACAGGGGAATTTTCCTTTGACAAAATGAGAATTCCTGGTGACCCTGTTTTGAACGAATTTATGTCTGCAAAAATAATGAAAAAAAACTAATAATTTTAGTGAAAATAAAGTCTTTGAGATCAAAGAATATAAACATTTCACGGCTATGTTTATAAAACGTCATCGTTTATGTAACAGCAATGCTTTTGCCTTTGTAATAGGTGTGATAATAATGAAAGTTGTACCAAAAAGGGGATTTCATGGATTTTTCTCACAAAACAGGGGAATTTTCCACCTTTAAAATGGGAATTCCTGGCAGCCCTGGGTGGAGCCTCCATACGTCTTGGGGCCCGGGGTAACTTCCCACCCTTACTCTTTCTCTTGATGGGCCTGGGTGCGTTAATAACGTGTTAATTAATGCGTTAACAAAATTAACGCTTCAACAACTCTATTTGTAAGACATGCAAAGATGTTTATCTGGTCACAGCAGAAACTGTTCAATAACAAAACCATGTTAACTATCTTGCTTTTATTTCTAGTAAGATAGTCAAGTTAGTTGTATTGAGATTTTTCACTGTTTTTTGTTCATCAGTATGTTTACATGTTGAAATATTTTATAATTATTTTTGGTTATTTACATATTCATACATGATTAAGTTCAAGTTTTCTTAAGTTCCTCTTTTACATTATAACCCATAAATAAAGTTTAGCTAAATTAACTGCTTCACAGTTTTATTATTTGTTACTGGTACTAAATGAATCAGCAATTACCTTTTAAAACATTTTTAACATAGCCACCTGCATGTATTTTACAAAGCCATTATCCTCGTAAAATTTGCGACTTAGCAGCGTATTGTTCATTGAAATGCAGCGAAGTAGACAGACACATATTCTGCATCGTCCTGTTGCTTATAGTCAACAGTTTGCCATTGTGTTGTTTTTAGGTTTGAATAAATAAACAAGTAAATGAATGAATTAATGACTTTCTGTATAGTGCACTGTGCATATGTTTGCATATGTACATGTTGTTCTGGACATTATCTGTGGCTATATTTATTGTATATGTTTATACATGTTTTCTGACAGAGTGCTCTGCATGCAGCAGCAGTTCACAACAAGCTGCTATTTACTGAGTTGCTGTTGGATCATGGAGCTGACGTTGAGGCTTTAGATGCAGGTGGACTGCGACCAATTGATCTCGCTGCTAAGAACAAATGCAGCGATTGCGTCATGGCCATCACCAACAAGCTTGGTTTGTCTTTGATTATTTTGTAATTATTTCATGTCTGTGCCAGGTATATGTAGCACATCTTGTTTTGCAGATCATTTTACACTATAGCACAAAATAAAGTTTATAATTGTATGGTGTAGGTCATACATGCAGAAAGCTAGTGAGGCTTATCAGCAGCGCTGATGCAGATAATCAAAAAATGTACACTATCAGGCTATAGCCGGACTTCTTTAAACGGAGGAGGGTGGTGGGGAGGTTGACTTCATCTTTGGCAGTTTTCCATTATTTCAACTAGTCTGAGATGGAGTGAAGGAGGTTAGTTTGAACCCTAGGACTCCCTTGGCTCTGGGCCTAAACATGACTGTATTTCACTGCAATCGAGGCTAATTGTTTCAGATTGGGCAAATATATATATAGTAAGCATGGACTAATGTTCCAATTTCTTTTCTATGCCCCACCAGTAGTGTCTCTAGTTAACAGACATTAAATTGAATCATATACACTGCCTAATGAATCATGTTTGTTTGTAGAAACTGACAAGCAATGCAGATATGAGCTACATCAAGGTATTGTACCGTTCAGACAGAATTTTTTCACATTGTCATAACTAAATCAAATTGCTGTATCTGTTTCTTGTCAGTAAGGTTTATTTTAAACTGTGATGCTTGTACAAATGGTGGATTGAAGCTGGTTACATAATTCATTTACAGCTAAACCAGCCACTGGGCTAGTGAGAGATACATAAGTGGCTTGATGGTGTAACAGTTAAGACGTTGGACTTACAGTCAGGAGGTCGTGAGTTTCACTACTGATCAGGTTGCTGTTAAGTGGTCTCTGCTGTAGTGTCTAACTGTCAATGTGCTGTTGAATGATATCACCTTTTTATGATTTTTGCTGTTTTCAATGTGTCACTCATTGCATGTCGCCGTTAACAAGTGTATAAACTGATGTTTTGTACGTTTTATTTGCTGTTTTATTACAATAACAAAGTTTTTGTGTTAATGGTCAATTATAAACCATCTGCTTTCTACAGCCATGAAGACACTGAACCTTAAATATTTTGGGGTCATGATTTTGATCTTTAGGGGTCATGTGACCATCGGACTCGGCGAGAGCACTTTCCTATTGGCGGTCCATTGTAACCATGCATCTATCTTGCACCGTTATGGAGATATGGGGTCCCAAAGATATTGGGGTCACTACCTTGACCTCTGCGGGTCATGTGACGTCATCGATCACGTGACCATCGGACTGGCGGGTAAACCATCTTGGGATATAACCAACCACCAAGATTAATTCAGCCTTCTATCCCTTTGGGGTTGGTGAATTTAGTACCAATCCGTCTGGCTGAGGTTAAGATGGGGCACATTGACTTGTGTCACGTAACAGCTAACGCTGTGTGATACCATATGGCAGGTGATAAAAAGGTAAAGGTCGTCAATTTGTATAGCGCATCATCGCAAACACGCCTCTAATGCGCTTTCGTCACTAACCAGTGCCGCCTGCCGCACGGCCACCGTGTGCAGCCTGCACAGCGGCCGGCTAGGCAACCCCAGTCAGCTATACCAAGGTCCCCACCTTCCGTAACCCATGTAAATGAGTTACTACTCATTTTACCATCCCAAGGAGGGTAGAAGGCTGCGTCGACCTAGCTGGCAGGCTTCGCATTGAGATGGCTTACCTGCCCGCAGGCAGTCAGCCATCGCAGTACTAACCGGGCCCGGCGTAGAGTAACTTTGTTTCAGCCAAAACGTGTTACCAACTACGCCGTGTTCTGCACATCTTGGAGATGGGTTTACACGAAGAGATATACACACTTTTAAAACTTTTTTGTGTACACCATGTATACTGTGCATCATTGTTACGGTCTCATCATGTGTAGAGTTTATTCGTGCCTGCGCTGATGGTGATATTAAGAGCGCCAGTAAAACGCTGGGTGCTACTCTACTTACAACTGATGATGTCACCAATTTTGTCAATTCACGCAACCCTTATGATCACTATTCTCTTCTCTACAGGTTGCTATTCATGTTTGCTTAAGAGGATGACATGTCATCGATAAAATCGTCCAGCAAAAATCTGCCATGTGATGTGCAATAATTAGCAAGTTTTGTCAGCCCATTTATTCTAAATATAACACGTTCTAATCTCTGAAATAAAGTGGGCCAACTTTTTATGTGCTGACATTTGTTTACATTTCAGTAGCATTTGTTAACAAGTATGAGATCATCTTGGTTATCTACAAGTATTAAAACAGTTAATTATATGTGTTAGTTATTCTGTAGTATTAAAAAACCTCTCGGATCTGTGAGAATATAAACATAAGGGCATGATTTTATACTGCCTTTTGTTTTGTATGATTCAAATAGTAAGAGTTTTATCATTGGACTACTGTATTGACTATATTTAGGTTTTGTTACATATGTAGTGACTAGTTTTTTATAGTCTTGTGCAGAGCTCAACTTTCTATGACAGTTTTGATGTCTTGCATGATCTTTTAGTTTATGCAATAATAAATTGCGAGTAATATGTGATATTCTTGAGTTATCATCATGTCACTGGACCATATGTGTCATTACAGGGCATGTTGTCGTGGTGACGTGGAAATCTGTCAGCTACTGGTAAACAACGGAGCATCAGTTGTCATAGATAACACATCTGGTCTGTCACCGCTGCATGTTGCCTGTCTCTATGGACATTCCGACTGTGTTGCTGCACTGCTTACAGTAATTAATTTTTCATCTTCTCTAATCAGTCAATCAATCAGTCATTCATTCGTTCATTCGATCAACTGGTCAGTCGTTCAGTTGATGAATCACTTAAGCATTAGTTTAGTTAGTCGTTCAGTCTGCTATCACTTTTCTTCACTCATTTCTTTTTATGTGCAAAAGCAGCTACTGCTTTAGCGCGTCTTAGCCATCGCAATTCTGTCTGTCCATCCGTCTGTCCATCTGTCACACGGATGGATCAGTCAAAAACGGTGCAAGCTAGGATCACCAAATTTTCACCATCGGCTGCCTGGAGGACTCTAGTTTTAGGAACCGTAGGAAAAACTTGCGAAGTTTTCAGCCAGTAGGTCGCTGTATCTCAGCAAAGGTGCAAGTAAGCAAGTAAAGTAAGTAAAGTGTAAATTTATATAATACATACTCAGAAAGATCTCTAATGCACTTAATACATTTTGTCATCAATATCACACAAAAATGTATGTCTTCAGCTGACGTTTGAAAGTGTTGAGACTCAGTTCTAGGTCACGAAGACTGTCTGGCAGCAAATTCCAAGTCGACAGGCCCGCAACAGAAAAGCGCTGACGACCGAAACTGTTCAATCGATAGTGCGGTACGACCAACTTCCGCTGAGTGGCAGACCACAGATGTTGACGGCCAGTGACTTCTGCTGTGAGTGTACAACTGTCCATCAAGTACGATGGAGCAGGTCCATGGAGACATCGATACATGAGCACTGCGAGCTTAAATCGTACTCGATCGGTGACATTAAGCCAGTGGAGCTCATCATGCATTAGTCGCGACAAACCACTGTCATACTTCTGAGTGTTAGTGAAGACGCGGGCAGCCGAATTCATCACTCTTTGCAACTTGTCTGTTATGACTCTCGGCGACTCAGCCAGCACAGTGTTACAGTAGTCGATGAGAGATAGGGCCTAGGTTGCTATTAATCACTAATAGGAAGTTGTACACTGGCTCTCAATGGGCAGTGAATTCAATGACCTTGGATGACCTTGAAGGCCAAAATAGGGGTTTTTATGGATTTTTTGGCGATTTTGGGCTGCGAGACACATTTCAAGAGCAAATTGCACCGAAATCAATTGAGATAGACAAGGACAAGCTGCATACGAAATTTTCAGCATTGAGCATAAAATTTCGACGGTCTAAGTCTCGATTTTCTAGGTTCAAAGAAACCTGTGAACGAGGGCATTAAAGTGTGGTACCCCCTTAAAAGTCGCTATTTTACCGTCGTTGGCCAGTTTTTCGTGAAAATGGTTGCAGATCAACATGGGCATGCTGCTTATCACAACAAGCAGTAGTGATGAGCTTTTTAGTCATATTAACATCAGTGATTTTGAAAGACCCTGAACTTCCAAGATAAGGGGGGTTTATTGATTTTTGCGATCTTCGGCTATGGGGCACACCTGCGATGAAATGGCTGGAGATAGACTGACAGTTTGCGAACAGGAACTGCTATAAGCTTTCGTGCATCTCATGAGCATTAGCTCAGATTTCTTGTTACCACTGCCGCTGCTATCTCTAGTTTTTGCTATTGTGTTATGTCAGTTGTAGTATAATTTATTTAACTACTGCTTCAGTTATGAATTTTATTTAAGAGCACTTCATCTAAAATTGCATCACAAACAGTCTCAAAGGAGCAGTAGTTCACCATTTAGCTTTTTAGCAAAACATGAAAGCTGAATTATGCTAGGATATATTAGTACTAATGTAGCTTTTAGTTTTTTTTATTAGATTTTAACTTCTAAACCAGTGGTCATTTTTGTGAGTGGTTATATTTAGATTGCTTTGTTGATTTGATTGAGTGATTGACTGTGATAATTTGTCACATGCCGACCTGCCTGCAGATGTTTTCTGTGAATGTTTGTCACAGCTAAAATTTACAGGTGTCATTCGTACATATACATTTGCTCATTGTAGGTAAGTCCTTCATGTGTGGAATTACCAACACATGACGGGAATTTCCCGCTGCATCTGGCATGCGTTAGCGGTGACGTGAGTGTCATCGATCATCTTATAGCGGTCGCTCGCAAGGCTGATCGTGACCGCTATCGACATGCTGCTGACACTGTCAGTGACAGGTAGGACACAAGAAATATGTTATCCGAAATGTCATTTATCAATCTTCTGCAATCACCCATTTAGTCCAAAATTTATTTCAGGTTCCTATTATTTTCATCCAAACTTAATGCAGTTTTCGTTGATACCTGCACCAATCTTGTATTATGTGAACAGCAATAATTCCTGGCATCCATACTTTCAATCAAACTATGAAAGCATTGCAGTAATTTATAATGATATTGAATGTGAACAAATTTGACAGTTTTTCATTGATCATTTTTTTGTCCGAATTTTGTCGAAAATGGCGCATTTTGTTTTTTCTACAAAATGTTACTGGTGAATTTTGGCAATTTTTGGTGATTAATTGGCTATTTTTGGATTCCAGATTTTTTTAAAATTGTGAATTTTGCTTATTTGGTTGAAAAGCTGAAGAATTTGATAATGCCCTGGATGATCAGTTGGCCAATTTCAACCAAATAATTGCCAGCTGATGGCCAACTGATTGCAGAATGTTTTGTTCATTTTTGTTCCAAAACAAATTTTTTGTTGTTACTGACAGGGACGCATGTGTGTCGGCCACTGTTAATGTGCTGGACATACGTCGTCGCACCCCGCTGCACGTCGCTGTTATTAACCGCCGGCTGGATGCCGTTCGGCGCCTGCTGTCAGTCCGTGGTAGTGCTGACAACGCTGGTACAACTGTTGGGGGTCGCGTCTTGCGACGGTGTCGAAGTGTTGATCGGCCGCCGCTTGTTCGCATCGACGATGCTGATGCTGATGGTTACTCTCCACTCCACTTGGCCGTGATCGGCGATGACATCCGTGCATACGTTGACATTGTTGCTCTCCTACTTCAGTGTGGGGCGGACGTTAACCAGTTACCGACTACAGCAGCGACGTCTTGCGATGTCAGCGTCAGGTCTAGCAGCATCGATGCGACAATGTCGTCGTCACTTGGTCTGGCGTGTTGGCGTCGGGATCTGTCAACGGCCGAGCTGCTGCTGCAGTATGGTGCATGCGATGCTGACCTCACCATCATGACCTCGGCGATTGCCAACAGCGACACGGAAGTCATTGGGGTCCTGCTCTCCCGCCAGCATGCCTACGCCGACACTAAGTTTGTCGTCAACCGAGCTGCAATGCTGTCCATTCCGGGACACTCTGCTGCTGATACAGTTGACAACACTGCTTCGGCCAGTACTCGGGCTACTGTTTCTGGGTCATCACTGTCGCCGGTGATGGCGATCATGATAGACTGGCGGGCGCTGAAGCTGGAGCGTTTAGTTGAGACATGGTTAAGTCAGGCCAGTCTCTCCTATCTCAGAATGTGCCAGCCTTCAGCCCTGCTTCCCTCGTGGCTGCTACAGAACGGTGGTATCTTTGCAACATACCTCATCACGAGAATAGATGTTTCTGAGAACCATCTTATCACATTGCCAAGCTTGCTGTTCTCGCTGCCAAGTCTACGCATTCTCATTGCAGCCGGCAACCAGGTTAGACATTGCCGAGTACCATCTGAAGTTTTTATTTTATTTGGCTTGGCTTTCATACAGCATAATTCTGTTGTGAAAACATAACAGTTATAGCAGTTACTTTGCATTTTTGAAGCTTGCATTATCTCTGCCAATGAGGTTATGCAATATTCTGTGTTTATTTGTTTGTATATTTGTTGGTTTGGTAGCAGAATTATGGAAAAAATTACAGGCGGATTTGGCTGAATTTTTTTTGGAAAGTACAGACTTGGCCTAACTTAGATTTTCGTTAGATTTTGGTGGTGATCTGGATCAGCATCTGAATCCAGGATAGGACTGAAGGGTTCTTCACCACTGCCAGATAGGGGAAACTTTTTTCGAGCTGATTATCATGCTGTCACCTGGCACACATGATGGGAAAAGGGGATACCTACCTAGGAAACTATCTGCTCCAGAACATGTTGGAAGCATTCTGAAGTCCTGTTCACAAAGCATGTATGCTCTGCGTTTGCTAAGAGCCCATGGGGTGTGTGATGCAGCAATACAAACAATTTTCAGGTCAGTCATTATTACCAAACTCACCTATGCAGCCAGTGCTTGGAGAATATTTACCAAAGCTTCTGACCGGCAACGAATTGATGCTCTAATTCGCCGGTCTCAACGACACGGATACTATGCAGTGCATCTGCTGATGTTTGAAGAACTGTGTGAGAACATTGACGATAACCTATTTAGTAAAACCTGCACGAATTCTAACCGTGTTTTACACTCGATGTTTCCACCTTCTCTTCCACGGCGTCGCAACATTACATACAGTCTTAGGCCTCGCTCGCATAGCCTCTCTCTTCCTGATCATGACAATTATTTATCGGACTGTAATTTTATAACTCGCATGCTATATAAACAGTGCTATTGAGTTTTTAACTTATCTGTTTTTGTCGTTTTAGTAGTTTGCTCTCAGTTGGTTCAGTTGCATTCTGTTCACTTGTGTAATAAACGAATATACATCTTATACGTCTTTACTGATTCTGCACTTTGGCAGTGCTTTGCACTCTCCTTCTAGTATTACAGACTACAGTTAGTGTGTTTAATTAAATTTATTTGTGGTATATTATTAATTACCAGTTATTCTACTTTTTCTGATTGTGCATGCCAATTGTGCTTTAGAGCATTTAGTCAAACATTTACACAAGCTTTTTTGTTGTTTGTGCTGAAGATATCTACACTTGGTGACAGTCAAGAGCCCGATGATGCACAAGGAGGACGTCGCTCTCCCACTCTGTTGGATCATACCCACAGCTCTGACGACAACACCGTTCAGCCACCTTTACTGCTGGAAGAAGTTGATCTCCATAGCAACCGTCTCACAAAACTTCCATCATGGCTGTTTTTCCGATTTCAATATCTCCGGCACGTGGATGCATCACACAATCAGATAGATAGTCTCCCGCTGGCCATCTGGGCTTGTAGTTCGCTGGTTGAGTTGACACTGTCCCACAACCATCTGTCCTCGCTGTCCTGTGCAGATCTCGAGTCGGTGTGTAATATTATAGTTGTTGTGTGAAATATTACTTGGATTGTGACGAATAAGGTGCAGAAACATATAATGGTGCACAGTGAATAAACAGAAAATAGGCTAGCTCTAGCATGTAATGCAAACATAAGCTCGACTCATCTAGGGTTGTCTACCAATAGTGCCTCGGATTCGGCATTTTTTCTGCTGACATTGTACACTATACAAATTTATTTTCTTAATTTCTTAGCTTGCAAACAGAAAATGTGTTATTTAGACTAAAACAAAAGTTCTATTATCAACCATGCTTATTCAACATTCTCATCAAGGGCTAACAGTGCTTTAGTAAAAACGTTAAATACAGTATATTGACAGCTCAATATCATGATATTATCATGCTAAAGCCATGCCTGGAGTAACAGTGAAATATGTTACAGTTGATTGCATTTTATCAAACTGTGATGTGATGTGTAAATTGTAATGTTTATTTGGTCTTTACTGAATGTTTGCTACAGGCACAATATATATGCATCATTTCCCATACTTAACATACCCCTAGCTTTAAACACATCTAATTCAGTTTGTGGTTCATAGATTTCATCAAAATATTGTACACTGCACTATCTCAACATTTTTTACTGTCATATCTATTATGACGTTTGCATGTTATTGTGTTTGCTTAGTGTAACATCATTATGCTGACAGGGTGTTTTCATAAGGTTATGTTGTTATTAACAATCTGATCATCAAGCACCTGCCTAAGAGCTTGCGTCAAGGCCAAATGTGGCCACTTTGAGCACAAACTTTAAGGACTAGTTCACGGTGATTGTCTCCATAATCTCCATAGCTGTTTTAAATTTTGTAAAAATTTGCCAGGTATTAATGATCTTACACTAAATTGTTTGTTACGGTGTTGCTAATTTTCGGACATGGTGTATATGATTAAATCTCCTCATTACACTACATTACAGGTGAACCTTTTATTGGATGGTGACATGGAGCAGCAGCGACCAGACACTCCGGTGTTCTGTGCCTCGGAGAACTCTGTGCCATCTGATGCCTTGACTTTGCTTTCCAGCACAGATCCAGAACATCGTGGGGTCAATGTCCATCATCTGGAGCGATGGCGTGACCGAATCGAGATTCGCCATTACCTCACTGTGACGTCGGCACGATCCAGTCAGGTGAACAATGTTGTTTCTGTTGAAATAGTCAATAGTTTGTAAATGCTATTGCAATGCTTAGAAAGTATTTAACAAATTAAGTTAAAAATTCAAATACTATTTATATACTATTGTAGTAGTCGAGTCCTGGCTGACTATTGAGGACTCTTTTAAATAGAAACAGAAATTTAGTCACTGGAGATAGTGCTAGTGTTTCACTGCCTCTTTAATAGACTTTGCTCTAGCGTTTTAGGGCTCGTCCTCAGAGTTAGTTAAGGCACTTTTTAAGTTGCCAGATTCTTTTCTGTTATTCTGCTTCGTTGAGTATGTTTGCGTGCTTGTTGTTTTTTTATATATATGTGTGCACTGCTACAATTATGTATTGTGGATAAACTTGAGTATATATACGAGGGTCGTTCAATAAATTCCAGGACTGTTCTTCTCAGTAAGCATTGAGTGACCGTTGAAAACCAAAACTATTATGAAGTTGTACTGCCACTATTTTACATCACTTACCATGGTTTAATTTATCATTATTATTATGATATAAATTATACGCATTGATTTTTGGTATCATCACAGAATAATCATGAAATTTTCAAGTCGCAGAAGGCATAGGAAGTGCTGAAATTTATTGTAGATTATCTGTAGTATTTAGCAGTGACACTTTATCATGTTTGAAAGTATTTGAATAGTTCGCCCACTTTTGCAGCGATCATCAGTCAGTTAGTGATGATGTCCATGTTAAAGCACTGCATATGGCAAAAACGATCAGCTGCAGGCAAAGCATTTTTTGGACACTCGGAGACTTGTTCTCGCAGACTCTCTGCCTGAATGACATACTGTGAATGCAGAATATTACTGTGCATTATTGTCTGATTGATTATGACCAGCGATTCGCAGCAATTGACAAGGTTTGCTGCAGAAAGGTGTCGTTCTTCAACACGACAGTGCACCACTATGCAATAGGCTTGTTAAGCAGTTGAGAAAGGCTGGGAATTGCTACAACATTTGCTATCTGGACTGTATAGCAAATGTTGTAGCAATTCCCAGCCTTTTGCTATACAGTCCAGATTTAGCTCCAAGTGATTTTTCATTTGTTTGGACCACACAACGAATCACTTGGAGACGTTAAGTTTAAGAACGATGAAGATGTTCAACAGCATGCATCCAGAAATTTAAACAGGGTGCTAACAAAAACTTAATGCTACAGGTTCCGTCCGACTTGTAGAACAATGGGAACACTGCAGTGAACTGCAGGGACAATATGTTGGAAACTAACATAACTGTCAGAAATGTGGGATTTACTGTTCTGGAATTTATTGAACGACCCTCGTACATATATAGTGAGAATTTTTCTGCTTCCGCCAACATAGTGTGGCCAGGGGCATTATGTTTTCGGAGTGTTCGTCCGTTCGTCCGTGCATGCATGGACTTTGAGTGGGGAGTGCAAATATCTTCAGAATGACTGAAGATATTGACAAGCGGTAAAAGGCGTTAACAACCACAATCTCTTCTGCATTGAACAATAGAAAATTGGTGAACTATGGTCCACTAACAACGATGGTTTGTTGGCTAATGTTTACCCACCCTAATTCGACACTGCACGCTTTTAGACAGCGTTTGCAAGCCATTTTACAAGCCTAGACAGTTGACATTGCGCGTATAGTGATGCAGTCACATTTCTTATTAATTTCTCTTTTAATTCGTCAAACCACCTAATTCTTTTTCGATCTTTTTTTGATCAACTAAACTTGAACTCTTTCTGCAACATTAGGGTTTGGTCAGTAATTTTGTCGTTTTTTTGTTAATTGGTAATTAATCAATTAACAACACTTTCTCTGTGTAAACATTATTTTCTCGCTGCAAAGTTCTGCAGCATGGCTCATTATCTGTGCAACTAATGAATATTCATAAGATGCGACGAATCATGTCCGCATTTTCGTCATGCATGACCAATCACTGGCAAGCTTCGACATTTAAGGTCCACTTATTGCTTGGCTGCAAATAGATTTGTGATTTCTACTTTTTCGCGTTATGCGCCGCAATACGCTGTCTTTGTGATAGATAGCTCTTTGTCACATGTTGGCAGAGGCATAATAGTCGACACAGTCATAACCACTATCTAGTTGATTACTAGTATTATTTTTTGAGTAACAAGGTCAACTGTTGGTGTTAACACTGCAGACAGGTGAACATCATCATCATCGGTCATGTCTCAAAGAGTTGGATCTCTCATACAATGACTTTGATGAAGTGCCATCTGGTTTACCATGTGTCGCTCCATGTCTGGAGCGGCTTAATCTCTCACACAATCAGCTGACGAGGTTTGGCCCAATAGACTGTTACCCCGCCTCACTCCGCCTGCTGGATTTGTCCCACAACCGGATCACTGCTCTGGTGGATCTGTGTTTGGAAGATTCACGTGGCAGCGCATCTTCGACATCCACCCCAATACCAACACCATCTCTTCTCATTTCCACGTCTCAGCGATGCTTTAGTCCGTTCTCTCTGAAAGGGTCAGTTACAACGTGTGTGCGATGCAACAATTATTTTAATTATCTATGTGATGCAGCCTTTATTTACTGATCTAGCAACTGTTACTGCCTTCTTCAGAATGATTTCTATTCACCACTGGCATAGATGTGAAGAAATTGATAGGCATCTCATTTCTGTTGATCATTTTGTGTTGTTATTCTTGTCTTTTTATATATCTTATTAATCACTGTTTTAACCGATTACGTTCAAAGGTAGATCGATTATTTTATTCTGGCTTTTTGAGGTAGCTGTTTGCTAGCATTAATTAGTCTGATTTTAAAAACAATTTAGATTAAACTATTATTTTTTATTTGTCTGTTGTATGATTTTGCTCTTGCAATGAAGTTTGGTGAGTGTTGGCTGAAGTGAAAGCAGTCTCTTATTGGCTAGTTTAAGTAATTATATGCATGTTCTGTTGCAGTGGTCAGTTGTTTCTTATTCGGAGTTTCCCGGGTAGGAGTTTTTCTCCAGCTGTATCTGCATCAATACAGGCTTCGAGCTTGAATTCCCCCGCGTCATCCAGTCCGGTGTGTTTCCACCGGCATCATCGGCAGCTGGATCGACTACGCTCTCTGCGATTGGACAACAACTGCATCAACCAACTTTCATTCGCTGACTCTGACGTCCAATCGGATAGTTTAAAATCAGTTGTGAGCTCTACCGTTAGCACACCAAAGCTACATGCCAAGAGGTTCTCACTCCAGTCTGACAATACGAACGTGTTCAGTGACGACCGAAGCCAAGCTGATCAGCTCTACTTTCCCAACGTCACTCTCCTTGATCTTAGCAACAACAGCATTGAATACATCCCTCTATCAGTGACCCGCATGACACAGCTTGCTGAACTTAAGATATCCAACAACGGCATCCGTGAGCTTCCATGTGAGATGGGACTCATGAAGAAGCTCTGGTTCCTGGACTACTCCGGCTGTCCAGTTGAGACCACACTGCGGTCGCTGCTTGGAGACAAGGCCAGGAAGACAGCATCGGTCCTTGGATATCTGAAATCCGTCCATGAGGAAGCAACAACTTTCAACCGGATGAAACTGATGTTCGTCGGCGTTCAGGGGATCGGAAAGACGACTCTGCTGACCCAGCTTCGACGTGAGGAGGGCTGCAAGCTGCCCCCATCATCCGCCAGCCACTGGACCCAGAGAATGCATGCCATGTCAGAGGTCAAGAACAAAGATCACAAGGGTCAGAACATCTCAACGGTCGGGGTCGACATTGGCGACCTGGTGATTCGTCGACGTGACTGCGAGGTCGTGTTTCGGACGTGGGACTTTGGTGGACAGAGAGAGTACTACGCCACCCACCAGTACTTTCTCACCAAGAGGTCGCTGTACCTTGTCGTCTGGCGGCTTACTGATGGTGAGAAGGGCGTTGCTGAGATTCTACAGTGGCTTATTAATATACAGGTAAGTTGCTCTGCAGTGATAATTGGTTTTTTGTGATTTCTGTGGTGCTTTAATGCTGTTAAGAATGTTGTCTTGCTAAGACCACTGTGATGCTTCTAAAGGTAGCAGCATCTTGCAGTTAGCATCTTTTAATGGATGCACATATGATGATGTGTAAAGCTCAGAATGGAATGCAGTGGAATGGCATTCAGAGCTGATTGTTTTTAGAATTCGTTAATTAATCTGTTTTTGTGGTCTGTGCATCATGTGTATGGTACTCTATGCATCTGTGTTTGTCTGCATGTTTTTTATATCGTTGTATTTGTATCTTTGTATGTGCGTGTTTGTATAATGTGGGATTGAGTCTTACTTGGGTCGCTATCAATATCAAATGGATGGACAGGTGACTCTCTGTGGACATTTAAACCATCTTACCAGATACCAAGGTCAACTTATCCTGTCATCTTTCTGGTACCAGTTTGTCTGCCAGTGCTTTGCTGGGCTTAAGGAGGGGTGCATTTACCTGCGTAAGATGGCGGGTAACAAAGCGTAATTTTACATGTTAGGTGACACTTCATAGCTCTGCGATGAGTTTTATGAAGTACTATATTATACATCCTTTAACCTTTAATATATGCCTATGTTCTACTGTCTGTCTGTGCATCTGTGTGAAGGCTCGTGCACCCAACTCTCCAGTAATAATTGTGGGCACCCACTGCGACATCGTACAAAGGACCCAACCAGCCGGCTGGGTTGAGGAGCTTGGTCGAATGGTTGAACGGCGCTACATGCCCTGTGCCGAGCCAGACAAATTTGGACTGCCACGAGTCCTTGGTCACATGGAGGTGAGTTGTCGAGGCAGACTCATTGGACGAAGTCTCCGCAACCTCGCTGACTTCATCTTCAACGTCGCCATTGATGAACATCTACCTGGTATGCACTTACCTGCAATAATTAACTACTTGTCATTTACTTACATCTGATAATTTACCTGCCCACTGATTACTTACTATACAGAGTCATTGGACGAAGTCTGCACAGTCTGGCTGATTTTTACGCGCGAAAGCAGAATGCTTCGCACGTCTTTGCCATCATCTGTCCGTCCGTCCGTCTGTCTGTCTGTCCGTCCGTCTGTCTGTCACACTCGTGATCTGTATCAAAACGGTGCAAGCTAGGATCACGAAATTTTCACCGTGGGCTGCCCCAAGGTCTCTAGTTTATCGTGACAAAATTTTGTGCCACTGGGTGCAGGGGTTCCCCTCGAACGAGGGCGTCGAAGACGGATACCCCCCTAAAAAAGACGC
>Ga0209367_1005015_pt1 | contig 18353 bp, 9 predicted proteins | sample WorMetLIZISLAND2_FD_187412 | JGI IMG/M metagenome (GOLD analysis project Ga0209367, IMG submission 187412) | Marine gutless worms symbiont microbial communities from Max Planck institute for Marine Microbiology, Germany - Olavius geniculatus... ... | reverse complement strand
GTGCCCCCCCTTAAATACGCCACTGGACGTGACTGCTAGTTCTAGACTTATATTAGATGCTGCTAATGCTTAGCCTCTGAGTACTGGCAGTTTCACCGTCAGTTGTCACAATAAACAAATTCCACACAAAAGTACAACTAAGTTGATAAAACGTTCGTGGGTTAATCTTCCCAGCTCAGGTGGGGAAAGCTAAGGGTGGGAAGCTTTCCCCCCCTGACCTAAATTGGAGACAGTTTGTCTCCATCCCCCCCTCTGTGGAAGGCCCTGCGGTCAAGCACTTGATAATGATAAACGATAGGCCTACTCACTTTTTCCAGAGAACGCGAATGGATAAAGCAAACAGTGAACACTTAGACCCCACAAATGATAGCACACATGTACAGACCTGCCGTTGTTTCCGGGCATTTTTAACAGCTGCTGTTACCTGAATAACTTTATTGTGAAGTCGATAAAAACATTGTATTTTCTAGCACTATAAAGACTGTTATTTTTGATTAATAATTAATCATAACCTAATAAAATAATAAAATAATAATAATAAAAGAATTAAATAATAATAATAAATAATAATAAAATAATAATGTTAATAAAATAATAATGTTAATAAAATAAATTTTCTCACTTACTTATTTACTTACTGACTACTTAAGTTTTTGAAAACCTAAACAAACTTACTGGATTTTTAAAAAAGGCTCCAAGACAAAAGGAAAGAGAAGGGAAAGGCATAGGGATTGGGGAACTGGTTCCAAAACTCCTCAGAAAGGACAGATGCTCCTGTTGACAAGACTATATTATACTGAGTGCGTATAATACGTGTGAATAATAGATAGACGGGTCAGCGGTAAACGATCCATCATCAAACGACGCTTGAAAGCCGGATTGAAATCACGCAAGCCTGCACGCTGAGTGGTACATCGTGGGTAGTCCCGTGAATGCGTGATCAAAAATGCGGGCTCGGCTATATAGCTAGTGGCTCTATCTAATTCACGATATTTTAGACAAGAAACCCAGCTGTCGGGCCTGTCGCTAGGAAAGACGAACAGTAAACAAGCTGTCGAGTCGCTGTTTCGGCACTGTGCCGTCAGCAATCGCCGCACGTTTACAATTGATGCAAGCAGCAACTTTGCGTTGAAAATTGCGACCAAACCGCTAAATAATTATAGCGGCATGGTTATTAATGACAGCTCCTATAATAACTATTGCCCTATTCAACCCTACCATAGCCGACCCTTACGACGTAACGTTTAGCCACAATACATGCGGTACAGACAGACGACAGCTTGTGCCAAAGGGACGACCGTTAGTGCGGTAGGTCAAAATTATTTCCAATATGTCGAAAATCTACAGACAGATGAATTTTCGGCTGAATAGAAATATCACTGCAGTTACTGCGATGCCAAATAAATTTCACGGAAAATCGTAGATGAAGCAGTAAATTAAGTCGACATAACAAGAAGCACAGTTTCCGCTGGAATGGCCGACCGTACTACCCGGCAGTTTGTGAGGCATTATGGCTGTTTACTGGGATAGGAGAGGGTCGGCAATGGAGAAATTAGATAAAATATAAATAGATGTCTATAGCCTGTTACTTGTAACCATTTTTCTGATACAGTTTGGCCGTAATGCGCTATTCAAATTTTGGGGTTGATAAGGGAGTACGGACCCCTATTTCGAAACAACGATGGTAGTTTAAAGCATTGATAAGTTCCTATAGACTGTCAATAGTAACCGTGCTGTTAACTGAAGCGGTTTGCCATAATTCGCAATGCAAGTACTTTGGGGTGCGATCAGTACACCCGTTTGGAGGAAATAGGCCTAATAGGTTGTGAGAGGTCCAGTGTGGTATCATAAGGTAGTAGTCGAGCATCTCTATTTACTTGTTTAGACAGTTTTTCCCGTAAGACGTACCTTTTAGCCACAATGCATGCGTTACAGACATTAGACGACAGACTGGCATAGGCCTGCGACATAGACCAAAACGTTTAAATCACAAAAGACATATCAACTACACATACGTCACACATACGGACCTTGTAACAGCGATACTTGTACAGCAGAACGAAGACGACGGTGGCGACAATCACGAGCGTGATCACAATGGCAACGATAATCAACGCCTGCAACAACTTCCACGTCCAGTCAGCACCATCGTCTGCTGGCTCGAATGACATAATAATCGACCTGTACATGTTCCGCATTCTATCATAAACAGAACGTGCAGAAAATGATGCAGAGAAAACTGAACTTCTTAGCTCGCATATAGGCCTACATGATGCAAAATAGCAAGTTGTTTTGAGCATAGCGGATGGCATAAACAAGACAGGAAACTCCGAAAGAAGATGGACAGACAAACTAGCGGACTGGCGCAACAAAGATATTGACAATCCTTGTACGGATTGGCGATGGACAGGACGAAATGGACTCATTGTCTCTTTAGCGTCCGTCCGTGCGTGGCTTGGTAGTCTAACGGTAACGTGTCGGACTTTGAATCCTGAGGTAACTCAGAGGCGCAGGTTCAACTCCGCACCGGTACACTGTCGGGTAATGACCTTAGGCAAGTTGTTCACACACATGTGCCTCTGTCACCAAGCAGTATAATTTGGTACCGGCTTCACCGTAAACAGGCACACCGGGCGATACACTGGCCCCGTATCCGTGGTCTCGCAGTGTAAAAACTGGTGTCTGGCTGAGGGCCTTAGGAAACGGAGATCAGCGCCGCACTATGGGCCGTAAGGCTCGGGAAGAACTTTACGTTTTTTACGTTTACGTGCGTGCGTGCGTGCGTCCGTCCGTCCGTCCGACTTTTGAGGCGCATATCTCCATAACGGTGCAAGATAGACGCATGGTCACAGGACCAGCCATGAGAATTCGCCCACAGTGAGTCGAATGGTCACGTGACCGATGACGTCACGTGACCCCAAGATGTCAAGGTCGTGACCCCATTATTTTCGAGGCAGCACTTAAACTGTTTAATTTTCACCACTGGCCAACACAGCTCACTCAGTTAATTTATACAGACTTTTCTGTTAGCTATCGAGATGCATTGGACAGACTTCGTGTTCGTTTGAACAGTATCTTGTTTGTGAAAATACTATGTCATAGACACCAACGGGCTCACGGACCGAGAGATAGAGAGATACAGACAGACAGAAGAGAGAAAAAGAGGTTCCACACTCCACAGATCAGTTGTAGCCTATACGCAGTAGGGCAGCACATGTTCAGGTCGGCGGTGTGAGGAAATACAGAGTGGCACAACATAAAGTGCAGCATTTCATTTTTATTCTTTCCATACAGATGCGGACAACTAGCGTAATATGTTGGGCATCCGCTGGCTCTCAGCTAGTTTTGGTTAAAAATCATTAAAAATCGAATACAAATTGTTTATCACACATTTTGCGCTGGTACCGTACATGTACTTTTTTGCAGAGGTCTACTATCTGAAAATACATTAAAATCGCAAAGGTCAATTTTGACTGTAGTAGGCCTTTAACTGATACAAAACGGTTACTGGTAGCGAGCTCAGCCTCTGTGTCCGCTTTTTAGCACATTCGGTCATGCTGCAACACTGACCTTTAAAGCTTCTACCTTCAACCCAAGGCCTGTCAGTTTATCTCTGTCTCGTCCCGTAACGCATTACTGAGAAAAGTTTGGAACTGAAAACTTTTTTTAGCTAATCTTCAGTGCCCTGTCACCGATGACGACGATGATGATGATGATGATGACGCTGATGAAGTGATGAAGCAAGCTCAGTCACCGGTAGACGCGCGGCTGTGCGGCGTAGCTGGTGACCGTGTTGACCGTCAGGACGACTAGCAACATGCACAGTGAAATGGGGACGAACAGAGCGGTGACGCTGGCGGCACCGTAGCTTCGTCGTCGTCGGCGTCGTCGTCGCTGTTGTCTTCTCTCATCATCCCTTGCTGCTACTGCTGCTGCTGTTCCAGTGACGCCGTGCTATGCACAATGCACACGAATTCACGTTATAGTTTAAACTCACATTGCCCGAAGACTTACTATTGTAGAACCATTTTTAATGTTTTATCATAAAATAAGAGGAATGTTTTTAGCCCTTCTACATTTCATCAAATTTCTCTACGCTTCAGTGTGTCGTATTTTCTGCATTTCATTACTATTACTCAAGGTCTGATTTGTAAACCACGCAACCGTTACTTTGTGTTTGAGAAAGATGTATATTTCACATTGTACAGAAACATTTCCATCCTTGAAGTCTCGATCGGTGATCGGCGTAGTGCTTATCGACGCCGAATAATAATACTGTTCACATACAAGAAATTTGAGCTAATGCTCACGAGACGCGCGAAAGCCTATAGCAGTTCCGGTTCAGTAGTTTAGTTAAAAATTTGGATGTTCACGCTAAGTTAATATACAAATATTAAATTCTCTATCTGAATCGCATAACGATAGTTCCGTGACGCCACCTTGTGAATGATACAGACTTGTGTCGCAGTTCGAAATCGTCAAAAAATCCATAAAACCCCCAATTTTGGCGTTCAAGGTCATTCAAGATCATTCGGCGCCAATCGAGAGCCAGTGTACGACTTCCTATTAGTGATTAATAGTAACTTAAGCCCTATCTCGCACCGTTACTGAGATACAGCGACTTATTGGCCAAAAATCGCAAATTTTGCCCATCCCCCTTTCATTTAGCGCCCTCGTTCGGAGTGACCTACTTCGAGTTTATGAAAAAGCTTTACGGTTCCTAAAACTAGAGTCTTCTAAGCAGCCGATGGTGAAGATTTGGTGATCCTACCTTGCACCTTTTTTGACTGATCCACCCGTGTGACGGACGGACGGACAGACAGACGGACAGAATTGCGATGGCTAGACGCGCTGAAAGCAGTAGGTGCTTTCGCGAGTAAAAACCACGGACATTTACCTACAACAATGCCAACATACAGGCTGGACCAAAAAAAGTAAGCTATTGCACTTTGTCCATATTTTCGCTAAATATTGATCAATTTTTACAGTTTTTTACCAGTAGACTCTGTAAGAAATTTGCTACTCAGGGACATGCACATTACACTTATTATGTCGCTACACTACCTTGTAAAATATAAACGTACAATATCTACAAATGGACAAAAAATATAATGGTAATTTTTTTAGTATTTAACTTAAATGTTAAAATATGAGTTATAGTAAGTGTCAAACAAATTGGAAGACATATTAAACATTTATGTAAAATAATTTGAACCATTTTACTGCGCATTAATTTTCCATGTACATTAATGCTGGTTGATGGCAGCAAGTTTGCTCAGTTAACTGCATAAACAAGCAGAGCAATGTATTTCAATTGTGCGGCCCCACAAGTTGTGCACTATTTTTGAAAGATGAAAACTTACTTCGTAGCTACACCTAAATCTTTTTGCCACTTATTATAACTTATATTTAACATTTTACCTGAATACTTAAAAATTTACCACTCGATCTTATTAGTTATTACCATCTGTAGATATTGTGTACGTTTTTACATATTTATATTTTACAAGTTAGTGTAGCGGCATAATAAGTGTGATGTGCACACCACTGGGCAGCAAATTTCTTTCAAGGGCTAATGGTAAAAAATTGTAAAAATTGGTAAATGTTTAGCGAAGATATAAAAATACAATTGCTTACTTTTTGGCCCATCTTGTACGACATACTATACTAACCTCATTTTCAGTCGGCATAACTCGATTTGCGTGCAAAGGTTACTCAAATTCTAGTCGAACGTTAAACGATGCTTTGTAAACAATTCGTGACGTAAACAAATACATAGGAGTGATATTACGTCATTAGTCATCCACGAACATGTTTTTGAAGGAAGTAAAACTAAGAGGTTAATATAAATTATATAATGTCTTGTTTGTTTTGGATCAAAACAGGCATGTTATTCGTATAAAATCAATTAGCTGTGTAGGTTGAACAATACCACCAGTTAATAACACGTGCAAAATTTAGTGTGGTGGTTTACTGCAATTAAGTCTCAGCTGGCTTGGTCTACACTCTACAGAGAGAAAAAGTTCAAAAACAGAACATGGTCTTGTCACGCACTCAACGCACTTTAGCTAAGTCTTTGCGCCTTAAATTTGCAAAGTGAAGTATTTAAGAAATGTCCGACTGAGTACGGTGTGCTGCGAGAATGACATATCTGATAAACTTGTGTCAGAAGACGGAAGAGCGATTACTATCGTAAAAACAGTTTGTGCTGCATGAAGACATGGGGAAGTGGAGCAGTCGAAGGGAGAGCGGAAACTCGGCGTACTTAGTTCTCCTGCTTACGCCGGTCAATGATGGAAGCCGCGCCTCCGGAAATACCTGCCCTTTCATCCCCTCGTTTTATCCCCCAAGTTTCCAATCAATCTCTTGTCCTCCCTCTTAAGGATGGGCCGGTATCGCAAGTTCAGATTTCATAGACACCGACACGATATTTATAAAATAAGCCTATCGCGATATCGATTTTTTTTGAGTAGGCTATGCATAGGCCTTAGTGTTATATGCAGGAATTCCACCGAACTTTATTTAGAAAAATTTCACACGCCAAAAAAGTTTAAATTTTTAAAAACATTTTGGGGTCAAAATTACATGTTATATACGGGTAGGCCTATTTTTGTAATCGTTTGCAGACTGCAATGCACCGATGTGAGTAAAAAACGTCCTAAAGTCTGACTTGTTTCTAATGGTTAATTCACTTTTACGACGCTTATGCGACTCAATAGTTGTGTTGAGTCGTCTTAGGTTTGAAATGGCCATAATTGGCTAATAATTTATACCCTGCACGTATTTGCCTACATTAGTATGAACAAAGGTTCGAGTTTGCAGTCGCGAATGTCAAACCAATACTGAGTACAAAAACGCAATCTAAGTCAGTGTAATCAAATAAAATACTGCAAAATGTATGTAACAGTACTACAGAGAGTGCAGCAAAATACGCCACTTTGAGATCTAAAATTCCAAAAAATTTTGAGAAGTACCACAGCCCGCTACACAAATTCTTTGGAGAGTGCCTAAATTATCGTTTATCAAATGCTTGTCAATTTTGTCTACGTATTTACTGTATAATAATGCGTTACTTTGATCAAAAATTTAACAATTAAAATTTTTATTAATCGTTAACAATTTTTAAAGACTAGGCCTAATCGCGTGGTTAATCGTCAATTTCTACAAGTTCAGTTACTGCAACAACTGGTGACACGCCGTGCCAGTTAAAAACGAATCGCAAAAGCGGAAAAACTGCTAAGACGTACGCCCTACGTGACTGGGAAAATATTTATTGAAAAATGAGTCATGTTAGTTCCTTTCAAAAGTTGATACAAACGTAGAGTTAATATCGCTATTTCGATGTATCGACTCATCCTTACAGCAGCTGCAGCCGTTGTTGTTGTTTGCTGCTGCTGCTGCTGTTGCTGCTGGGTACGGAGGCGGATGCATGCAGCCAGCGTGAATAATCTCCAGGCGACAGTCGAGACCAGTGTGTGATGTGCCGTGTCTGCAACGACCACCAACACAAGCGCCGCCGCCGCGTGCATAGGTGCCACCGCTTCCAGGATGCGGCGCTGGCGACTGCAGCATGGAGCGATCAGTTGCTAAGCACACACCAACAGCAACAGCAGCAGCAGCAGCAGGCAGTAAAGCATCTGCCCATTACTGCAACGTGTGCATCACAGCGATCAGATCGACCGACAACCACGTGTCATCCCGTGGCACCGCCGCTATAGATAACCGTCTAACTACTGGTGATAGGCTTACTGGTCCCACAGCAGCCGACCGGAGGACGACGATAGCCGACCCTACATCCGACGACCGAAACACGATTGTCTCGTTCCTTCGTTCGATTACACTCCCAGGCGGCGAGTGAAACTCTGCAACTGATAACGCCGCCAGCCTGCCACAATGTTGCCGAGTCACGACTGGCGACATACGATGGAGCTCAATGAGTCGACGCATATACTCGAGTCGCGGGTAAGTCTGCCGTCCATTATCTGTCTGTATCAGTAGACTCTAGACGTCTGTCAGCGCGGGTCTGTCTCTGCAGTCGAGATGCAACTGACGGTGTTTAGTGCCACTGCAAGTTCCTCGGTGCCGATGTCGGTATGTTGCGCCGAGGACTTCTATTTAATTTGTGTAAAAACTAATAATTTATTTAAGCAGCAATTTAGGCCAACTCAGCCTAACCATCCCTCCGTCGGTAGGCTTATGAGTACCACCGAGAGCTGAGGCGTAAACAGGCACACCGCGCGATGCACTAGCCTCGTAATCGGTGGTCTGACAGTATAAACTGCATGGTGTTTGAGATTAGCGCCGTGTTGCCGCCCTGTGGGTCTTATGTATAGAAAAGGACGTTTACTCTTGTAAAAGCCAGATAAAGAACTGCAGCTTTGTTGAATTTAACACGTATAGCAAAATGTTGTGATCAGAACAACGTATTTCGGTATGGCGGGTTCGGTTAGTACTTTGATGGGTGACCGTCAGCATGTTTGTAACCAGCCACCCAGGTCAACTCAGCCTGGCCATCCCTCTGTGGGTAGGCGCAATGAGTAGGCCTACCACCAAACGCTGGACCGTAAACAGGCACACTGCGTGATATACTAACCTCGTACACCATATTCTGGCAGTGTAAACAGGTGTCCGGCTGAGGGACAAAACAAGAAAAGCCCAGGTAACGCAAAGGGGAACGCGCGACAGCCATGCATGTGTGAAGGTCCAATGCGAACGAAATCTAAGTTCACAACGATGTTTCATTTAACTCGACGGCGGATGACGCCTAGCGCCATATCTAGTGCATAAATTTCAGTATTGCGCACCACATGCAATGCATGAATTTCATTATTATTGGTTTAAATCGCAAATTTTTTCCATAAAACTTCTATTTTAGCATTTAAGATCATCCAAGGTCATCGAATTCAGTGGCAATCAAAAGTCAGTGTAGACTTTCTAGTGATTAATAGTAACCTAGGCCCTATCTCGCACCGTTATTGAGATACAGCGACTTATTGGCAAAAAATCGGAAATTTTTCCCACCCCCTTTCATTTAACGCTTTTGTTCAGGGTGACCCCCTACGAAGTTATGGAAAAGCTTTACGGTTTCTAAAACTAGAGGCAGCCGACGGTAAAGATTCGGTGATCTTAGCTTGCGCCGTTTTTGACCGATCCAACCACCCGTGTGCCGGACAGACAGACAGACAGACGGACGGACAGAATTGCGATGGCCAAGACGCGCAATAGTAGTACATGTACCTGCTGTCGCGCGTAAAAACGGAAATCGCCACCTTACGGCTCGAATGATACTTTGTCGTGTCAGGCCTACTGGTATACCGTGAAGTTGTAGCGGTCGATTCAGCTTTTAATTCTATTCTCCGTATAGAAGTAAAACGAATACTACATTTTGGCTTTCGTGACCGCATTATATTTGAGGCGCCATATCTCCATAACGGTGCAAGATAGACGCATGGTGACGATGGACCTTTTATGGTGAAGCGCTCATGACGAATCGAATGGTCTCGTGACTGACAAAGTGACAATGTCTGTTGTTTAGTTAAAATAATACAGAAGGATGAAAGGATCGTTGCTGCTCTACAATTTGAAATTAAACTGTTTGATTTTTTTCTACCGGTCTAAGCGGCTCATTGATTATATTTATACGGACATATACTGTAAACTATCGAAGTGCGTTGGACAGACTTCGTGTTCGTATGAACATTATCTTGTTTATTCTGAAAATTGGAGAATTCTTCACCTGCGAATAACCGCAGTGATACATGCACGGCTGTGTGTATGCTCACAGTCGATGCCGGAGAGTCCGGAGTCGACACGCACATCTCGCAGTGATTTGACGTCACACCTGGCGGAACTCGATGATGAGGATGAAAAACTGCGTCAAGACCAGCTGCAGCAGCAGCGTAGCACCATCCCAATGGCCGCGTTCAACTTCATCAACTCAATAATTGGCTCCGGCATCGTTGGTAAGTTCAGTGCGTTTTGTGCGACCGGCCTAATGGGTCGCATTTACGGGTCTTGCTCGCAGTTTTTGAACTTGACCTTAAAGGGTTGTTTTGGCTTTTGTCCAGTAGTGAACGTACAAAATTTACCTCGTTCGTCGAGTGAGTATTTTATTAAGATCCAATTTTCTTACTCAATTTACAATAGGTATCCATTCGTGACGGTACTAGTTACAACGGACGATATCCTACACTGTATGTTTTGTGGTGTTTGATTGAAATGCCTTGACTGTTCTGACATTGTTAGCATCACCACATCGTTTGCCTTCCTGTTCGTTTGTCTTACACAAACTCTTAATTGGAAAACAGAACTGACGCGAACGTTCCCCAGTGCATGAGTGGCAGATGTGCGAATGTTGAGCGCAAACTGTCAACTGTCAAGCGGACGGCCGCACACACGCCCGCACTCGACGCCGATATTTTTGCTTCTCGGTGGCAAGAAGCAGGAGCAATTGTGCTCAGTTTTAGCTTGTCAGTGAATTTTCGTCCCATAATACTAAATTTGGATTTGAAAGTTTTCCATTTTGGGAAATTTTAGGGTATAAATAAAATTTTGAGCACCAGTATCATTACCGTCGGAAACTTGCGACTGTCTGTTTGAATGTCGCAGCTTTTTATTTTCCTCTCAATCTTTTTAACTTCGGACGCTGGTACTACAGCGCACGACGGTGTGCGGGTCTTTTTGATCACAGGGTTCTGGCATTATGACGAATGGCGAACAAATTTTTTTCACTGACACACTCTGCAAACATTTTGCAATAAAGTGATTATTACATATCCCATCACACCGTAAATGCGTGTCTACACTACCTTGTGAAATATCAATGAAATATGCATATATAACGATAATAACAAACATGTATTTTGATAAAATTGAAAAAAACACTTCAGACCAACATTGCAGTGAATGATCTCTGTGACACTAAACTGTGTGGGTTTAACTCAGTCTAGCGTCATACGGATCATTTATCGCAATGTTGATCTGAAGTGTTTTTTCATTCACCTAAATTTTTGTTACTGTCGTTAATTTTTGCTTACATTTATATTTCACAAGGTAGTATAGAGACGCATTTACCGTGTGGTGGGATATAAAATAATCGCATTATTGCAAATTGTCCGCAAAGTGTGGCAGTAAAAAAATTTGGTGAAGATATAGACAACAGTAAAGTGTCACTTTTTATGGCCCACGCTGTATATGGCTGACTGCGACGAACGTGACCTTTTTGTCGTCACGAAGACATTTTTATTTTCCTAGCGGCGAGGAAGCGAGTTGAGTGATTGGACAGATCAGTGTACTCGTTAGAGCACACATACACAGGCCTTCTGAGTCACTAACTGCCAACGATCATTAGTGCGAATAAAAAACTAGGTCGGCCTAGTTGTATATAGGTCGGCATACTGTACGGCCGCCCGACTAAACTTTGTCCGTTTGACGTGAAAATTGGCACACTCGTTGACCCTGTTATTTGCGGTCACTGGAAAAGATCAAGAAGTGTAGAAGTCTGCCTAGTGGAAGTGTGCTGCCTAGTGGTGTTGACTGTCGTGACGATTGTGTTTTCGGGAGCTACTGTTGGGTCTGGCGTGGTGGGGGTCTGGTGTTTTCGATGGCCGTATTCGGCGCCTCCCTGCTCGAGAGAGACTCGCGGAAGGGGTTTGCCATCGGAGTGAAACTAGACATGGAAAACATTCGGAAAACAAAAAAAAAATGACCCTGTCCTACATTGCAGAGGACAGAGGAGGGAATTGGTAATATTCGCATCTATGGCTGAAAGCAGCTGGACGACGAAGACCTGACCTGATATGAGTTGTCTCTGCCCTGGAAAACTTTCACACTAATTTGGATTTTTCTGAAGTTTTTTGCTTTCGAGTTAGGAACCCGTAGCAGAGAGAGAGGAGAACGGACGAAGAGGCAAAACCCGAATAATGTGGCCTGTTAGTACGACCGCATAATAGCGGCCGTTTTGCAACGCTGTTTGTACGACACGAGAGAACGTACACAACACACGCGGCTGCAAATCAATATCCAGTGCGACAGTTGGTCCATCTGACGGTCGACGCAGATGGGGAGTAAAAATCCCGTGTTTCCGGTTGCTGACGTCCGTTTCTAAACAAGAAATTTGAGCTAATGCTCACGAGACGCGCGAAAGCCTATAGCAGTTACTGGACAACGACGGTAAAATAACGACTTTTATGGGGGTACCGCTCTTTGATGCCCTCGTGCGCAAGTTTCCTTGAATCTAGAAAATCGAGACCTGGACCGTCAAAATTTACGTCTAATGCTGAAAATTTCATACTCAGTGTCCTTGTCCATATCTATCTCAATTGGTTTTGGCGCAGTTCGCTCTGGAAATGTGTCTCGCAGACCGAAATCACCAAAAATCCATAAAACCCCCTATTTTGCCGTTTAAGGTCATTCAAAGTCATTGAATTCAACGCCAATCGAGAGCCAGTGTACGACTTTCTATTAGTGATTAATAGTAATTTAGGCCCTATCTCGCACCGTTACTGAGATACAGCGACTTATTGGCCAAAAATCGCAAATTTTACCCACCCCCTCTCATTTAGCGCCCTCGTTCGGGGTGACCGCCTTCGAATTTATGGAAAAGCTTTACGGTTCCTGAAACTAGAGTTTTCCGGGCAACCGACGGTGAAAATTTGGTGATCCTAGCTTGCACCGTTTTTGACCGTCCGTGTGACGGACGGACGGACAGACGGACGGACAGACGGGCAGAATTGCGATGGCTAAGACGCGCTGAAAGCAGTAGCTGCTTTCGCGCGTAAAAACCTCCGTCTGTAAAATTTTTATCGTATTTTTAAAATAAAGTTTGTAACGTTTTGCTAAATAGAAAACTGTTTGCAAAAATATGCTTCTTCTGACCGGGCCTTTGTAACGCTGCCTTGTTTTGACCTTTTGTTTGTTTGTTTTTTAAATTTCGATCGATTCTAGTTTTTCACTTTCTATCTTCTTCCTGTCTAGCTTGTTGTCTTGTGCTGGACACGCAGTCGAATGGTTAATTGTTGACAACAGCGTGTAAAAATTTCTTTCTATTTGAGCCTTTTACTTGACACGCGCATTAGCTTTTCAACTTCGCGCTAGCCACGTCCGCTATTATATCGACTTGTTTTGTAGTTTATTGCTTTTCTTCCGCTTTTACTTTTATTATTTGTTGTGCTATTTACCGCAATGTGGCGAATCTGCGAGCGAAGTTATATCTATAATTGACACTCATTGGGAAGCGGTTTTTGGCAGTCTCATATCCGTTAGATGGCTTCGTCGCTCCATGCATATAAATGACCGGCAGCCTGCAGTGAATGCCGATCCCACCGACACTAGCCTAGGACAACAGCTAATACCCCCGCCGATATATCTTGCCCATTACTGTACTGCAGCAGCGTTCAGTTTATAGGTCCAGGAGCATCCATGAATTGCATCGCGTAAATTAGCATGTCGGCGTGACCGGCGCCTGTATAATGCTGCAGGCCTCTTTCTGCATTTTATGAACTTGATTTAAAACGTGCCATTTAACCGGGGTGACTGAAAATGTCGGACCAGGAATATGCATGACCGTAAAAACGACACACCAAATCGCGGGTACTGCATTTTTCAGCTGCTGTTATTTTGCAGTCCGTCTTTTTCTGATCCTGTGAATTCAACGCTCTTATTTTGTTCTGCACGGTAGTTAAAGGTCAGCGGTAAGATTTTTTTATTCCGTTTTTTCCAAAACGTATGGCTGCCTTAATTTATTCAGAAGATTAAGCGTTATTAGGCTTACTTATATGTCACTAAGAAAAGTGGTGTTTTTGTGTGCTAGTTTTGCAAGCTTAAAGTTTACAGTATTAATGTTTGCGTAACTTTATTTTGCTTGTCTGTTGCCCACTTATGGAGTAAAGAAGCCATATAGATAACTAAGCTACTAACAATCTAAGATGTTGAACGCTGAACCTGAATAGTTACTTTATGACAATTAAAGGTATTGGTGAAAAATCAGAGGGAATAAGTGGTAAGTTGATAGATATTTGCAGCGCATTAAATCTGCTTTGTTGTGCCATGATTCTGTTGGTCAACTCATACAGTAATTATTTACAAGTGACCGTGTACGGGGCGACTGAAAATGCGACACTGGAAAATGGAGCAGAAAAATGTTACTAATTGATATGCGTAGTTCTACACTGTCCGGAAATAAGTGACCCCCTAGACACCGTACAATAAAAATATCAAATATCAATTTATTACAAGTTGAGCGTAAGAAATGTTTTTCACATTCGTTCATATTTGTCATTTATATTGTACGCTATCTAGGGGCTTGGTTTTTCCGAACACAGCGTATAAGCGCTGTGCAAGCAATGAGCCGAATTCCAACAACACTTGTCGGTTAGTAGGCTTAGTGGTCAGTTGTTGGCACCAACTGAAAACTGCCAACAGTAGTGAGGTCATGTCTAAAATCCGGCCGACGTCTCGTGGTTCAGTGTTCAAAGCGGGCCAGTATAATTACAGTAACTGTTTACTACTACGTATGAAAAGATGTGTCCAATGACGGACAGTCGTTCGACACTGACGACTCTGACGACGATGGACGCAGCGCCAGCGATCAGCCACCGTCAGCTGTCGTGGATCCGCAGGTAGAGATGTGTGAAGTTTGCCTTATTCAGCCACGTGACGCCCAACAGGTGCTTGTGCCATGTGGGCACCAGCGCTTCTGTGCGTCGTGCGTCACGCAGATAGAGCAGCAAGGCAGATGCCCTTTGTGCCGCAGCAGCATCAATCTGGTTTTGCGTCTTTACTAGTGACACGTTGGACATCCTGTTTGGACAGTACATTGACGTCATTTTGTTTACCATGGCATTGTATTCAAACGTTTTAGTCATTTTGATAAAACAGTTTTACTTGATTTCTTGCATTCAGTCATATCGTTAGAATCGTTCGAGATTATATTTTGCCTTCGTAATATAAAAAAAGTGTTGACGGTTGAGGCTAACCGAAGTTCTGATTCGTGATAAGCCTATTTGCATAGCTGTAATAACAGTAACTGTATACTGTATGTGACATTTATTGAAATCAGGAAATTGTGTGTTTTCAACGGAACAGTTTTACGTGTTTTTGCATGCAGTCGTAGCCTTAGACGCATGTTTTATTTTTGTAACTACATTAATCACGCACGTAACCCCTAGTTTGTTTTTTCTCGCATTTTCCGGCCCTGCATTTCTTGTGCTACATTTTCCAGTCTTACATTTTCTACCCCCTGCATTTTTGACCGCGTTTGTGCCGCAAATTCCAGTCTCGCATTTTCATCGCCCCCCGTGTACAGGTAACTCGATTTGCTGAACAACGTGAATGATATTTATTGCATTTGTAGCTATGCCGTATGCAATAAAAGAAGCCGGTTTCGGACTCGGTATTCTACTTGTGCTGGTTGTCACCGCGGTCACAGGTAGGGTAATATACTGCACCTGTATTGGCCATTGTTCGAAGAGATAACATGTTAGGCTATACAGTGAGTGAGTGAGTGAGTAGGGTTTAACGTCCCACTCGACACAGCATAGGTCATTTCGGGGACGACCTTTCCAGGCGGAATGCACACAAACACATAATAACGGAACAGTAAGTTTAACCTTTACAGAAACACAAAGCACAAAATACCAAAAAAAGCTAAACTTAAAATTGTAAGAATTTCATTATACGTGTGCATATGTAATTAACATAAGGTAGTTCTAATAATTTTCCTTGTTATCCTCCAGACAGACATCAAGGTAGACTACACAGTATAACAAAATAAAAACATACGTCGATCGTGTTAATGTACGTCGTGCGATTGTTATGCAATCGTGGTCAATTTAAGAAAATAATATAATAGATAACATTAACTGTGCCAAGTGTTCGGACCTGTGTTATACTTCCGATTATAGTGCAATATTTCGCGGCAGACGGCCGACGGAGCTCGGAGATACATTGGCGAAATAAAAAAAAATATAAGAAACTGCGGTAAAACAAAAGTCTGCCGGCAGAACTACCGTTCCTAACCGGTCGGAGTAAAAAATGTTTTCAAATTACAAATAATAGCCGATTTATGTAGGTGATGTGTTCGCTTTTTATTGTAGACTATTCGTTGGTTCTGCTGATCCACGCCGGCGAGTTATCGAATACTAATACATACCAGGTGCGCAAGTGCTAGGCTAAATTAGTTCGCTTTTATATGCACTGCATTTTAAACATATTGCAGTCTACTGGATATAAGCTACTACCAATAATTGTTTCAACTTAGCGCAACATCCAGCGTCTCGCCATACTGATGTATTTGTGTTTTAGGCTTTTAACTGTGAGTATCTGTGTCCATTAGCGATGTTTAAGTCGTAACATATAAAGCGAGGAAGAGAATTTTTGTGAAATGCCTCTCTGTAAATCTTTATGGTCTCTAAATTTTTGGGCTAACACCATTTTAGGCAGTTAGACCGTTATGACACAGAATGGTCGTTGCATCTTGAGTCGCGTTTTTTTTATTTTACGAGTCTCATGTATGAATGGCTTGGTGCATGATTGCATGCACCATCACATGTAAAAGGCGTGAGGCCGACATTTACTTGGTTAACAATGATGAAATTGGTATGAGGCGCATGAATTAGGATGTCTGGTGAAAGAAATCGGATGAGTGACGACGAACGATCGGTTTGATGTGTCAGTTGAATGCTCCTCTGATGATTCAATTTTATTAATGCTGCAGCTGCCTATCTGATCTACTCACTATTAGACTGAATTAACGAAAGATTGCTTTTTTACCCAATGCAGTGTTATTACTTAATCTAAATAACGCACAAAATATATTTTGTTAACTTTCTTGACACTTTGGCTGACATTTCATCCAATTGTTTCGTCTTTCAATTGCCTACATCAAAATTGTTTAAAATACGGGTGCATTATGTAAACACAGATATGGAGATGCTTTCCGCATTCATTAACAGCAGTGTCGATAATGTTCTGCTTCAGACTAATCCAGACTTCACCAGTCACTTCTTAAATTTATAAACATTTCTGAACGTCATCTGATAGACACACTGCTTTATGACAGTCAGACCTTGTAATCGACTGGCTGTTGGGGGCCAGAGATCTGGACAGATGGAATTTATTAAAGTTTTTTTCATTCATTTGAACACATGATGTGCTTGGTCGATTTTTCCCAGGTAGTGCAAAAGCAGAAGTTGGGTGAGGTGGGAACTTAAACAATCATTCAATAGCCAGTGGTGTCAGAAACATTTAAACCAAAAATTATTAAAATCTGATGATGTTTCTTTAAGTCATGATCGACAATGTCAAGAATGTTTTTTCACGTTTTTGCGCATTTTAACGCATATTTTGCTTGGTCTGCATTCCGTTGGTAGTGCAGTAGCAAACACTGCGTGAGGTAGGAAGCTGAACGGTCATTTGACGGCAAATTGTGTCGGAAATATTTACACCAAAAATTATTAGAATCTGATAACTTTTCTTGAAGTTACAATCGAAAATATCGGGAATGTTTTTTTTGAGACACAGTGTAGTTTTACGCCATGCACATGGTAATTTTTCATGGTGCTGGCGTCGCGTCGGGCACAATTTCGATTCGTTTTCAGCAACAAAAAGGCGGAAAATAAAACGCTGCGACACGCTGTAAGTTGACAGCTAAAGCATCAGTGAGTCGCGTGATGAGGCGCGTTCTGCTGCGGTGCTAAATGCACGGAATGCAGGTGATTAATTAGATGACGGCGTGAATAAAGTGAAAGAAATTGTGATCTAAGACTCGACAGCGTGTCCAGGGCTCCGACAGAAGACGACGATGACTCAACGCCAGGGGCATAACTTTTTATCTGAAAGTGGGGTGGGGTTCTGACAGGGGTTTGGCGGCCGAAAACCCCTACCGACGTCCAGAAGCGGAGCCCTGATATGAGAAGCCTGGGCAACGAAATTTTTCTTAGCAGGCTAATTGGCATAATCTTAGCGGCAAAGTTCAGTATTGTCGTTCGGTAGTGATAATCATTGTAAAAGTGCAATATTTCAATGTTTTAAATTCATTCTAACTCTGATGGAATTGGGTTGGAATAAATTAACAACCCCCACCTTATAATGTATCGCTGTCTCCTCAACTCCCCATAGTTACGCCGCTGCTGCTGTAGTCTAGGCACTGATTAGAGTGATAAATGTACAAAACATCGGTTTATACACTTGTTAACGGCGACATGCAATGGCTGACAAATCGAAAACAGCAAAAATCACAAAAAGGTGATATCACTCACCATCACATCGTCTAACTGTCAATGTGCTGTTGAATAATATCACCTTTTTATGATTTTTGCTGTTTTTGATGTGTCACTCATTGCATGTCGCCGTTA
>Ga0209367_1005014_pt1 | contig 18354 bp, 12 predicted proteins | sample WorMetLIZISLAND2_FD_187412 | JGI IMG/M metagenome (GOLD analysis project Ga0209367, IMG submission 187412) | Marine gutless worms symbiont microbial communities from Max Planck institute for Marine Microbiology, Germany - Olavius geniculatus... ... | reverse complement strand
GCATAAAAAAGTGATATTTCGCTGGTTGTGTTTTTCCCAGGTAGTGCAGAAACAAACATTGGGTGAGATGGGAAACTAAATGGTCTTTTGTTGGCAACTTGTGTCAGGAATATCGCTACCAAAAATTATCAAAATGTGGTAATTGGTTTTCAAGTTACAGTCGAAAATGTCAAGGATGTCTTTTTTGGGACACAGTGTAGAAATTCATAAGACTGTAACGTCAAGTGGTTGTCAGACCTTTCACTTTTCAAATCCCGCAGTCCTACCAAAGCTTCTTCTAACGACTTCTGGAGATCCTGAGTTCTGCCTAAACCACAAGTGACAGCAATAAATGTTATATTTCTGTACGAGGCTTTTACCAATGAAAATGTTGGCTGAACAAGATTTCACAACAAGGCAATAGCGTAGTGTAATTACAGAGTGGTCCAAAAAATGGCACAAAGTTAATGACACCATAATTTTGCAACCGTACTTTATAGTCATGTGTTTTTCAGCAAAATGTTCCAAAAGAAATTCTTAACATGACTAAAGTCAATATTTAAATACAGCAGTTAAATATTCTTTGTTATTGCCGCTGGCAACTGAACTATGCAAAAACAGTATTACCCTTGACACTGCAGTCCATAAAAACGTGCCACTTTTATTTTTTTTAATAGCTCCCTGAAACATTGGCCGATTTTAATAATTTTTGGCATGGAACATTAAAAAATGTGACGCAAATGTCTGTAGTTTTAGCCACGTCGCCTAAGATTGTTGCTACACTACCTTGTGAAATGCAGAAGTCGTAGTTTGACCATTGACAACAATAAATTCAAACTAGGTAGTGCATGCGTCAGCTCAGAAAATTACTGAGACCACAAAATCATTGAAAATTTGTTGCTTCGTCTTTATTTTAAAATTCTAATTTGACAAACTGAAATGATACATCGCAGGTGAGTGGGCCGCTTGAGTCATGCAGTTACTGAACGTGCTGTTGGCAAATTGTGTCAACGTCTACCGCTTGCGTTTGTGTTGCAGGAGGACATTTTGAGCACATGCTGAAATGAAGATGATGTAATGTGACACATGTGACTTTTTGAGTGATAATAATTGTCAATTACATTTATCTCTATTCGGTTAATAATTTCTGAGCCAATGCATATGCTACCCGGTAGTACTATTGCTACACATGCTCCGTAGCAAGGTCTGTCCCTCTGTCTGTCTGTCACATTTGTGCACCATGCTTGAACCACTTGAAGGATTTAGATGGCACTTAGCAGATACACGTATTGGGGTGCAGCTTTCCAGCCAGAACATGCAATTGCTCACTTATGATTTACCAAGAAACAGTATCAATCAGCAATTCTGCCTATTACCAAATTACTTCAGTTACTTGCTATTACTATAAATATGCTATTGACGTACCATGTGAAGCAGCAGCCTTGATGCAGATCTCATCTTCAACCTGCTTCTGCAGCTGCAAGTATTTGCTGACGAGATTTCCCATCTCCATCTGTGCCGACGACAGCATTGTCTCTTTCTTTTCCAGCTCAGCCTTGATGCTGGACATGCGTCAACAAATCTTTTAAGCTGAAATTCGACACGTCGGTTACTTCTGCCCCTAAGGATCGTTTTTGCCACTTCTGGTGTTACCGGTACTTGCTTTTTGTATTTGATTGAAGAGCCCGTAGACCTAACAGAGAGGCAGATGGACAGACGGATGGACGGACGGGCAAAACACGTAATGTGGCCTATTAGGCGGCTGCACTGCACAATAAATATTCATTCTACTTAATTTTGTTATTTGTATTAGTTATTATGAATCACTTATTATAGGTTGATGAATGCAACGCAGACTGCAGATGTTGTCTTTCCACTGTTATCATAAAATACAAAATAATTTGTCTTCTAAACTGCAGACACAAAAATTGGTACTGTGACATCATCTATACATGCGCATGCCAGCCTTATTTCAATTAGCCAGTGGTCCCTAGTCGATGAAGCCTACAGAAATGGCTGTTGCTATACTGATACTACCCATTTTTAAATCAAATAAAATGCAGGTATTTGACAGCACTAAACAGTAGTCTGTAGTAACAAAATAAATTTGTGAAATTACTCTTTATCAGTATAGTGCAAAACGTGAAACAGTAGCATTAACCTGAGAATCGTCTGTTCATTATGTAGCTTCTGATTCTGTAACTTTAACTCCAGTTGTTCATTTTCTTTCTGCTGAGACCTGGGCAGTGAAAGCACGCGGTTTTTCATCAAATAGGCTATTCTTTATCACATCATTCAATAAGCACTAAGTTAAAATTCCATTTCCTGTGACCCATGTTCAAATGCAGCTTTCGGACTATATATTACCACTGTCTGCTATCAACCCTTAGTTCATTATATGAATTCATTTTTTATACCTACTAATGCTCAAGTTGTTCAGAAACTGAAAATCAAACATATGCACTGGGATTAACTGAATTGAAAATAAACCTTTAAATGACATAACAACAACCGTATTTTCTCTTTGCTGTCTTTCAATTCCTTCGTCAACTCCACAGATTTGTCACTTGCAGTTAGAAGTTGAGCATTACAGTCTGCATGAACAAGACACAATACACAGAATCATTTCTACAGGATTCTTGATCAACTCAGTCTGACCACCTCTTCAAGGGTAGATGCCAGGAGTACAAGTGAAAACTGAGGCATAAACAGGATCACTGCATTTAGTGTGTGCGCTTCGTGCGTGAGACACACGTGCGCTGTTGTCTGTTTAAATCTGATATTTTTTCGCGGCTCTGTTTATAAAAAGTCACTAATGTTGCGACGATCATGTGCGTAACAGTTCAGGGATTGCATATGATTGCTTTGTTGTACTTTTTGGCTCTGATTAGCCGTGTTCTGCGGTGAATTAAAACACCTTCGAAGATGTATCGATGCAGGTGGCCAGGTTGGACTTTGACCTGTCAGCCATATTTTAGCCAGTCGATGCTATTGACGTTCAGTGCTGATGACCCAGTGACGAGCTGTCGGCAGATCGGCGATATGACGTCATGCCATCCATGGAGGCCGAGGAAGGTTATTTAACCTGCCTGTAATGACGGCCGGTTCGTCGGTGACGATATAGTACTGGTGGCAGAAGAGTGCATCCTTTTGCGCTGAGCCCGTCTGCACCGAACAGTCTTCCTGCATATTAATGAACTAAAACGATCGTGACGCTTATATTGAACTTTTTAGCGTTCGTTATCATTTCCTGTTTTATCCACGGACACAGCGCACTGAGCGCATTAGAGATTACTTTTAAGCCTTGTTTGCTATGATAATGCGCTATATAAATGTTCTATTATTAATGATAATTAATAATAATGATGCTCTAGCCCCACATCTGTAGTCTCGCAGTATTAACTGGTATCTAGCTCAGGGCTAAGGATATGGAGATCAGTGCTGCCTTACGTGCCTTATGACTCGGTAAGGACTTCACATTTTATGTCATGGTGATTATTACTCCACCATATTTAAGCCACACAATATGACACTAAATACTTTGGCACAAACGTGTATGTTTACACTGTGTCCGGTAAAAAGTCTACCCTTTTCCTGAATACCTTCAACAAATTTAAACTTATTTTTATAATTTTTGGCACACGTTATCACAATGATACGCTTTACTAAAAGCATCTGAAACTTGTCTTCAAAATTTACTTCTCACTAAATACAGCTAATTTAATCATGACATCATCGAAAATGCCATTTTTGCGGAAAGATGTCGTCTTAATGAGCCTCTGCAATACGAAAACAGGAAAACTGATAAAAGAAAATTGCGGTTAAAAAATTTCATAGATTGTTGGCATTGAAATAAATTATTTTTTATCAAAGTTTTTAACCTAGTCTTGCTTTTCGCCGTGTTAACGCGTGGCAGTTGTGTGCAGTACGGAAACGTCGTTGCGCAGCAGCCGTTATCAGCGAGCAGCGTCATTTCTGCAGCATGTGTTAGCTTGTTAGCATCGCGATAGTGTAACATTTGTAATAAACTTGTTGCTTAATAGTTGCTTAATAGCAAGTTTTGTCACTATTGATGACAACTAAGGCAGCTACAGGCTAAAGAGCCTATTTTTCTGCATTTCTGTTTATTTTGGGGTGGAGTAAACTAAGAATACGAAAAGTGTTTTATTTTACACGGTAAAGTGGCATTAGCATTTGGGCGAAGTAGACTATCAGTATACTGTCAGTTGCATGCTGCTTTTTTAATGTTGCCTACAAAAAATTATAAACATATTTTTTAATTTTGTTAAAGTTATTAACCGAAACACTGTTAGCTTTTTTCACCTCGGATACAATAAAAACGGCTTTTTGACGACGACATAATTACGTCAGCTCTACGTAGTGACATGGCAATGTAAAGAGAAATTTCTCAACAGTTTAATAAAGTGAATATTCAGAACGACTCATGCCAAAAATTATAAAAATATGTTAAGGTTTGACATAGATATGTTGAAAAAACCGTACACTTTTTTCGGGACACGGTGTAGATATAATTACAATTAAATGCATTAGCAAGACAAGTAAAGTGAATCTGACCTTGAACTTCCTGGCGTAATACAGGTATCCTGTTTTGCAACTCAAGACTGCTCTGTTTCAGCTCAGTGATTTCTTTATCTTTAACCGTCACAAAATCGCTCAATTTCTGATTCTCTGCTTTGGCTATCTGTAATTCTTTCAGCTGAGCTTGCAAAAAAGAGACTCCTAACAGACAAGTATGCAAAAACATACTGAGAGACAGCCAAATAATAGTTTAAAATGCATGACTAACTCCTTAGTTACATTACATCTACAGCGCTGTTTAACAGTGACACACAAACTCCGGCTGCAGACTATACACCCGTTCTGTGCAGGGCTGTCATCTGGCATGCAGTGGTAAAAAAGAAAACAAGAAATTTGAGCGAAAGCTCACAAGATGCGCGAAAGCCTATAGCAGTTCCTGTTCGCAAACTGTCAGTCTATCTCCAGCTGTTTTCACGGAAGACTGGCCAACAATGGTAAAATAACGACTTTTACGGGGGTACCGCTCTTTGACGCCCTCGTGCGCAGGTTTCCTTGAACCTAGAAAATCGAGACTTAGACCGTCGTAATCTACGTTCAATGCTAAAAATTTCATACGCAGTTTGTTTATGTCTGTCTCAATTGGTTTCAGCGCAATTCGCTCTTGAAAAGTGTTTCGCAGCCCAAAATCGCCAAAACAATCCATAAAAACCCCTATTTAAGCGTTCAAGGTCATCCAAGGTTATCGAAATCGGTGACAATCAAGAACCAGTGAACGACTTCCTATTAGTGATTATAGTAACCCAGGCCCTATCTCGCACCGTTACTGAGATGCAGCGACTTATTGGCCAAAAATTGCAAATTTTGCCCACCCCCTCTCATTTAGCGCCCTCGTTTGGGGTGACCTCCTTCGAATTTATGGAAAAGCTTCACGGTTCCTGAAACTAGATACTTCCGGGCAGCCGAAGGTGAAGATTTGGTAATTCTAGCTTGCACCGTTTTTGACTGATCCACCCGTGTGACGGACGGATGGACGGACGGACGGACAGAGTTGCGATGGCTAAGACGCGCTGAAAGCAGTAGCTGCTTTTGCGCGTAAAAACAAAAACATGAACTAAACTTGTTTATTTTCTGCTTTGTAGTAAAATGATGATAATAAAAAAATTATATCAAATCGATACCATGTCATTTTCTGGGTGCATTTTGTCTCAGAAAAGATTCTGAAACTTGGTTTCTAAATATCTCGTTCTACTGATAAAGACTTGGTTATTGGATTGGCATATCAGTAAACTAATTAGAACAATATCAGGCCAGAATTGTAGAAACGTTTAAAAGAATTCCAATCTAGCATTGAAAATAAATCATACAACATGTTGGTAATTAGCAAAAATAACAGCTCAAAAATTTCATATAATTTGCAACACAGTTAAGTCAACTCATTAAACCAAGATACATATGCACATTACAACCTGCATCTGCAATTGTTTTGGCAGACACATCACTTTCTTGTTTCATTTTTTCCAAAGAATCAGCAGTCTCGACCTTGAGCAACTCAAATGTCTGCTTAAGGGCTTTTGAAATCACTGACAATGACAACAAATTCTTCTGACTATCTTCATCCTTCAGTCTACAACAGAAACAAAGACTTTGTTAAAAGCTAACTACTACAGACTTATTATATTTTATTATATCAAAATAGTCTTTCTCACAGCATGGATAATGTTATTTATCACAGAGCAGTGCACTTAATGTAGGATATACTGGTAGGCCTATGATAAGGTTCTACTCCAAAGCTTTTTAAAAAAATAATTATTCAATACTGTAAAACACCAAAGCCAAAAGGTCAAAAAATGAGGCTGAAGTTGGGGTGAAGATCTTCAGGCAGAGGTTTGATGCCCCTTCTCACAGCAAGACGGTTTGAGTGATGGCATTACGCTTCTTCAACACAAACTTAGGTGCCAGTGCCACAAACGCATTTTTGTGTTTTTGCACAACTATATATTGGGTTAGTCATTACTGCATAAACTATTTATAACTACACAACTCCATTAAATGCAACTGTACATGTATCTAAACTGTACAATAAAAAGCCATGTTCTGTCCTATGACAATCTCATAACAATCTCTATCTGCAAAAGCCTACATAAAAAGGTATTATTACACGTTATTAAAAATTAAAACATAAAATTATTACTACATGTAGCTCAAAAAAACACTGGGTACTACATATTTCCATATCTTACAACACAAAAATAATCTGTTGTTTTTAAAATTAATGCAGTTTTCTGGTTAAGACAGATCAACAAAAATAATTTTTTGTAAATTCCTGATGCTATTCCATCATCCAACAAACAATATCATAGCCCGGTAAATTAGAAAAATACCCCACTTTCTCATATAACTAAATAATAAAATACCTTTTATGTCTTTAATAGACAACTGTAATGCACAACTCATAACGACATGTGCAGTGCAGTGGCGTAGACAATCAGCGGCGGATCCAGAAATTTGGAATAAGGGGCGGAAGGGTATGGTAAAGGTAAAGGTAAAGATGTCAATTTGTAGGACTGTAGCACATCACGTGTACACCCCTCTAATGCACTTTTGCATTAGGGGTGGGATTTGGCTCTCCAGAAAATTTTTGAAAATTTTAAGCAAAAATAATGCATTTAGTGCAAAATTTTCACTTGTTTTAAGATGCATCCGGTCAATAGGGGGGCGCCCCCCCCTTTGAATCCGCCACTGTAGACAAGGGAGGTCCATGGGGCCCAGCCTTCCCCAATCCTCCAGGCAAGACATAAGCATACGTTTAAACTACACTAAATGAGGCAATTTGGTCAGTTTATTCTTGGGAAAATAATTAAAATTGTTGCCACCAGATCTCAACTTCTAAAGCTAAAATGCACCAAACTTGATTTCGGTGCTGGGGGAGCTTATAACGCTCCTCCAGACTCCCTAGCTTGACTTAAGATGGTCGTACTTCTAAGGAAAGAAAAAACAGGGGAAAGCAAAGGACAAGGGAAGGGAGGGTAAGATAAAAGGAGGAGAGAAAAGAGAAACAAAAGAAAAAATGGAAAGAGAGAAAAAAAGAGATAAGGCCCCTCTCAATTGAAATTTATGGCTACATCACTGGTGCAGTGGATGCATTGTACTGTGCACAATGAACAAAGCAAACTCACAAACCGTAGACGTTTAGTCTGACACAAAAGTTGAGACTGCAAGTCTGCAACAGTTTCCTGCTGTTGGCTTAGTTCAGCAGTTTTCATGTTAAGGTCTTCACAACATGACTGCAGCCTGACAGCACATCAGCAGCAAAATGCACATTTCATCTTGCAAGCAAGCACTTGTTACACAATGCACATTCGAATTTTTACAAGAATGCACTATATATAATTTTACTTTTAACATTTGAATGTGAGAATAGTTGCAAATGTCAAAAGTTCACATGTATTGTAAGCACGAAGATTTCAGTTTGCAAAAATACAATTATCCTTATAGTGGGCCTCAGTGGGGTCTAAAAATGCATGCAACCAAATACATGTAATGTCTTACTAACCAAAAATGTAAATATTATTTATCCCCTAATAACACAAAGTACTGAGCATTATCAGCATTGAATCATAAGCCCTAAGGCAACTGCAAATGCTCATTATTCTGCCACTCACTGTGGCTAGCAGAAATGTTTTACCACGTATGGTGTCAGATGTAACCAGGCAAAGTTTATGCACATGTAAATTTGGCAATTCATGCAAAGTAATATTTTTCCATGATGACAAAATATTAAGTTCAAAATTTCACAAAATCATGTCTAAAGCCAAATCATACAGAATTAAATTTAAATGACAATAAAACAAAAATAGCACAATGCATTAGCAGACTATTTGCAGCATGCAACACAGCCTAAAGTATTGAATTAAAATAAATTGTACTTTTTCTTGGAATACTATGTGCAAATCAGTAGTACTTTATTTCAGTCGCTGACAAAGAGTTTGTTGTCAACTGCAGCTGCTGCTTCAATTCTTCTTCTCTGTGTTCCAGTGCACGGGACTTGGCCAATTCCAGTTCCGCAGCCTGCAGTCTGTCTTCCAGCAACTTGATTTCATTGTGTATCAGATAGCTAATGCCACAATACTGACAAACTGTTTCATTCCTTGGCATTTTCAAAATGTCATCCGGTAGTGGATGCACAGGCCTTGAATGTTTTGACTCATTATTTCTTCGTAGCTCCATGGCCTAGCTGAAATTCTCAATTATGACTAATTGTACGAATTGATTGTACGAAAAACACGAAATGACACTGAAAGAACCGCTGCTCTTATACTAAAAAGCATGCTTCGAAAAATACAACAACCCAAATTAAAAAGAACCACATACACATGTATCTAATGACAACAATCCGTTGCCAGGGCTAAAATACGTAAGATTAAACTTCAAGAAATGAAGCCACACCCATAACCTTAAGATACGATTCCAATTCGATACGATTCAAGATTCAATTCACCGTACATTTTGCATTTAGGAAAATGCGCACTCTTTCTTGAAATTCGACTTTGTGGATCAAGTTTACTAAATTTTGTAGGAAACGTAGGAGAGATGGTACTTCATAACGCCGTTTTCCGCTCGACTGAGGGCGCGTAGGCCTACGTACGTATTGAGCAAAAATCTGTGGTAGTATCGTTGGAATTCCCTCTGGCGGATTGGAGGTTAAGGCGGCTGAGGGAAATTAAAGACTGCCAGATTATAGACATGTTAACACAATAGTATATGCGACTTCTTATTACTGATTTATAGTAACCAAGGCCGTATCTCTCACCGTTTCCGAGATGGCCACTAAATAGCTTGAAACTTTCCACTTAAAATTGCGGCCAAACCGCTGCAGATGAAGATATGGTTACTATGGTTACTGCGCCCTGATTTTTTGAGACTTTGGCGCTTTATGAATCATTTACTTACTTACTTACTTACTTACTATTGACAGCCTATAGAAAATTGACACGCCCTATATCCGCTGGTACTATCGCAAACCCCTTACGACTTACCGTCGGTAACGACTACACACGACTGGCATTGCATAGTGCGTTATGACTTTTCAAGGTCATCCAGAATTAATGATTTTCATCAAACCTGACACGGGGTATGCGACTTCCTATTAGTGATTAATAGTGACCCAGCTGGCCGTATCTCTCACCGTTTCCGAGATATAGCCGTTGGAAAACGCACATTTTGTCTACCTTTTGTCTATTCAATCTTCAATTTGAATATGTTTGCCTTGGAGTAGATGGCTGAAATTTTGCATGCCAAAGTGTAATACCATGGCTGATTACTCGTACAAAAAAATTCCATACCCTTATTCGTTAGCCACAGTACCTCCATTACAGACGAACGGACGGACAGACAGACGGACGACAACTCATGCCAATAGCTTGATCGACCTTTACTAAAGTACGGTCGGCTAAAAACAGTAGTGACTATAGAGATGTGGGAGAATTCGGAATAGCCGTTTGTTTTGGTTAAGTTTTTTTGGCTTTTTATATTTTTGGTGCTCTGTAAAAACGACGAACTATGTCTTACAGAGTCATTTTACGTTAGCATTAATATAAATCTTCCATCCATATTGCTACTTTCTTCAAGCACATAACTAAAGTACTAAACTCAACTGAACTGCTATATGGTTTAGTTTTTGACGAACATGACCAATGGGCAAGCAGTACATTAATGAATTACAGTAGGCACTGTCTAACGGCGTCGGTGCATGGCTACGCGTGCACGTAGGCCAACGTACGCGTCCACATAGACAAAAGATCATCCACTGATGCAATCATGCGATGCTAAGAACTCTGCCGACATCGAAGGCTAGCGTCAGCCAATGCCAATTGTTCGTCAAAAGCCTTACCGTGTCAGTTTAGTTTAGTTAAGTCGCTCGGTACGCGCTTTAAAATTGCCAAATTCTAAAGATTGTGCCCTAAAATTTCAGGCTATGACGTCGTGGCCAGCAGGGGGAAATCAAGGGGCAATTGCAGCATAAATTTTGGGCTGTCGAAAAAATGTCGGAAAGTCTTTGTGTTGGAAAATTTCTGTTAAAACTGTTAAATTTGAGGCTAAAACCGTTTTCGAAAAATTTAGGGGCAACATTTAAATTTTGAGCACTTTGTCGAAAATTTGCATAAGTCTGTCGGATTTCTGTCGAAAATTTGCAGCGTCGTCGATTGCCTATATTTTTAAACACACGACGCCGCTGACTTTGAGCCTTGGGGTTGAGGGCTTTTCCTCATAAAAAGTAGTGGGCCCTACTCAAATTCGAGTACGAACCTCACGAATCGCGATACATTATGCGCAAAAGTTGCGTGTTGCCAGCCACTTGTCTCGATCTGGCCCCAAAGTTATTGCGGCCGATAACGCTCAATTTTGAGCAAATTTTAGAATTTTCATTGATAAAAAGTTATTGCGGAACTCTGTCCCCGATACGTCAGCAAACTTTGGCCATTCTGTCATGTGAAAAATTGGAAGGGCAACACCAAATATGGCCTTCCGAATAACCAAATTAATTAAACACATGAACTTTTTTGCTAGTGGACCAAAAGATTCCCCGAATTTTTATCGTCAGACGCAGGAGGTTGTTAGTTTTTCGATTGTATCGGCCATTCGTTCCAGATATATTCACGATCGAAGTCTGAAGTCGTCCGAAATTACGCCAAACTTTGAATGATTTTTGCCCCTAAATTTTAGCGGCGCTGGTCCCAAAGTTTTTCCGAAAATTTGTACCAAATTCGGGCTCCTTCCTTGCGGCATATTACGTAAAAATGTATGAGCTGTGCAATCCAAAAATGTGCAAAATCAATATCCAATCTATATAGTGCTATTGAAAAAGTTTCTCAAAAACTTAATGATATTTAGTAGAAATGCGTAATGACGTAATACTGTTGTGAACTTAGGGGAGTATAGATTAGGCTTACTGGTAGGCCTAAAGGTGGTGTAGTGTTGTGGTAACGCGTTCGTCGCGATCAACTCTATAATTACGGAGTGTCCGGTTTAGTAACTGGGTGCGGACTGCATACGTTAGCAGGTGAACAATACTGGCATTAACCAGCCACTCCAGTCTACTTAGCCTGGCACGCAACGAGTAAGCTTAAGTAAGTAAGGCCTACCATCGAAAGCTGGGCGTAATCGGTTCAAGTCTCGTATTTGTTGTCTTGCCTTGTAATGCAAGCTCATATCTGACTGAATGCTAAGGAACCACCATCAACGCCACCCCATTAGCTATGTGGCTTGTGTAGGATTTTACCTGAACTGATAGGGGGTAAGACTAATTTGATTTTTGAATACACGTAGGTGCAAATTAAAAGGGACCGAATTGATAAAGGCTTAATGCTAATTTATAGACAACTTTGTTTAATACTTTTCAGTCATCAATACATTCAGCAGTGACTTGAAAGCGTGATGCCACAATATTTCGTTGCGTATATTATGTATACTGTGATAACGCAGTCCAATCTTTGAACACGTTGTATATCTAAATGTTACTGTAATATAGACTACGTATGGAGACAGCATGAACACTGAGCTATAGCTATGCTACCTACGAGGTATAATGACATACATACAATACAAAATAGGAGTAATGTTCGTAAAAACTGGTACAGTGATCTGCAAATGCTTTCTTTTGAGTATTGAGCATAACATGCGTGTATCTATAGTTAAAATAAGTCACCAAAGCAAAGAAAAACCGAGTGTTTGAGTATTATAAGCGAATTAAGCACATCACACAAACGAACAACTTCATCAAGCTGACAACAGTCCCCCGTCTCTCCTGAGAATCATAACAGGCACGCCAAAATGAAATGAACGCCGATTCTATACATCAGTGTCAGTCTGAAAAAAGTGAACATCAGCGGGATAGACACCGACGCCAGGTCTAGCGCAGGCAGTCTGCGCAGTGCTACCTAAGTTCCTCGATATGACCGACAGAGGTTTGCCGGCACCACTAGCTGGTCGTCTGTATGGATCAGCTGGGGCCAGGTTCTGGAACTTTGGTGGCATCATGTCTTCCAGTACGTCGTTTCCAGGCCTAGACGTGAAATTTGGCTTCGTCTGCTGCCAGTCCCGATGTCGTTCAGGGACGACGTCTTCGCGGTCGTCGTCGTCGTCAATATAGCCGTAGTTGTAGCGAGCGGCCGCCGCCGGTCTGTTATGAACAGCAGCAGCAGCAGCCTGGTGCGGGTGAACTTCCACGTGGGCAGTCATCCTGTACCACAATGCAATGGCGTTCAAACACCTGCTCTGTCCACGTGTTCAATGCATAACTGTCGTACTTAGGTCGCACCTTAGCCTATTATTCACAAATTATATATTTTAAAAACTGCAAGCAAGTCCTTTAATGTTGTATAAGCGCTGATGCAAAACGGCAAAAATCAAAAAGTATAAGCAATAACACTGTAGCCTATATAAACTGAGCAGTTTTTTACATAATAATAATAAAGGCAGAAAAAAATCACTAATGTCACAAAACTTGGCTAAACAAACCAAGATGCACTGACACTATTCTAAGCCAGAATGCCGACTAAGCCCACACAGGCCTACGTACTTGATTTGTTTTGACTACTTAATTGATGGTTGAAGGGTTTTAACCAAACTAATAAGTTCCTTTTGGTCACTGGTTAGGCCAATCCCCAAAAGTAAACTTCTGGGAATTGTCACAGCAACTATTTTCAGGTCTGATCACTCTGATGCCTTTCAGTTACCAACAAGCAGCGCCAAAGTAGTTAAAAGTACAAACCCTACACTGAATACTAAATAGTTAACTTTCCACCCCAAATAAAGCGCCAATACATTCCCTTCAGCTAGGAGATACAGCAAGCAGCAAAAGTTTCACTGCCAGCCTGTTGGCGTCGTGGCAGAGGGTTGGGAGAAAGAGCAATTGCAGCCCCTAAAATTCTGGCTGTCGAAAAATTGTCAAAAAAATCTTATTCTTGTCAAAAAAATTTAGTCCAAAAATGCAACATTTGAGGCTGATAACTGGAGAAAATTTAGGGCAAAAATTAGAAGTTTGAGCCGCCGTAATTGCTCTGTCAAAAATTTGCAATGTCTGTCGGAAAATTACAACTTTTTTCCCCAACCACCTTTTTGATAAACGACGCCACTGCCGTCGCTCGTTTTTCCAGATTACCTTGACTTTGTGCTGTGCCTTGTTTAAAAAGCGCACAGCGTATGCAATGTACAAACTGGGTTTTCTCAAGAAGCTATAAATCGAAGACGTCAGTAATGACACTGTAATCAGCACTGTCTATACGAGCGCACAGACAGACCGCGTGGCTGCAGACGGCACAAGACGTTGATTGGAAGCGTTCTCAGACGACGCGGTGCCGTTGTCGCTGCTGCTGCACGTAGCCGAGCACGATACGGTCGCATCACTGGACGAGTCGCTTGACTCCAGTTGCAGCACGTCCGAGTCGTTGTACGGCGGACGACCGAGAACTACATACAATGCCCCACCGCATAGTCTACATCACTTCACCCGCAGTCACCTTCTAATAGCAGCATTGTAGCTGACAATAAAATGGTGAAACTCAGTTACGCGAGCGTGTGGTCCGGAGCTGATCCCTGTCTCTAGATAGTGGAGAGTCACCCTGTAGACCTATATTCATTATAGTCAGCCAACAGATGCTTCCATTACTTTACACCAGACTCGTAGCTACTCTCCCAGCCGCAGAGCGTCACCACCCATTGCCGGTACCAAAAATTATACTGTTTGGTGACAGAGACACGTGTGTGAATAAGTCGGCCACAGTCGTTATTTAGCATGCAGTGAAGCGGCCGACAGTTGAACTCGAAGCCTTTTGATCGCAAATCCGATGCTTTAACCATTGAGCAAAAACTCACGACGGTTAGACAATAATTCTTCCTAAAAAAAGGCAACATGGTTAAACCAGGCAGAACATTTGAGTTACATTACGGATAATCTGGATCAATTAAAAACACGGTCGCGTTCTCACATTTAATACAGTAGGCCTAAAGAATGGCGCCCTTACTCACCCGCTTAATAAGCTAAGTTCTTTGCTGTAAAGGTTTATCCGTTCAATAGGTCTATTTGTGAAAACTAAACCGAGAACAATGATTTAACTTTAGTGCTTTGGCGCTGTTGGACAGAGTGACAGACGACAGAAAAAAAACTACTGCAACTATTACATTACTGCCAGTACTGTAAAAAAAGCCAAAAAGTCCCGCTACAACTTTCAAACGTTCTTATTTGGGGGGACTCAGCCTAATGCAAGAATTGGCAAGTATTACCCTACGTCTACTAGCAATAAATAAACTAAACGTCGTTTGTTGTCGACAAAACGTGACAATCAGAAAAAAAACAGCCACGTACCCGTAATACTAGCATTGTCCGCCTGCTGGCGAGACATAGAATTTAAGCGAGCTCTTTGAGGCACACAGCGCTGCCGTATGCAGTCTCTGCTGGCGACGATTGACATGACAATAGCATAGAACAACACACAGGCCAACGCAACGCCAAGTCCAGTGGCAGTGTCTTTCGCCGACGTCCTCGCTTCCAACGCTTCGTTTCTGTACGACTCCTAGCAAACGTAAACCAACCAACAACGCCGTGTTTATAACGTTTGCCACAAACAGTGAAAAATACTGTCTGATCACGGCCTATGCCAACATCCCATTTAAGAAGCACATTTTGCGGATGCTGCTAAAATGCCAATCAAGTTATGTCTTTGTGTAGTTTTTTAAAGTCGCTAAGATCAAAGTTAGAAATACTGACAGTTTCCGACAACCTACGTCACTCACAAATCAGAGTGAATAAATTTTTCTTCAGCAGAACTGCTGACTGCGAAGTGCTTTAAAGTAAACGGTAGGCCTAAGTTGTACTTTGTTAGATGACGATGTTCTGTCAAAACGTGAAGCGTAAAAATCTTAATAGAATATCTGTTGCGTGAAAAAGAACTGAGTACTGGAATGTCACACGAGTAAGTACTATGTAGGCTTATTAATGCAAAAATGTCTGCCTGCACGATATATTGTCCACATCCACTAATGCCACGTTAATTGTGTAAAGTTTAACATTATGACAGCGGCAAATGCTATTAAAGTATTTCGAACATCGCACAACGTATGCATAATCATAATAAACAGTTTGCAACACTAAGGACGTATACTGCAATTAGACTTGGAAATTGTAGGCCTATTCTCTATTGCACTGCGTAATGTAGGGACCTACACGAAGAATAGCCCAATACAAACTAGAAAGCAGTCATAGCCCGCAGGTACCTCCGCCAAGGCAAAGCTATTCGCCAGGTGGCGTCACCATCTTCGCTTTGCCAGCGGTTCCCTTATGCCCCCTTTAACGCAGTGGTAACGAAAATTTCAAAGTGATCCAGAATCCAGAACTCCTGCCGGATCACGCCCAAAATTGAACCGCTGGTAGCTTGTGCCATGCCCAACATACCCTCAAAATTTCAGAAAGATCCGTCCACAACTTTTCGAGTTATCTTGTGGACTCACAGACAAACAAACAAACAAACAAAAACCGGCAAAAACATTACCTCCTTGGCGGAGGCAACGAGAGAGCAAAGTCATAACGTACAGTAAAGCACTGAGTTGACCAATGAGCGGCGGCTGAATGCATGCACGAGCAGAGCGCACTATCCACGTCCACTGAAACAACGCACAACACTACCGTACACATTGAGCCTGCAACACGACATTTTCTACTTAACACGGAAAACGTCAGCATCAGTGCCGACATGTGTGCGTCCATCCGTCTGATTGGGGAATGTCTAATAGGTGCCGACGTAACTCACAGTTGGCGCTTGAGGCGTCTGGCGCGCCTGAGCCAGCCGGCGCATGAGAAATCAGCCAGAAACAAACACGTAGACCTGCGTAAAAACGTGAATTTTTGGAGTTTAAAGTTTGGTGACCTTGATTATTGACTTTCAAACTGAAAATTATCACAGGAGGTTATTCCTTAACTTCAGGAAACCATGCTGTCAGTGCTGCTGATGTTGCTGCTGTTCTTCATAACAACATTAATGAAGACAACTTCTTTGGTCATAACTTCAGTGCTTCTACTAAAATGACTAAGCAGACATTGCAGTAGCTAACATTTCAATTTACACCCACACTTCGAGTCAAACTTTAGCAACATCAATAAGCTGGCATGATCGCAATCAGCTTTGATCAGAAATGCGCCGTCTGAGTGCATTTCACATTTCTGTTTCATACAATTCCTATCCAATCACCAACAACATGCGTAGGCTACATACCACAGACGGACAGAACTTGGACGGCAGCAGACGTAGGTGAAATGCCGCATGAAATTACGCCGGAATCTTCCAGCTGCGCATCTGCACGAAGACACGTCTACATCTGCTAAATGCCCGTTGCAGGATGCATACGTCTATTAATTACTGAAACACCGACATTCTTGGATCAATTTACTTTGTCAGAAAATTCCTAATGAATACACAGCCTACTTGAACGTGACCGCTATGCTGGATTTGGTAATATGCAAGCTGGGCGGTTGCAGGTGCAAGCTATGTAAACACGTTAAAAGTCCAAAAAATAAACTAAAAATCAAAGCGGGTAAACTTGTTTGTTTCATTTATGGCAAACACAATCTCTAAACTCTGCACTACCCAAAATTTGGGCAAATATTTATTGGCGGTATCTGTAGTCTGCCAGCGGCCAGGGCGCCACGCAATTTTCATAGGCCTAATAAACATTGAAAAATTCACAGTAATGTCAACGCTGCCTGGAACAGACAACAGCATAACCACTGACAGGTATGTCTGCATGCATCACGACCAGTCCAGTGTCTTTCAGCTACAATTTGCCGGCAACCAGCACCTAGTCCCTACTGCTTAGACTGTAGAGTGCTGAAGACGCCATGTTTTATCAACGTTCTCAGTAGTTGCAGTGCTAAAACCTTCGCGTTTAGCTTAACCCGACATCAGATGCTGTGAAAATGATCATCAACTTGCCTGAAATGGTGAGATTTGACACCAGTAAGTCACTCCAAGTGTCGCGAGTGATTCGGACGCGGTCGTCTGCACCGAAGTCTGCCAGTAGCACGTCTTCTACACCGAGCCTGTGTTGGACGTCGCCAGCTCGCCGGTACCAGACGATACTGCTGGTGCGAAGCATCTCGGCGTCGTCTGTGTTGAGCTGACACTGCAGCACGACCGAACTGCCGCGAACCACTCTGCCGTCACCAGCCAGCGTCAGCACTGGCACCGGCGACGAGCCCGCCACACCTAGCAACACAATCGTCGGATATCAATAAATCATTCCAATTAATCATTTATTTGCTCAATATAAGCACAGCAACTAAAAGTTTGCTTGCCTTGCAGCAAAGAAACTCGCACAAGCAAGACGCGTTAGAAGCTCAGAGCATTTACAGCAGCCAAATTAAAATTAACAAGAGAACAGTTATTAGTATAAGGCGCTGGCAGTTTAAACTCCCTGTTCTCTTAATAAGAAACATTTTGGCTTACTTCATAGGCTACTTACCGAGTACTCCACCGATTTTGGTGAAAGGGAGTCGCGACCCTTCCATGAGGAGCCAGAGAAACTTCTCTATTTTAATTGGGTCGGTTTAATCTGCTGAGCTGAGCTGAGCTGATCGCTGAGCTGATCTAATTTCTGTTGGTAAACTGCTGATCCAGAAATCGCTGATCTGTTCAGATGAGAATCTGCTGAGCTGATCCGCTGAGCTGATCTGGAAGTGGCTGATCTAGCTATGAAGCAGGTGTGCAATATTAGGTGATATAGGCCTACCTATCTGCAGTTATAGTTCAATCATCCATGGCATAGGCCTGAGCTACAGGCCTATTT
>Ga0209367_1005012_pt1 | contig 18355 bp, 10 predicted proteins | sample WorMetLIZISLAND2_FD_187412 | JGI IMG/M metagenome (GOLD analysis project Ga0209367, IMG submission 187412) | Marine gutless worms symbiont microbial communities from Max Planck institute for Marine Microbiology, Germany - Olavius geniculatus... ... | reverse complement strand
TACCGGTAACTAAGTATTGATTATTCAAGCCGTGTTTTTATGAATTAAGCCAATCTTTTACAGACCAGTTTGGTTAATAAAATGTGTTTTCGAGTGACGTCTGTTGCTTCACTAGCTCCTTAAAACCGTTTTTATAAGCCTACAAAATGTATGCAAAAGATATTATGGCGAAATATGGTGCACCGTTGCACGCGTCAATGCCGCATATTTCATATGCTAGAAAAATGCGGAAAAATATGCAGCGTATATGCGGCATATGAAGCATATATCCCGCATATATGCGCCGCATATTTCGCCAAATTCCGCATATTTTCCCGCATATCTTGCCTCAAAAAGTTCCGCATATTTTAAGAAAATTCTCCACTATAAACCAGCATCCCTAACTTAAGTTCTGTGTGACAATTTTATTGTTTTTTATAGGCTGTTGTCCAATGTTACATGGCATGTCAATGATATGAAAATAAAATTTTTAAAATTCTGCCCTGTCCCCCATGTCTGTTTTTGTTGGCCTGCAACCAAAAGCGCAGAAATTTTTTTAGACCACTTAAATTCTTGCAAGGCCTCCTAGAATGTAACCTTGTGGTATTTTTGTTGTTCTTAAATTACATGTATAAAATACACTAATTAGCATTCTGAAACAAAACCTCAGTATTGGGTCCTAATTTATAGTGTACCATTTCTGACATTTGTGCGTTAGGGTTATTGTTTCAATGAAGTCAGAGAAATTCCCATTTCATGACTGGAAGTCAGGGAACTTGCCATAGAAGACCTGTAGGAACCCTGTTTTGATTTAAACTTCCCATGTTTTTCAAAAAAACTTGTGCATGGTTGCTGGCATTTTCAAATGCTAAAAAAGTTACATATAGCATATTTCAAGGCACGTGAAAGTAAAATTTTTGTTTGGCATTTTACATTTATTATTGCATGGATATCCTATTCTTTGAACTTGGCATTAAACGATTTCTAAATTTGGCATTAATTTGGTTCACTATTTTTGATAATGTTCAACCCTAACCATGTCATAATAAGGCTAAGCTGTGCATTATTACACATTTTATTGTCATCAACTCTTAATATTTTGATGTTACTTAATCGTAGTTGACTGTGAAATGGCTTATTTGAAACAAGCAATCCAGTATTACTGGTTAATTGTGTTTTTGTCTTGCTTGTGGTGTTTTTTATACATGGTATGCCAAAAAAATGACCCTTGTTTTTGTCAGAACTTCATCATATCTCCACCAAATTTGATAATTTTGGCACACAGATAGCCAAGATGACAGCATTATGTAAGGTACTCATTGTCCACCTCAGTTTCTCAATGCACTACCGTGTAAAATGCAGATGCCCCAAATTGTTACATTACTTGGTGATTATCAGTATCGGATTGCTCACTTTTTTATTAACAATTTGACAGAGCGCCATGTGATGTAATAATTTTGTGGTACTAAATATTTTATGCTGAAAATAGCAGACAACAAAATAACTGATTGATGAGCTTAGAACACATTTTATCCATGAACGAGTGCTGAACATTTTGATCATTTACTCGTTAATGCTGCTGTCAGCCGTGCCATCACATCTAAGCTATTGTGTGCACCTTAGGCATAAATTCTGATAATTTGGAAGCAAGTTGCAAGTTGTTACACAAAAAATAAATCACACTTTAGTTTGTGTTACAGAGACAACAACTGAGCAATATGCAACAATTTGGAGCATATCCGTTTTACACGGTAGTACGTTGACTAACTACACGAGGTGGACAATGTGTATATCTTACATATTTCTACCATCTTGGGTATCTGTGTGACAAAAATTATCAAGTTCTGACAAAAACAAGTTGGGTCATTTTGGCACACCCTGTATTATTATATTTGCGTAATGTTGTTACCAGGGTGGCCTGTTTTAGGGGCATAGTTCACAGATTTCAACCAACTTTTCCAGACCCATTCCAGGAATGTTTTACCGGTACCACATGGTGTAAGTATTTAATGTTATGCTATCATTTAAAGTGTTGGGAGGGTTATCACCACTCAGCTTTCCTCTTCTGACCTGAAACAGCCTTTGATCGGTTTTTTCCTGGTCTTCGAACTAAGCTAACAGTGACAAGGATTAGCAGCTGCATAATACTAACACGATGATCTTAACGTGGTCACAAACCATTCTCACATCATGGTAATGATTATTGTAGACTGCTGACATTCAAGGCTTTTATTTTAAGACGCTCTTCCATCAAATTCCAAAACCTCAATACCCAAATTGGTTCTCAGACTGTCCAGGTCATGGAAAATGTTCATTTCAAGCACTTTCTGAACCTGTGGGTGGCCACCCTGTCACGTGCATATGTACAGTATTACAAGTTGTCTTTAAATGGTAACTTGGTTATCTATCATTCTCATCTGTATTACAGGATGCACCAATAAAAGCACTCTAGGGGAAATGTTTATCTCCAAAATTGTAGCCAACTTTTTCACTGTAAAAGCCACATGTCAATCAAAGTTCTAATAAGGCTATACTGGTGCACCCTGTACTGTAAATGTGAAGTGTTCAGTGGCGTATCGGAACTCGGAAGGGGGCATAGCGAAGCCTCGTAAGACTGGTGTGATGTCCATCCCCTGCCCTTATTTGGCAAAACAAAATACTAGTGTTTTATGCTTTTACAACTTATAGAAAAAGTGGACAAATCTGCCACGTCCAATTAATATCCAAAAGCTAAGTGCTCAAGCTTTACGAGACTGATCAGATTTTTTTTGGCCGCTGGACAACCCCCAACAACTGGCCCCCCAGGCCCCACTAGTAGCTGGCATCATCGCGCTCGCCATGCCCCTTGTCACATAAATACGCCACTGGAGGTGTTGAATTCGTCCGATAATCTGCAAGGGTGAAATCCAGTGGTGTAGTGCTAAACTTGTGTTCAGGGAACACCTTCCTTCCTTTCTCCTTCCCTCTGAAGTTGGTTCCTTTTGATCCAGCTAAAGGCTTTGGGGAGCAATGTAAGCTTCCCCAGCGGGGCCCCAGCCACAAACACGTTTTGCACCCCGGAAACTGCATCTACTGAAACTTAACATTTTAACATTTCTACATGTAAATATACAAGAAAGGGGCTCTACTTTTCTTTGCAGATTTGGGGGAATGCTAATGTATCACCATTCCCTCTTGTTCTGATATTTGGGGGAATGACGTTGCCCCATTTATTCTCGACTACACCACTGGTTAAGTGACATGCAATCAAAGTACAGCATCGTGCCCACAACATTTTTTTCACCAGTAATACAGCTACAGTGCATTGCATAAGTGTCACCATTAGTCATTCTGGTCCACGAAAGATGTAATTCAAGTTATTCTAGGTACACTATCAGTACATGCAGCAGTTCATTCTGTGGCAAAATGGTGGCGTTCACAGCTCCAGAGTTCGTGCAGATGATGTCCTTCTTCGAAATGAGCGCTGCACACTGTTCCAGTCGTTGCGTCATGATCACCTCACTAACTTTTGACCACCTGACGTCAAGATTTGAATTGTTGGGGCTCAATCATCCACAGATCAGCTGACACTTCGCCATCCAGTATAATATAGCAGCAGCATCTACAGGGTGGGCCAAAAAAACCCAAACCTTTTTGAGCATTGATAACTCAGTGATGGTTAGTGGTGCAACAATCACTAACACATAACCGTCCTCAATCCTTTTAGGTAGCTGATTGATCGCTCGAGTCAATTTGTTCAGGATCAGCTGAGCCCAGCATTCGATTAGCACACGTTTTAGCTGGTCAGTTACTGAAATTTTGTGACCATGCCGTCTGTTCCAATGCCCCCACACTGAAATGGGAGTGCAGGCAAATGCCTAATTTCAGGGGTAATAAAGATTTATGCGAATTAGGCAAATAATATTTAAATGATTTGCTATGCAAATTCGGCCCTCTTTGTCTGCAACATACTAAAACTTTTGACATAACACAACACTTTTCTCCGGGTAACCATCGCTGAGTTATCAACGCTCAAACAGGTCCAGTTTTTTTGGCCCACCCTGTATAATGACCTATCGGCCGTTTTATTTTAAAAGACAACAAATTACGACCAATACTGTATTGTGCTGGTTAATTTAAATTAATAAATTTAATAAATGCCGGCTCCACCTCCCCTTCCACCGGCACCGATCCGCCCACAAAACTGCTGCAATAACACTACCACAAACTAACGAACGGTATACTAGATTTACACTGCGTACAATCAAGCAATCTCACAGTAACAGCCAACTTAAGGCATTAAGTAACTGCCTAATTCTCACACCAATCACTGATAATGATTACAGAACTCCTAGATTTTGCAAGTTGTGACTGTGGAAAATTAAGAAGCTTTGATCTACAACTAAGTGGCTTTGTCATTCTCTTTCGATTGTCAAATTATTCATTTTTAACAGGCCTCGTGCAATAAATGGTTAGCCACCCTCATATCAATACAAGCTTAGCTTAAACTGGGCAGCGAGTACTGTAAATTGCAAATTTACAATGTATTGCGTAAAACATAACTATCTATGCATGGCGATAATTTCTGGTAAATACGTCTACCACACCAGTGAGTGAGTAGTTTCTTAACGGCACATCAGCATAATATAGGCCATTCACTGTCATACATGGTTAAAATTAGTTAAAAGCAGTTAATATATGTATTAAAAGCAAAATTAAAATACCACATCGACTATCCCTGTACTAACTGCCATAAAAAGCACTCACATCAAGCACTTCACTACTTATTACAGCAATTATGGAGATACCGTCGTTAGCTGTGGTACTGTTTATTGCAGCAGTTTAACCCCAATTTTCTTTTTCTTCATTTTGACATCTTTTGCAAATCACCAATCACATTCACCATAACGAATTACAATTTTTCGTTCAGTTTTCAACACCTATGGGCTACTGTACTATTTCACTGCATCATGTGGTATCGTAATACAAACTATGTTATCAAGTGAACATCATTTTATCGAATATAACAAACTGCATCTCCTGTGAACCACATTCAGGAGTATATTGTTGCTCCTGTATTGTTAACACTCCCATGCTGCATCCAGTTAGGTACTAAAAACATTTTACCTATATACATAAGATTACATTGCACATGTATACAGACACACAAACCAACATGTTTAATCTGTTTTTAATAATGATCAACTCTCCTTCGGTGACCTATACAGAAAGAATCCATTGCCAACACAAACTAGCTACACTAATAGTTCAGTCTCCAACGAAGACCGCCCATGGATGTCACAACTTTGCGCACTGTTACAGACGACGGTAATATTTACAGAAACGTACGGAGCTATCGACAAATTCATATTACAAATATTCGCCGGAAATGTCATCCTTCAGACCTGCACAGCCACCACATTCGCCCACAGCCCCATAATATAACAAAAAAGGATTCGCCATCGAGGCTCTCAGATGCACATGATGGAACCTGCGGGAAGCCAACGTCAGAGACCACCAACTGTCATGTAGCCGGGGGCTATGCAAACACTGGTCATGGCAAATAACTCCATTCCCATCGTACTCGTGGAACCACAGGACGCAGATGCGCTGATTAGGAAACGATCTGTCTAGCAGTACATTTCAGAACATACCCACCCACAACACAACAGCAGCCGCACACCAGCCAGTCAACAGCACACAGTCACACCGTCAAGCACAATGCTTTTCCAAGATGCTTTTCCAATGAACAAGGAAATCCAAAAATGCAAGAATAACAAGCACATGGCCAAATCAGTGTTGCCATATAGTCGACATCATTCTGTGATACTATCAAAACAACCCGGACACCTATCCCATCCCCTGTAGGCTAACTGATAAATGCATATGCAGTGCAATATATAAATCCACTGTAAATCACTGTACATCACATTAAATTGCTGAATATTTGGTATTTTTTAAAATTTTTAATAACTACATAAATTACTACATCGGTCTCGAATACCATCGGATAGAGTAGGACTTACATGATGCCAATTTCAGAAAAATACCAAAGTCTTTGCATCAGATGAGAAAAAGTGATTCAACGTGGTTGTCGTCTTTCGGGTGCTTGCTTCCAGTTTTGCATTCAACATCTGTGATCTGAAAATACTTACACACGCCCCACACAAGCTCCCCCAAAACACGAAAACTGCTAAGATGATTTTAACCATTTCTAATTTTAAGTAATATTTGTTGAGCAAAAAACTAAGATCTGTTAAGATAATGTCCATTTTTCTCAAATATGCTATGCAAAATTTATAAAATTTAGTTCAACGATATCATTTGCAACTTACATTACATTGCCAATTTTTTTGTCAAGCATCATTTCCATTTCATCCGCACCATCGCCATCCCCAAGCAGTCTAATATGATGCACGGAACAAATAAATAACACAAGTGAAGACAGCTCGTGCCAACCGCCGAACATTGTGAGAAGGTCACTACTGAAGGCGCTCCAACATTCACTAAAGACACCAGTCATTCAACAGCATTCTCGAGATAGTAACAGTTCTCCTTCTCCAAGCCAGTACATGAACGTGGACATCAAGAATCTTAAAGTGTGCCAGCACTGCATCAGCGTTATACATTCGACATTCCGGAATTCCGTCGGCATTTGGTCATCTTCAGAGTGACTACCTAACAAAACCTGCACACCTACCTACCTACCACCCTAGGCTAACAACATATGCCAGTGCTATCAACTTGTGCTATCAACTTGTATCACATCAGAATGGTATCCGAGCCAAAAAATTTCTTCCATTCAAAGATGCACATCAAGTACATTACATTTACTGTGATTTATCTCACATGATTTATGCATAAAGCTGAATCTCCACTTACTGATCAGCTATAGTTATGCTGCTGAACAAGTTGAACAACTGCTATTCCATCTCTTACCAAAATTTCAAAATAATTTAAACATTTTTTACTTTTATTTCTCACGAGTAATAATAACATATGGAATAAAGTTCGAACGTCATTGGCATTGTAACCTCCATTTAGTGTTAACTCGTGGCATTTTGGCAATTTTATGTTTCTTGTCAAACGTCAGCTGAGCTGAGATCAGCGGAACTATCCATCAACAAAATGCACAGTGCAATTAATACAACATGGCTCATGGCAACAGAAGACTCGTCTCGAACTTGAACATTCATCTCTTTGACCTGGACTAAGCAAGCAACACAACATTCTCCCACAGCCCCCACAGTCGAGCTAAGAAAAAGTAAAAAGAAATCTCAAAGTCGCATAAACAAAATGGTGAAACTCATATGGAAGGGAAACGTCACAGACCGCCTTGCCAATGGAATTCAAACAGCTGTCACAGCAGGCCACCTGGAAGTCACGTGTACATCACAGGTTTGGAGTACCGGTAGTTCATAAAGATCGTGTAGGACATAGGCCGACATGGGTCTTGACTTCAACGACTGCCTTCAGTGCTAACATATCCACCCCAAACGCACCACCAGTCAGCCACACACCAGCCATTCAACAGCGCTTACAGACTCGAGTGAATCTCACGTTCGCCATGGATATTCGTTCATCTGAAAACACTTTACACCCACACACAAGCTCCCCATCCCTCCCCGCAAGCATGCAAGCAGTTAACATAATTTTATCAAATAATTTTGAGTAAAATCAGATATATGCATAATGCCTTAAAAGTTTGAAAAAGTCATAGACATTGTAACCTCCATTTAGTGCTAACTCACAGCATTTTAGCAGTTTTATGTTTCTTGTCAAACACCAGCTAAAAGTACGTCGTACTATCTGTCAACAGAATATCCGGCTCTTGGACCTGCACTAACGAAGCAACACAACATTCTCCCACAGCCCCCAGTCGCGCTACGGTAAGTAAAAGAGATCTCAGTCACATAAGCAAGACAGTAAAACTTATATGGAAGGGAAACGTCACAGACCATCGTGCCACTGTAATTCAAACAGCTGTCACAGCAGGTTACGTTCAGACTGTACTTTGTTAAGTTTGTAACTGGAAGTCGACGTTGTACATCACAGGTTGGAGTACCGGTAGTTCATAAGTCATGTAGGACATAGGCTGACATCGGCCTTGACTGCCTTCAGTGCTAATATATACACCCGCAATGCACCCAATGCGCCACCAGCCATTCAACCACCCTCACAGATTTAAGTGAATCTCATGTTTGCTTGCTTCTAGAGTTTTGCCGTTCATATCCATTTCTCATCTGAAAACACTTCACACCCACACACAAGCTCCCCCATCCCTCCCCGAGAACATGAAAACAGTTAACATAACTTTAAGAATTTAGAATTTTATCAAATTAATTCGATTAAAATCAGATATATGCACAATGCCTAAAACGTGAAAAAGTCACGGACATTGTAAACTCCATTTAGTGTTAACTCATGGCATTTTGGCAGTTTTATGTTGCTTGTCGAACTAAGAGATCAACGGTACTATCTGTCAACAAAATACTCGTCTCTTGGACCTGAAGTAACGAAGCAACACAACACCGTCCCACAGCCCCCACAGTCGAGCTATGATAAGTAAAGCGATCTGTCAGATAAGCAAAATGGTTAAACTTATATGGAAGGAAAACGTCACAGACCATCTTTCCACTGGAATTCAAACAGCTGTCACAGCAGGCTACACTCGGACTGTACTTATAACTGGATGTCGACGTTGTACATCACAGGTTGCAGTACCAGTAGATCATAAAGGTCGCATAAGACATAGGCCGACATGGGTCTCGACTTGGACGAATTACCGCCAGTGCTAACATATCCACCCCTAACGCAGCAGCAGTCAGCCACACACCAACCATCCAACCATGCTCGCAGACTCGAGTGAATCTCAGGTTCGCTTGCTTCTAGAGTATTGCCCTCTGCCAGGCATGTCCCACATCTGAAAACACTCTACACCCACACACAAGCTCCCCCATCCGTCCCAGAGCACATGAAAACAGTTAACATACTTTTAATGATTTCTAATCTTATCCAATATTTTTGAGCAAAAATCAGATATATGGATAATGTCTAAAAAGTTTGAAGTCATAGGTATTGAAACTTCCATTTAGCATTACTTCACAGCATTTTGGCAGTTTTATGTTGCTTGTCAAACGTCAGCTCACATAACTAAAATAGCAAAACTTGTATGGAAGGGAAACATCACAGACCGTCTTTCCACTGGAATTCAAACAGCTGTCTCAGCAGGCTACATTCAGACTGTAATTATAACTGGAAGTTGACGTTGTACACCACAGGCTGCAGTACCCGTAGTTCATAAAGGTCCTGTAGGACATAGGCCAACATGGATCTTGACTCAGACGAATGCCTTCAGTGCTAATATATCCACCCCCAATGCACCACGAGTCAGCCACACACCAGCCATTCAACCATGCTCAGACTCCGTGAATCTTGTGTTTGCTTGCTTCTGGAGTACTACCATGCATGTTCGTTCCTTATCTGAAAACACTCCACCCACACACAAAGCTCCCCCACCCCTCCCCACAAACATGAGACCATTTAACATAATTTTGATGATTTTTAATTTTTATCAAATATTTTTGAGTAAAATTAGATGTATGAATAATGTCTACTTTAATAAAACATGTTAGAAAAATCAACAAAATTAGCTCGAAAAGAACTTATATTAGTCATAGACACATTGCCCTCAGTTTAACAAAGACCATTTATAACTCAATGCCAAAACTTTGTTATATTTACGTCATCAAAAGCTCTTAATGTTTGTTTCATCACCAAGGATATCGATGGCCAGTTCTTGAATATGATGCATGGTACACACGGTACAAGTGAAGACAGGTCATGCCAACAGCCGACACATTTTGAAACTAGGTAATTCACCACTGAAAGCGGAGATTCACAAAACACCAGGCCATCGACAGCAAAAGAGACCATGTTTCACCACGCAAGAATCATAAGCCTGCCGGCAAACCTTGGTGTCACACATTCAACATTTGTGAAACTTGTGTAACAACGAGTACGAAAAGCAGAGTTCCATCAGTTGATGTTACTCTCCCGGCAGTGATTATCTAACAGAACAACCTACACACCTTCTCCTAGGCTAACAATATCTGCCAATATCAAGTTCAACAGCTTATCATGCTTAAAATGCATATTAATTGCACATGTATCACATTCGTTGCACTTATCATTCAAAAACTTGCGAAGTTCAACTTTTACATTATTATTATTATTATTAATTTGCATATTCTCTCTGTTACTAATTAGATACCCTTATCCATATCTGTAAGGCAAATTCATTACTAAGTACTTATTTCCATTCATAATTCAAAACTTACCAAACCTTGCAAACACAAAAAATCCCACAAATTGGCAAATAATTTGAAACCGATTTCCTAATCAAAATATTTGTACAGAAAATCCCTTACAAAAACTGCTGTGCAAATAAAATCAAAATATGACACAAAAGTTTATACATTTCATCCAAGTTTTCACATTAGTCTAGAAAATCAGCTCCAAAATCAATATATGTACTCTACTAAATGTGCAAATAACCGTAACTACCATTTGTTGATCACCATTTCAAATCATCACTATACATTTCGCGCATTCTGCCAGTATTCTGTAGTTTCAGTAGTCAAGTGAAGATTGCCCATGCAAACCACTGCCACGATTCAAACTCTTGTCTCTATTAGTCCTGAACTAACCCAGCAGCACAAACACTCTCCCACAACCCCCGCAAACCATCTACCAAAGAACTGACGACTGAAAAGTGTCAAGATTCAAATAAGCAAAAACTTCGAACTTGTACGGAAAGCCAACGTCACAGACCGTCAACTGTCTCGCACACGGGCTATTCAAACATTTGTCACGGCACGACACGACACTGTCCATTCTGATGATACTTGTGACTACAGACTTCTCTCGACTTTGCCTTCACACTGATACTTCACCACACAAGCCAACCACAACACAACACAGCAGCAGCCACACACACACCAGGCATTCAACAGCACAAACACCGAGTCACACACAGAAGCGTAATGGTTTTTCAATGAAAGTGAAATAAAAAAATGTGGAAATATAAGCAACACAAGCATGTAAGCACACGTAGGTAAATAGGCAAGAATACTTGTAGCCGGCATAACTCTAAGCAAAGTCACAACTGCCGTAATGGACATTCGCGAAAAAAAAGACTACCAGCAAACTAACAAATACTGGAAATTCTGACATGTGAAACTGGTTAAAACACATACGTATAAAGAATGAGAGTTCGTCAGCATAAGTTCTACTCCATGCAGCAATTATCTAACATAACAACCTACACACTTATCCCCATACACTAATGATATATGCCAATTTCAACAACGGTTTATCACATTTTTAATTCTTAAATACAAAACTATTTCTTACCAATAATGTTTTTTATCAATCGTATTCCCTGTGGCTTGCCATTCAACAATTTGAAAAATCAACTATTTCCTATACCCTCACTGACTAATCAAAATTTGGCACAAAGAACAGAATGTGAATTAAAATGTAATTTAGGTGCTGGCTTCCAGCAAATTTTCAGTCATATCCTGTCATCTGGAAAAATTTGCACACCCCAACAAAACACACACATTACACAAGCTCCCCAAAATTTGCAAAATAATTCTAAATATATCTTCTAGTTCTAATACTTGTAGATAAAATCAGCTGCAGAAATATGACATGCGTATTAGAAAAGATGCCACAAATTTTTCAATCCTAACATTAGCTAAGTAAGTCGATGGCACTTGTAACTACCCTCACAGCATATCACCATTCTTATGTAGGCTGTTAGTACTGGGAATTTGTGTTGTATCAGCAGACATTCGAGCGAAAGTCGAGCAGCTAACGCAGTGCGACACATGAACGATACCACTGAATAGCCGCGTTTCAAACTTGAATATTCCGTTTCTCTGACCTGAACTAACCCAGCACACAACATTCTCCCACAGCCCCCACAATCTAGCTACCAACAGAATTCATTAAGTGTGAAAGCTCTCAAGATTCAAATAACCAAAATGTTCAAGCTGACATGCCTGTAAACCGAATGTGCAAATCCAAAATATGTAAGTATTAATAAGCACAAGCAACAAAACATTGTTAACCACTGTGAGCCACCCACTAACGCAACGCAGACTGTGAAGTGGGAACACCGGAACAGTACAAGAGAAAACTCCGATGCAGTCAGCCGCCACGTTTCATTCGAGCTTGAATATTTACTCGAGTCTGTCTGTCAGACCTGAACTAAGCCAAGCCAGCACACCACATTCTCCCACAGCCCCCCAAAGTCTAGTGAAGAAGAAAAGAATTAAGCACTGAAAGAATTAACCAAAATAATCGAACTTATAGAGAAAGCTGTCACCAACCATCAACTGTCTCATCACAGGCTATTCAAACATTTGTCATGGCACTTTCAATTCCAATTTTACTTGAGTCACAAAGTCGCATTCTCACGACTTTGCCTTCACACTAGCACCTCACAACATAGCCCCTCCCCTTCCCCACAACACAGCAGCAGCCACACACCAATCATTCAACGGCACACATTTACACAATCATAATGCTTGAAGCAAACATTCCAACATTCCAATCCAGTGACAAGGAAATCAAAAATATGCAAGGATCTGAGTAATGAACATTTGCAAAGATAACTAGCAAAGCACTTAGTTGCATATATTCACTTTTAAAACTGGTGAAAGCACACATCCTATGAGAAAAGCTGAGTTCCATCAGCTTTTGCTCTACTCCATGCAACAATCATCTAACAAAACAGCCTCCACACACAACGGGTCCTACCACCACAAGGCTAACTATAATTACATTTTGTCAAAATATTATGCCGAGCATTAAAACCTCAAATACAAAACTTTCATCTCTTTTTAAATGATGCATTTTATTACTTCATATTCTCGGTTACTAAGCACTAGCAAACATCACTATATTTATCTAGAAGCCAAATTCAGTACGATACAAACATGACCATAAAGCAGACAACATGCTTGATTCCAGTGAATTTCATTCCATATCCATGACCTAAAAAAGTGCACAGCCCACACAAACAGACACAAGCCCCCACCAAAATAAAATTTGCAAAATACAATAACTCTGTGCATTTTTTGGTGATATTAGTTGTAGAGAAAAAATCAGTTCTATAAAATGACTTATATATTATTTTAGCAAAATATGCTACAAAAATTCATAATTTTCTCTGATGGTCAATAAGTAAGTGTCACTTGTAAAACACCGTTTGTTGATTAAAAGCACTGCTTTTTACCACTAAGTGATTTGTGGTGCATAGGCAAAGATTTGAGCGGACAGTTGAGCATTAGCACTGCTAACACAATGTAGACTGTGAACAGTACAACAAACGCGATGGATCAAATCGGATCGACAGACCGGAATTGGCACTCGTGGCATCTGGATGTTTCAGTCTTGAATATTCGCACAGTGTCGGTTAGACCTGAACTAACCCAGCACACCACACTTCCCCACAGCCTCCCACAATCTAGCTACAAAAGTAAGAATTAGGCAATGAAGACTCACTCAAGATTCATATAACCAAAATGAGCAAACTTATACCAAAAGCCGAACGTCAGACCATGAAATGTACTGTCAAAGGCTAATCAAACACTGATCACGGCATGCTCAATTCCAGTCGTATGGTCACAGAACAGATAAAAAAAAGTGACATTTGTATGTGCTTTTTGGACGCTTGTTTCCGGTGAACTTCATTCCGTATCCATGACCTAAAAACTTCACACCCCACACAACATGCATAAACCCCCCTTTCCCCCAAAATTCCAATCTCCAAATACAGTAATTTAAAGGTGTTTTCTAATTTTAACATTGCCATAAAAAAAATCACCTCTATAAAATGACATATATATTACTCTAGTAAAATACGCTACAAAAATTTATAAATTTTCTCCCAAGGTCAATAGGTAACACAGTATCACTTGTAAAATACCGTCTGCTGATTAACAGGTGCTGCATTTAGCCACAAAGTGATTTGCGTTGCATTGGCAGAGATTCCAGTGAACAGTCGAGCATTAGAGCAGCTAACACAATGTAGACTGCAAACGGTGCAAGTGAAGAACTGAAGATGGTTAGTGCAAACATACGCGACAGATCAAATCAAATCCACAGATCGGATCGGCGCGGACTGCCGCTTGCGGCATCTGGATGTTTCAATCTTGAATATTCGCACAGTGTCAGTTGGACCTGAACTAACCCAGCACACCACATTCTCCCACAGACCCCCACAATCTAGCTACAAAGGTAAGAATTAGGCACTGAAGATTCACTCAAGATTCGTATAACCAGAATGATCAAACTTGTACCGAAAGCCAAACATCACAGACAATGAACATCAACTGTTCAGTCACGGGCTATTCAAACATTCATCATGGCATGCTCAATTCCAGTCGTATGACCACAGAACAGAAAAGATGAACCGACTTATTTCTTTGTGCTCTTCGGATGCTTGCTTCTGGTGGACTTCATTCTGTATCCGTGACCTAAAGAACTTCACACCCCACAAAACATGCACAAGCCCCCCAAATCCCCTCCCAAAAAATTTCCAACTTCCAGATACAGTAATTTAAAGGCGTCTTCAAATTTTAATATTGTCAGAAAAAAATCAGCTCCAAAAAAGATAAAAGTTTCTTAAGTAAAATATGTTGCAAAAATTTTGATCAATTTTCACCATACATCGTTAGGTAGGTCCATGTCACTTGTGAATACCATCTGTTGATCCCCATTGTTAACTTGCAGCACTTTACCACTATTGTGTATTCAGTAATTTACATCGCATCAGCAGAGTTTCCAACACATGCAGATTGCAAACAATACAACTCAAGACTGAACATGCAAAGAGCCACCACGTTTCGAGCCTGAATATTCACCGACTCATTTCTGTATTGAACTAAGCAGACACATTCAATTCACCCACAGCCCCGAACCCCTAATCTAACAACGAAGATGACTACCTCAAGATTCGAATAACTAAAAAGGTTGAACTTATACGGAAATACAACGTCACAGACCATCAACTGTCTCGCCACAGGCTATTCGAACATTTGTCATGGCACTTTGAATTGCGGTCGTACTCCTGGAGTCCCAGTGTCACGTCTTTCTGTCCTTTCCTGGCCTTCACACCAACACTTCACAACATAGCCCCTTCCCTCCCCCAGAACACAGCAGCAGCCACGCACCAACCAGTCAACAGCACATATTCACACAATCATAATGCGTAAATCAAACACTTCGGTCCAATGAATGCGAAAATCCAAAATATGCAAAAATCTTTTAACTTAGAGTAAACTACTTGTTGCGTATATTCAAACGTATTAAACAAAACTGCTGAACCCAGATCTGTATAAGAAAAGCAGATTTCCATTGTTTTTTCCACTTCGTGCAACGATAGTCTAAACAAAAACAGCCGAAATGCAGACTCCTGGATATAGCTAACAATATGCCGCTTATCATACAATGCTGAATGATGCATGTTACTGTGTATTCCAGTTACCGATCAGAAGCCACATAGACAAAAAGACAAATTCAGTACCACTTATTCTTCACTGTGACCATAGGAGACTGCTCGTTTCCCCGAACTTCATTCTGTATCCTGAAAAACTTCACACCCCACAAAACAAGACACCAGCCCTCCCCGAAAAAAATCTTCAAATACAGTAATTCTTGAGATATTTTCTGCTTTTATTACAGTATTTGTAGAGAATCAGCTATGAATAAGTATTTTTATATCTTAACTCTTGAAGAAATTCATAAATTCAATCCTGACGTCAGCCAAATAAGTCAATGCTACTAGTAAATAACGTTGATTGATCAACATTGTTAATGTGCAGCATTTTAACACTATTGTGCTGTCCGTTGTGTCCTGTCAGTAACTTACGTAAGACGTGCTAAGTTTCTTGTGACAGTCCACCAGCTAACGCAATGCACAGTGTGAACAATGAAAACGAAGATTGCCCGTGTGACATTTCGAAGTTGAAGTTTCTGTCAGACCTGAACTAACCCAACACATCACATTCTCCCACAGCCCCCGCAATCTAGCTAACTCATGACTAAAAGATTTCAAGATTCAAATAACCAAAATATTGGCACTTTGTACATACAGAAGTCCAACACAACAGACCATCAATTGCCTTGCCATATCCCCTACTTGGAATGGCACATTCAACTTCAATTGTACAGCGGTAAGACAGAAGAGGCATTAACCCATTTGTATGTTCTTCACATGCTTGCTTCCAGTGAACATCATTCCATATCAGTTATCTAAACCCTCCCCCCAAACCCAATCTTTTCCCAAAAAATTCCCCAATACAGGAAATTTAAGAATATTTTCTAATTTTTATATTTTCAGATAAAATAAGAAAAAGTATTCTAATAAAATATGCTACAAAATTTTTAATAAATTTCACCTAAATATCGTTAGGCGAGCCAGCGCCACTAATGAATAGCACTTGTTGATCACTAACGTTAACTCCCGTAGTGGCAGTAACTAACGTATCTCAAGTTTCGTGAGTTGAGCACACGAACAGCCTCCACGTGTTGAGCTTGAATATTCACCGACTTGGATTCCTGGTCCTGAACTAACCCAGCATACCACATTCTCCCACCACCCCCACAATCTAGTTACCAAAGAATTTATGACTTAAGGATCTCAAGCTTCAAATAACCAAAATACTGAAACTTTGCATATTCTGTACAGAAGGAATTAATAGATTTGTATGCGTTCTTCAACTTCAACCTCACAGACCATCAACTGCCTTACTACAGACTATTCAAACATTCCAGCCGTAGCACCACAGAACAGATAAGAAAGTGAATTAACACATTTGTGTGTGTTCTTGAGATGCTTGCTTCCGGTGAACTTTATTCCATATCCGTGATCTAAAATAAACTTCACACCCCACAAAACATACGCAACCCATCTCCCAAAGAATTTAATTTCCAAATACATCAAGTTGAAAGATATTTTCTAAGTTTAACATTTCAAGACAAAATTAACTGCAAAATCAACAAAAGTATTTTAATGAAATATGCTACAAAATGTTAATAAATTTCACCTCTAAAAGGCTACATCATCAGTCGAGTCAATGGCACTAGTCTTGAAAATACCATTTGCTGATCAGTATAGTAAGCTGGACATTCTGCACTACTGTCTTGTCGGTAACCTACGATGTATCGTCAGCGTTTCGTGAGCCAGTCGACACGATGCAAACTGTGAACAATGAAAGCCAAGATAGCGCATGCCAACAGCTGCCACGTTTCCAGCTTGAATATTCGAAGACTCGGTCTCCTGGTCCTGAACTAACCCAGCACACCACATTCTCCCACATCCCCCACAATCTAGCTACCAAAGAATTTATGACTGAATGATCTCAAGATAAAAACAACCAAAATACTGAAGGTTGTATATACAGAAAGCCAATGTCACAGACCGTCAACCGTCTGACAAATGGGCAAATCAAACTTTCGACATGGCTCGTTCAATTCCAGCCATACATCGATAAGACATTCAAGAGGAATTAAGGTATTTGTACATGTCCGCTCGGTGCTTGCTTCTGGTGAACTTCATTCGGTATCAGTCATCTAAAAAAAACTTACAAAGCACGCACAAGACCACCCCCTCCAATTCCATTCCCCAAAATTTATTAATTTTTAAATACAGTTTAGCCTCAACATATTTTTTAACAACATTTTCCGTGAAAATTAGCTCCAAAAATCAACAAAAGTATCTTAATGAAATATGCTACAAAAATGTTAATAAATTTCATTCCGAATAGCTAAGTCAATGGCACTAGTCTTGAAAATACCAGTTGATGATCAGCATTGTAATCTGGGTGCTTTGCAACTAATCTGTTGTCAGTAATCTAAATTGCACCATCGGGGTTTCTTGGGACAGTCGAATAGCTAAAACGATGCAGGCTGTCAACAATACAACGCAAGATTGTCGATCGGAAGAGCCACCACATTTCGACCTTGAATATTCACGGACTTGTCTCCTGGTCCTGAACTAATGCAGCACACCACATTCTCCCACAACCCGCACAATCTAACTACCAAAGAACTTAGAACTAGAGCTGTCAAGGCGTTAATTTTTTTAACGCATTAACGCAGTGCGTTAATTTTTTTAATACATTAATTAACACGTAAATTAACGCACCCAGTCCCGTCGAGATGGAGAGTAGGAGGTAAATTACCCCGGGCCTGACACGTTTATGGGACCCGCCTGTAGAATATAGAAAGTTAGAAAAATGAAAAAAAGTTTAAAAAACACATATAATTTTTTTTTATTTTTTAAACGTATTTATTTAGACTATTTACTATTTAACTATTACAA
>Ga0209367_1005011_pt1 | contig 18360 bp, 9 predicted proteins | sample WorMetLIZISLAND2_FD_187412 | JGI IMG/M metagenome (GOLD analysis project Ga0209367, IMG submission 187412) | Marine gutless worms symbiont microbial communities from Max Planck institute for Marine Microbiology, Germany - Olavius geniculatus... ... | reverse complement strand
GTATAATTTGGTACCGGTCAAAGGGCGGTGATGCCCCGAGGCTGGGAAGGTAACCGTAGGTCTGGCGTCGCACTGGCCATGCGTCACAAACTAGTGGTTTATCCACCTACGGGCTCAACGGCCGTGAGTGGGAGATGAGCACCCCGCCTACGTCCCAGCTGGGGCATGGCTGACTTTACCTTTTAGTCATGTTATGGTCTTCGACCTCTTGACCCAACGAATGTTTTTGGTGAAAATCCACTCATTCAGTGCACATCATAACATCCCAGACAATAAACAGACGAACACATCGTAAGAAACACTTAACAAACAACCAAAAAACATTAATCCTCAGACATACTGACATAATATCAAATTCAAAGACAGTTATAGCATCAAAGCACAATATAATACCGACCCAACTACACTAATAACTGGTTTGTTATTTGTTTGCAGAAATAAATAACAGACATGACTTGCAGAACAGCTCCCGTTATTACCAACTGTACTACAGGACTGGGACATTTTTATGGTGACAAATACACAAAATTAATGACTTCCGATGAACAGGTTTTGCAACTGGATGGTTGCAAAAGCATTACTACAAAGAACTGCCTAAAAAAATGCAGACTTGGTTACTTCAATGGACTGCAAACTTTGCTGGCCCTCATGTAACATAAAGCTCAGCTTAAGATAGTGTTGTTTTTGCAAACTAATGACGAGACTAAAAAATAATAACAAAAATAAATAATAATAAAAAAGCATAACAGATATGTTATGCTTCAATCATGTTCCACATGTCAACCAAATACACTACCTATCAACAGGGAATTTTTCCTAATTTATTCTATTGAAAATTTATTCTGCTAAAATTCATAAACAAACATTATTGAAGCAGCAGTGTTAGATAACAACAGAATGTACTGCCATTACTATCATTGCAACTACTAGCTGCATCCTATCAGTTAAGCATCAACAAAAAGCATAAATAGCGAGATGTCACTTACACATCATATGCACAGACGAGGAAGCCGAACAGTGAATTGACAGTGTCAGGAACATCAATCTGAGCACTGTTTGGCAGGCGCTTGTTGAGCGCACAGAACACGCAGCTGAGGAGCATCTCCAGTACATTCAATGAAACCTCAGCTGCAGAATCAACTGGGCTGAGTCCTGCTTCACGGAATGCTTCAATCATGTTCCATATGTCAACCAAATACACTGTCACACACACACAGCAGGAAACCAAATTACATCCTGCTGCCCATGAGTAAATGTCACTGTGAACAGATATTATAAGAAATTTGAGCTAATACTTACGAGATGTGCGAAAGTCTATAGCAGTTCCAGTTCAGTATAGTTTAGCTAAAAATTGGGGTGTTCATGCTAAGTCAATATACAAATACCAAATTCTCTATCTGGATCGCATAACGATAGTTCCGTGGCGCCACCTTGTGAATGATAGACTTGTGTCGCAACCCAAAATCGCCAAAAAATCCATAAAACCCCCTATTTTGGCGTTCAAGGTCATTCAAGGTCATTAAATTCGGCGCCAATCAAGAGCTAGTGTACGACTTCCTATTAGTGATTAATAGTAACCTAAGCCCTATCTCGCACCGTTACTGAGATACAGCAACTTATTGGCCAAAAAACCGCAAATATGGCCCACCCCCCTCTCATTTAGTGCCCTCGTTCAGGGTAATCCCCTTAGAATTTATGGAAAAGCTTTATGGTTCCTGAAACTAGAGTCTTCCAGACAGCCGACGGTGAAGATTTGGTGATCCTAACTTGCACCGTTTTTGACTGATCCACCCGTGTGACAGACGAACAGACAGACAGACGGACGGACAGATGGACGGCCAGAATTGCGATGGCTAAGATGCACTGAAAGCGGTAGCTGCTTTCGCGCGTAAAATTGGTGCACAACTTCGTCACAATCAATTACATCCTTAGCTTCTTGTGATGGCCATTGACACACACATTCCAGTGTTTGTTTACACCATCAACAACACTGCTCATAACAGTGCTCATTCAATACAAATTAAAAGCAGCTAAAGTACAATTAGCAGCAAACTTACGATTTGTGCGCTTTTGAACAAAGCGCAGTTTGCATGCTGTGCGATACGTTGCAAAGCGAATAACATCAAAATTCTGAGTACCTGCAAATGCAAACACGGCAAGCATGTACCACAACAATTAGCGTCAAAAAAGCATATAATAGGTAACTAAAATCTCCTCAGCAGGATAACCTTTAACATAACCAAAAGTTTCCTTACCATTTGTAAAATATTATACCAGAATGTTATTGGAATATTTCAGGTTCCAATGCCATTATATTTCAGTACTATAATACTGTTGACTGGGCAACAGGATGGGGATTCAGCTTGTAAGAAAACAATGAAAGCAATTTACCAAAGACAAAGATTCTCTCTTTGGTACTTGGTCTTACAAAACCTAAATTTACTTCAAGAAAATTCTTCTTGGATACAAAGACGAGAGCAGCACGAGTAGACCTGCGAGCATCCAGTGCTATAACAATCACAGAAATGTGGTGTAAGTAAGAAACAGCAACTTACGCATTTCACTAATGAGCTGTCGATTGTGAGCACGGCACTGCTCTAGCGCTGTCTCTATGCCATCAGGACCTCCACCTTCGTCATCTCCACTGGGCAGCAGATGACCTAAACAAAGTACCAGCACAATCAGTCACACAAGCACAATGAAACTCTACAAAGCACCTCGTACAACAGTACTGGATAGATAGTGCTGAAAAATAACAATAAATAAAAAAATAACTATAAAAGAATAAATATTCTGAACAATAAAAAAACTACCAACATGCCAAATCAACGGTACTGTATACCACAACACGGCACTAGTAAAAGTCAACCATTATTTGCTTACTGTTATCTTATTAGATCGTAAACTCGGTACAACAAAACAGCTGACACAAGTTCACCTTTTGAATCCAAAACCTCTATTGCTATTCTGTGACAAGTTCATCGTGAAAAGTTGATTTCTTTGACAAGTTTATATGGCTCGGTGGTGTAACAGAACATTGTACTTGTGATCAAGAGGTCATGGGTTTGACAACCGGTCACTATCTACCTGGATTGGTAACTGTGGACACATAAACCACTTCGGTATATAACTAACCACCAAGGTCAATTCCGCCTTCTTTCCCTCAGCTATTTATTCAGCTATGAAACTTAACAAAGTTTGTAATGAATAAGCATGAATAAGCTGCAACAGTCTTTTAGACTGTCAAAAAGCGTAAACAACTCAAAGTTTCGGCTTATTCAGTACCCTCTGGTAAACTAAGCCCGCCAGTAAGCTGAGCCCATGACACCGGCAGCCCAAAATTATATTAATAACATGGCAATACTTAGCCACATGGCGGCTGTGTGGCGATCACAGAAATTAGCCACACGGCAGCCTTGCTTACTTACTGTCAATGCCAGTGCGTCTGTGCGGCAATGTTCGCGCTGCTGCACAGATGCCCTGGCAAACTGCAGCCAACTATAGCGACTTCAGCGCCAGATGGCACATCACGGGCTCGCCAGTAGGCAAAGTATCAAACGGTCTCCGGCTTCATCTTGATTACATCATCAACGTTACACACCTAGTTTGGGTGTTTACATGTCGTCCCAAAATTCTCTCAAATAAGCTAGCTGTAACCCCAACTCTACTCTAACACTACTACTAACCCTAAACACTAACCCTAAGTCTAACTTTATTCCTAGACATAAAAACACTAGCGCCGTCTTGCAAATTTCTTTGTATGATTTACATTTACATTTCATACGCAATCACTAATATCGACTACGAAAATCTGTTTTAAACGATGAAAGCATGCTAAATAAGCGATAAAATAGCACAATAATAATTTACAGTATTAACTAAAAAAAATAAAAAAAGTATAAAATTGGTAGAGCTAGGATTCGAACCTGCAACCTACAAAACACGAGGTTGATAGCTTACGCACTAGGCTACAGCTACAACAAAGAGTATCTCACTACAGACTTTATATAAACACTGTCCGAGTCTGTTGCGTTAGCGTAAATTCCTTACTTAAAATTCGTTCAAGTACATACTTCACATGACTTACCGAAGCTGAATGAATTACTGGACGTTTTGATGGATAGGGTGCAGAATCAGTGTCAGAAAATAGGCCATGTGGCTAATTTCTGTGATAGCCACACGGCCGCCGTGTGGCTAAGTACCGCCTAGACAAAAACTTCGTCCTAATTAGCCTACAGCCTGTGGACGGGCCTATAACTAGGCTAAGTACCGCCTAACATAGGCCTAACAGAACCTTTCTGTCGCAGTTCTCTGTTGAGATTCTCAATTACGTGTGCAAATTTCGGCTGTGGGCACGTTGTCACGCAATGCATCGTGCTAAAAACTTGCTACAAACAAATATAACGTCCGATTTACGGTGTCATTTTATCCAACGATGTATTTCAACTAAAATTACAAACATTGTTTACATCTATAATACTTATAAATTACCGTACGGTGGCGCTGTAAACAGTCGAGTCGTATTTCTGGAGCTGTGCCATTCGAGTAATCGATTACTCGAGTAGCTGCGAGTATCTGTACGAATGGATACTCGTTAATAAATAAAACATTTCGGTGTACTTGAATGCACAGCTCGGTTGCTGACTGCGCTGACTCCGCTGAGTTTGCTTTTGTTGTCATTAATGATACTCCACCTTTACTGGTGAAAAAAGTTGCGACCCTTCCGTGAGGAGCGAGGGACATACCGACAGTCGTTGTGGCATTGTGACTGTTGGCTTAACACGTCTACACTTCACACTGTCAACTACCCGACATGGTCTGAAGTCTTCAACAAGTTGAAGTTTGACCATCTACTTTAAAAAGTTAATGTTATCACTTATCGTGTTATATACGTGCCCTATCTACAAATAGTTAGACCGATAGTGCATTACAATGTCACTAGCAGGTGAACAAGTGAGTTTTGAGAGCTTTGCAAACAGCCGGAATTAATTCAATGTTTCTGACGTGTGAAGGAATCTGGTTTCAGATTTTCGGACTAGGTCCGAGTTATCACAATAGCTGCGTTGATTGTAGCGGAACACAGCTGTCGGCGACCAGAATCTCTACTGTTGAATTTCACAATACACCGTATTACTGAGATATGCTAGGCCGCGGTGATAAAGAATAGCGTGCATTAAAAGTCAATTAATTACGTTTAGTTTAAGTTAAACCACGGTGGTGGTAAACCAAATTGCATGATAGACCCATACAGTATCGCAAAATACATACAACTTAAAAGTTAGCAAAAAGTAAGTCAAAATTAACACTATTTTTGGTATTATGGTATAACTTATATGATGTATATTAAAAAATTAAAAAATTGTATAAATTTTTAGTAACTGTGAGAGTTATATTTGCTCATGTTGTCATTAATCGATGTAGCGGTATTTGAGTGTTTGTGACGCACGCAGCTGAGCGAGTTGATTTAATTGTAGCGACTAAAGTGGATATTTGGAGTTTAGACTACTGACGTTTTTGTGGTTCTACAAGAGCTGGATGACAGAGAACGTCATATTGACGCCAGGGACACAGCAACAACTACTCGAGTTTACTACTAAATTAGTCAGTTGGCACAGCCCTAAATAGCTAATAGGTAATAGATATTTTATGCGAAGTTCGATAAAGAAAAAAGTAAACAAAAGTTGTTATTTTTGTTTTCGCACCAGGTAACGCACCAGGCGAGGCTGGATCACCAGCCTCTATGGTCGAGAACATTCGCTAGTATTTGATAGGCGTTGTGTAAACGTGGTGATTATAGTGTAAAGCAGAGCAGCTGTTGTCACACATGCAGTGAATCTGATTGTGTTTGATTGGGCCATGAGGTTGAGTGGTCGCCGACGTTTTGTTGATCAGTTGGAGGACTGTTTAATTTTCGACTCGTCGGTTACTGAAATACAGCCGGGCGAAACAGTTCCGCTGCTTAGTCATTCCTCAACCCTGCCACGCCACAGTTTTGAAATGGCTCCAGTTCACATGTCGAGCCGCCAAGATGCAAGCTTGTTGGTTAATTTCAAGGCTAATCCGCCAGATGGCAGGTCTTCAGGATTCTCCTGTCTTCAGACACTTGCTAGAGGCAGGTTTTGCATTGTCATTCTGTTAATTTGTTATATTAGCTACTTTTTTTGCTCAGGTTTTCAGACTTTTTAAACTTTGTTATCAGCAAGGAAAGATTTCTGTTTGCGTATAGGTAAAGGGCAAGTAATGGGAGTATGCTATCGGAACCTGATTGTAGTTCCAAGGGTTGGAACTTGAACTGTGAGCATATTGTTACTGTTATAATGTTATATTTGCAAAGTTGATGTTGCCAATTGTAGCAAGTGTTGTAAAGGCATTACAGACATTTTGGGAGAAGAAGCTGTGTTGTAAAAATGCTGATGAAGCTCTTATTTGCTATACTGTTGACCCAGTCACTGAGCCACCTTTTACCTGTTATGTCACATTGCCCAATGGATGCTGCTTTGGCAATTTGTTATCAGTAAGTATGCCACAGTTTTTATTATTTTTTCTTTATGAATTGTTGACAGATTTGAGATGAGTTTGCATTAGAATAAAGAAGAAACTAGAAATTTGGGGCAAAGCCCAACGTGAGTCCGCCTGGCAAGTCCGATTGGGGGGAAAATTCATGGGGTGAAATTCCCCTGGTGGCAAAGTCACATGGCCTGAAGTCAAGTGCATTAGCATATGCAAAATACCCAGTGGTGACTTAGGGTAGGTAAACATTAGCCACATGATCTCAGGTGTTTGTTGACCAAAGGTTACCAAATTTTTTTTGTTCAATGTGGGAGAGATTGATGTTGATAATGCCATTTACTGCTTGCCAGTATCTTTATCCAGTCCAGAGATATTCGCAGTCAAAGTCGACAGTTGTCGTAAAATGTACTAAATGTTGGACGTTTTTTTGCTCTCTCAAATTTGAAGGGGCATTGCCCCCAAAAGTTGTTCCCACATTATTACCCTCACCAAGCAGCACGTCAGGTGGTAAAGTTTCATAAGGCTATGACCCCTGGCTCCAAAGATCTTGTGCCTGATACATTGAATTTTAAGCCAATTTTTGACCCCCCCTTGAAAAAAATTGTAAGGGGGACCCCCATCCTTGGTGGGGGATGTGCTAGCAAGACTTGGTCATTCTCTAGTGTGTGTAAAAATTTGGGGGTGCAGCACCCCTTAGGGGGCCAAAATATGGTGTTCTGAAAATGTCGATTTGGGTTGGTATGATTACACCTCTAAATCTTCAAAATTTCTGGACCAGTATTCACCAGACTTTTTTTTGCTGAAAGCGGGAGGAATTGCGGTAGATCACATACTTGGCCAATTTTGACTCGTATCTTTATCTGATCTGGAGATATTCGCCGTCAAACTTTGAATTTGACCAAAATTGGGGCAAAATTTGCATGTTTTGGCCTCTAAAATTTTTTGGCTTTGGCCCTCAAAATTTTAGACCGGCATTATAAAATTCAGCTTCATTCTGATCACCGTGCAAAATCTCACGCCAATCGGCCAACACATCTCGGAGATCTCGCATTGAAATAAAAAATAAAAACGTCTGCGCTAAAACATAAGCCCGCTCCGCAAGCCATCGCTTCCGGGCGGACTAATAATGGAACTTAGTAGTGCAATGTGTGGAGTAGATTCACAAACAGTAACCAGCTGTATAGTGGTAATAGTGAACAGTTGATTTTTCAGGAATGTATTTTTTGTGCCACATTTGGCATTTGTTTTGTAACTTTGCTTAATGCCTTGGCCGTGCATTGACCATGTAGACATGCATAGATAGGCCTATAGATTGGGTCATAAAATGATGCAAAATAGTTTAGTCATTGTTACCATGTATAGAATAATAGAAGTTAAACTTTTACTAGAGCTACTGGGATCTTCGGTCAGTACTAATTTTCATATCCAAAATATAGTGGATCTGATATTACTTTTGTTACTGTTGATAATATGTTATTATTATTGGTTATAGTAGTATTTGTGTATAGTGATCAGCTGTTATTGACATTGTTTAAAACAGGAATGTGGCAGCAGAGCAGAAGCATGTCGTAGTGCTGCCCATGTTGCTTTTGTTAATTCGCTTTGCAATGAAATGCCTTGCCACAAGATAAGTGACTCCTTGATCGAAACTGCCATTTATGAAGCTACTGTTTCCAACAATATTCTGGTATATATTCAGTCTGTTCATTCGTATTACCATACTAGTACTAGTTACTATTGCTAAAAATAATTGTTTTTTTTAGTACCCCCGGTAGTAAAGATCCCGGGGGTTAAAAACTAAACGTTAAAAACTACTGGGATGACCAGAGGTCCGATGTGTTGCTTGTACATTTGTTATTATTGTTATCTTTTTATTGACTTTTAGAGCATTTTTATTTGTTTACCAGGCTTACTTTCCAGCTAGGTATTGCAATCTTGCAGGTCTGGACTATACAAAGTGGTTCTGTGGCAACTATGAAACTGGACTTTGGGAATCGTTGGAGCATGAGTTCTACAGGCCAGATGAAAATTGAGATTTCAAATATTAGTCTTTCTTTGGTTCCACTTTGCTTTTTCTTCCAACCTTTGTGGTTCTTGTGGCTGCTGATTACAGTTGTCTGTTTCCTTGGTTATTTAAAGTTACGATATACATGACGTGTGCGACTGTGTGTTGATGCCTATTCAATCCATCGGAACTGCGACACAGTTGGTTGAGCAACAGGAAGAGCATTTGGTCTGTAAAAAGTCCTATGACAGGACTGTTTTTGCCTTCAATCTTGAACATCGTTATCATTACACGAGGGACGCTGCCTTCAAGCCAGAATGTAAGGCAGTCCAGTGAGTCTCTGCACAACCATTGCACTGTCACTGAAGACACTAACCAATTGTGCCAGCATGGAGTTTACTTGCTGACCAAGTCAGAAACATTGCGATTTATCAGTGCTTCATTGCTGTTGGTTGGACATTAAGACATGTATTCAGCCTGGCAAAAGTACTGTCAGAACTATCTCAGGAATAAATAACTTGGCACATGGTAAGTTTAGACAAATTAACCTGTTGAACAGAAATGGTAAGTGCATGTATTTGTTTATTGATTTATTTGTCTATTCGCCGTGAAGCCATATGCAAAGTATACATACATTAGAAGAAATATAAAAGCAGTATGTCTGTATACAATACACTGTGATGATGACGACGATGATGATGATGATGATAGTCTTTATTAAAGCAGTCAACAGACACACCGCTGTTAAACACAATGCAGAACATACTGACATGCTGAAAAACAACTAAAAACAGTCTTTGTACAATACATGGTGCATAAAATTGCTCTCATCAATATATTATTTATTTTAGAAGGAAGTTCATATGTGTTTATGTTCAGCGTGGTGGCAGCGGCAGTCTGGAAGGAATTGAGGTGTTCCGGTCTATCCTGGAGTCTGTCAGTGGCCAGACAATGTTGGACTACACGGCGTTTGTGAATCGGCTGCTGGTGATGCATTGGAGTGGAATGCTACAGATAATGAGTCAGCAGGGTGCATCTCGACAACAGGTTATGTACATTTACCTAGCGCCACCCCAAGTCTGCCTCCAACTTACTTGTGTTTAATTTACATTGGCTTCCTATCAAATGTCAAATTGATTTCAAACTTACAGCTCTACATAAATTCATCCTACATTTTATCATTAAAAAATTTGATGTTTTTGTTAATTAAGGTCCTGTCACCTAGTAAGGGTTGTAATGTAGAGGCCATTAAGTTGTTTTATGTTTTTGGACATTGACAGTGTCCAGAGAACATGAACTAACATTACTTAAACTTCTCCACATACCTTGGATACCATTCTTTTAATATCTGTAACTCAACTAACGTCAGTCAGCTCTTTCAAACACTATATCAAAACATTTTATTTTGCTGCCGTTGTTTGATCCTCGCTGAATGTTTTTCCAGTGACTGCCCACATCTCCGTCTGCCAATTTGACACATTTTTTGCACATTATTACTGTTGTGTTTATGTCTGCATCATATTCCCTTCTGACATATGGTGCTATATATGCAAACTCTTCTTTCCAGTTTGCAGTTTGAACGTAAGCATAATTTGTTCACTAATTACTCGGCAGAGATATGGAATAATGACAATACTGCCTTACCAGTCTTAACGGTTTTAAACATTTTCTCTTAAGTTCTCTAAAGTTTGTCTTTACTAAGTGCTTCGAGTAAGTTGTGATTTTATCACATTTTTAATGTGGCATGTTAGTGGCTTCAGGCCTTAGTGATGTATTTTAAATAAAGGAAAACTGCTTTTTTCATTGATTGATGATTGATTGTGCTGATTGACGTAATGATTGTAGGTGATTGAAGTGGCGTCCACCCGACGGTGGTTCAGTGAAGACAGTCGGTCAGAGATGGCGCTGGCATGGATTGACATCGACCGACAAGAACATGGCACAGTTGACTCTGAACTGAGAAAATCCCTGTCAGAACTAGAGGCTGCTCAGTGCTCCGGGCGTGAGCTTGCATTTCCACGGCTGAAGAGGGACGTACTACAGCTAGCAGCTAATACTCTCAGCTAGCTGGCAGAATGCATTAGATAATATTAATAGCCGTGATGATGTTTATGACACAGCCATTGATAGAGTTCACTCAGTTCTTCTGATGAATGTAGAACAACTCCGAGCGACTGCCGACCTTTGGGCCAAGCCGATCAGCTCGAGCCACAGATCAACCGAAAACATATATTCCGCATGGGAACTAGAAAGCACTTAAAGAGTCATTACATCCGTCACTGACTGTACTCAGTTCTGTGTTGTATCTCAGAATTGCAGTGCTAGAGGGTGGTGCAAAATGAAGTGGAACATTTTGTTTTCCTCCTTTGTGCTGTCTACTTCAGATACAAATGCACAGGAAACAGATCACCTACGATTCAAACTTCTGTTTTGTCATACGGTACACTACAAATGTTGACTACTTACGTATTTTCTGAACAGTCTCAGATCCAGATCATGATTCACACTGCTGTTTGATAGGTTATTCCTTGAGCCATGCTCCGCCATGTCGTAAAATTTTGTCAAACCCTGATAATAAGCTTTGCACCATCTTGAAGATGTGCAAATAAAAGTAAAAGTGTACATAACCCTCTCTTTTGGTGGGGTAAATATCTTGCGTGCTTCTGTAATTTGTATTTTGTGTTTAGCAAAGCAGTTTGTTATGAAAGTGATATTATGCGCATTGTGTTTTTTTAAAGAAATTGAGATGTCTCATATTTTTAGTGCATATTCATGTTCATGTTCTTGTTTGTGATCTATTACATCTATCTGATTATGATGATGTTTCAATTTAGTTATGTGATTTCATCTCGCCATTGTGCACATCTGATTTAGTTGAGACATGCGGCTTTATGTATTTTCATTTATTAATCAATTTGTTTTTTTCTGTAGTTGTTAGTTCTTGATTTTTACGCGCGAGAGCTAGCGTAGCTATAGCACGTGCTAGCTACAGTAATTCTGTCTGTCCGTCTGTCACGACCAGGTACTGATTCAAGCTCCGGTGAGCTAGAGATTCCAGGTTTCCACCATATGATAGCTCAGAGTCTCTAGTATTTTGTCAGAAAATTTGATGCCGCTGGGTCAAGGGGGTCCCCATGAATGAGGGGGTGAAAGAGGGGCACCCCCTAAAAAGACGTTATTGTACTGGTATTGGCTCGTTTAGTGTGAAAATGGTTGCAGATAGGCACAGACATGCAGCTTATCATAACAAGCACTGGCCACAAGCTTCTTAGGAATCTCAACATCGATGACCTTGAATGACCTTGAACCCCCAAAATAAGGGGTTTTAGTGAATTTTTCTCGATTTCGGGCCGAGATGCACAATTCAAGAGTGAATTGCGCTGAAATGGCTGGAGATAGACCAAGACAACCTATATATGAAATTTTTGCCATTGAATGTAGATTATAGCAGTCCAAGTCCCGACCCCTTATGTTCAAGTATGTCTGCACAAGCGGGTGTCAAAGTGGGATACCCCCTAAAAAGTGGTTATTTTTTGCTGTTGCCTTGTCTTATCGTGAAGACTGTTGCAGATGGGCACAGACATGTTGCTTATCATAACAAGCACTAATGACGTGTTTTTAATGATATGAACAACGATGACCTTGAATGACCTCGCACCTCCGAAATTAGCATTTTAGTGATTTTTTGCTGCAAAAGAGTGTATTGTGACGAAATGGGTGGAGATAGACCAAGATTACCTGCAAACAGAAACTGCTACAGGCTGTCGTGCATATCATGAGCATTAGCTCAGATTTCTTGTGCATACTGCTGGTTTTGTTGTTTTGATGGCCAAATATGAAGCATGGCCACTGGTTCATACAAGTAGCACAAATAAGAATATCTCCTTAAGTGTCTTTAATTTTTGTTTTGGTTGTATTACTGACAGTTTTGTTTGTAATTTAATGCTATAAATGTTGTAAAATGATACAATATGAAAATTATTGCATTCTATGCATGATCACGTTTTATGCATGCTGAGTATGTTTGTTGTGCTGACCTGTGAGAAATTTTTGTTTCATATTGCATTTTTTCATTTCAGTGCCAAGTAGGACAAAGGTGCCAAAGAGTCTGACAATATAAACATGTTATTGTAGCAAGAAATGAACAGCAGACCCCATCTGATATACACATTGTTATGTTAAAAAGCTGAATTTTGTGTTTTTTTATCATAATCCTTTGATATGTGGTATTATGGATTTTACCAAAATTCCCAGATTTACACAAATGTACATATTCTGAGTACGGAATGAATTTGTGTGAATTCAATAACGAAAAATGTCATTTTGTTGTTTTTATCACTTTCACTTTGTTCTGCTGCCAAATCATTATTGCTTTAATTTTTCTTTGCTTTTACTATGCACATAATGGTTTTGAATGTATTAAAATTCTTGTGTTTGCTCAGTGTTCTCATCACATTAATGTGTTAGAGTAATTTGCAGGTTTTTGCATGTTTATGCACTGTAGTACAGTTTTACAATAATTGTACATGTAGGCTGTAACTTTGGGAGGCATAACATTTTATCAGCTATTAATGATGTTTTCAGATCTCAGGATAGTCAGATTTTGCAGCAGAAAATTTGGTCTTGAAGTACTAGTGGTAAAATTGATTGGTTTATTTTGCAAGCATTTTGTGTGATGAGCAGTTTTTTTGGAAAGAATGAATGCAGAGATTGATGCCCATTGAAAGCTCACAAGTACAGTGCATAACATTAATGGTAGAATGTGCTTTATTACTAAATTATCAACAGGCATGTAAGTCCTATTTACCAGTGAATGCCTAATGACGGCTGACAAACACTGCTGAAGTTACTACAACAAAATGTTGCAGGCATTGTAATACAACAACGAGTGTGCGAAAAATTATTAGCACTAGCTGGCAGAAAGATTCTTGCCAAAAAAATAATGGAAACAATAAACAGTGGCGTCGTCGCCGCGAGGGGCAATTACCCCCCCCCCTTAAATTTTGGGCTGTTGCAAAATCTAGTCCGAAAATTTTCGTCCAAAAGTGCCAAATTTAGTACCGAGAAACCCCTATTTTGGGGAAATTTAAAGGCAAAATTGAAATTTTGAGCACCTGCTGTCGGAAATTTGCAACACCCTGGCCCGCATACTTTTTAGCCAACCGTACTTAAGTAACGGTCAAGCTATTGGCATGGATGTCGTCTGTCTGTCTATCTGTCCGTTCGTCTGTCCTTCCATAATGGATGTAGGCCTACTCTGGCTAATGGGTAGGTTATAGGAGAAAACGTTTTGCACGAATAATGAGCCATGTCTGTGAAACTCTGGCGTCCAAAATTTCAGCGATCTATTCATGGGGAACATTTTCAAATTTTGGGTTGAATGAAGAGGGTAGGAAAACTGCGTTTCAACGGAAAACTGGCCACATCTCGGAAACGGTGAGAGATACAGCCAAGCTTACTATTAATCACTAATAGGAAGTGGCATACGCCCTGTCAGATTAGATAGAAATCATTGACATCGGATGACTTTAAAGGTCATTACGCGCTATTGTGGCTAAACGGTGCGAGATAGGGTCTATAGGTTGCTATTGATACTGATAGTAGGTCTATGTCGCATATTGGCTTTGAAATGACGTGAAAGTCATCGATCGACAGCTGGGCTTCTTGTTTAACCCACGGCGCACCGCTGACAATAAACGCAGTGGCAAAATCAGCCAATGGCAACCCCACCAGTAGAATTATTAAGAAAGATCTTCGGCCGCTGAAAGCAGCGTTTTGTTTCTGGGCTTTTCCTTAACCGAGAAAGTTCCATGATATCAAAAGTTAGGCCTATGCAGTTCTGCCACTGTGACAAAATGCAACTCCTACTGACTAGAGAAAGTCAAACAATGAAAATGTGATGGTGACTTCCGTCGTGAAGTCTGCAATACAATTCTGCAACGCTGACATTACCATGGACGTGCACGAGACCTTCTGAGCCGAGACCGAGACGTTCAAAATTTTGTCCGAGACGAGACATTGCAGCTTCCGAGACGCTGGCCGAGAACTTAAAGCTCCCGAGACTTTCGAGAGTCTCGGGAGCTTCAACGTCTCGTCGAGACGTTTTCCGTGACGTATGGTGAAACACATTGACAATGACATTGAAAATGTGGATTAATTAACTCGCACCATGGTAAGCGCTTTCTGTTTGTGATATTGTGGGTTTTTGCACTTTATTTTGACAATTATCACTGAATAATTAACGGCTTGCACCATAAAGAATTGCAACTGCAGTGCTGTAGACATGAGCCATTGTGTTTATCACAATTTGCAAGCAACTGAAATTAGTAAACTACAGCTGATTATAGCCTTATACGTCGTCTACGTTTAGCTGATAATATTCATTCTGACATCATACACTTTATCTTCATTGCGACTTGGTTATTTTATGACGAAAAAAGACTGCCATGACATAATTCTGCTTAATGATAAATAAGTAAATGAAAGAGTAAAAACACTGGAAACGAATATGTCTAAGCCACAAAATGTCAAGCTGGTCAGTATCGCTCTAACGGCAGCTATGCAAGGCGCGCGCCTGCACAAAACGTCTCGACGAGACGCAATGGCCCGAGACCCGAGACAAGACCTACTGGGCCGAGACCGAGACATGTTGCTCCGAGACCGAGACGAGATCCGAGATGTTGAGGATTTTGTCCGAGACCGAGACGAGACGTTAGTACGTCTCGAGACCGTCTCGAGACCGAGACGTCTCGGCCGAGACCACATCCCTGGACATTACGTATCACTCGCTCCAGTGTAGGCCTAGGCTAATCTGTATGACATATCAGGGAGCAACTATTTACGCCACTGTTGATGCCGCCGTGCTGAGTTTGGACCGAATCAACCGAGAGACTTGGGCATAAAATCAAATCAATCAATAGTGTTGATTTAATGCAACAACCGTCAGAACTTAGAACGCAACTGTACAGTAGGCCTAGACGATGCAAGATAAAACAATAGGCTACGGCGTGCAGGTACAATTCAGGCGTGTCTTCGTATGGTCAACGCACGGTTATAGCATTACAAAACGAAAACTTCGATTACGTTCGTTGTTACTGTTGCTTTATGCAGGCAAACTTGACCCATCGAGATTCGTCAAGTCATAGGCTACGGTACCGCATGACGGTAGCGTCATCAAGCATCAGCCTCGCCGGTCAACTGGCGCCGGTTTAGTCGCATAGTTCTCAATGTCCGTAAACTTGCTCTCGTGGCACCGAAATCTCTCCACCACTGCACCATCTGCAGAACGTAAAAACACGCAATTATCGTACTAATCGCTGGGCCATAGAGCAGAAATAACATGCTATCAACTACAATATTTTGTAAGCATTTCTATACCAGGCTATTTCTTTTTTTACGCGCGAAAGCAGAATTGTTCGCGCGTCTTTGCCATCGTCTGGGCGTCTGTCTGTCTGTCTGTCACACTCGTGAGCTGTATCAAAACGGTGCAAGCTAGGATCACGAAATCTTCACTGTGTGCTGCCCCAAGGTCTCTAGTTTATCGTGACAAAATTTCGTGCCACTGGGTGCAGGGGTTCCCCTCGAACGAGAGCGTCGAAGAGGGGTACTCCCCCTAAAAAGACGTCATTTTGCCGTTATTGGCTCGAATAATGTGAAAATGGTTGCAGATAGGTGCATACATGCTGCTTATCATAACAAGCACTGGTGACAGGCTTTTTGGATTTATTAATATCGATGACCTTGAACGACCTTGAACTCCTCAAAAAGAGGTTTTTAGTGAATTTTTTGCAAGTTTTGGATGCAGCGCACATTTCAACACTGAATTGCGACGAAATGGCTGGCGATAGACCAAGACAATCTGCGTATGAAATTTTCAGCATTCAACGTAGATTTTAGCAGTTCAAGTTTCGACCCCCTAGGTTCAAGAAGGCCAGCGCAGGCGGCCGTCAAAGACAGCTACCCTCCTAAAAAGTGGTTATTTTACCGCAATTATCTCGTGTAGCGTGAACACGGTTGCAGATAGGTACAGGCATGCTGTTTATCATAACAAGCACTGGTGACAGGCTTTTTAAATTTATCAACATCGATAACCTTGAATGACCTTGAACCCTAAAAATATTGATTTAACGTGATTTTTTGGCGACTTTTGGCTGCAAAAGAGTGAATTACGACGAAATGGATGGAGATAGACTACGATTACCTGCGAACAGGAACTGCTGTAGGCTTTCGCGCGTCTCGTGAGCTTTGCTCAAATTACTTGTTCACATTTGTTTATCCGGTTAATTTTACGTTAGGTCGGGACACCAAAAGTGAGCTGTTGGAATCATTCAGAGGCGCAATGCTCACGTTTACTAGACAATCCCGAACAGTTAAATACCGCTTTAAAGCAGTACCGGAAAGCTCAGCAATCTACAGCATCATAGTGACCGAGTTGACGTGTCATGATAATGACGGTGAGCTGCAGACTGTAGACACGCCATAACGCTAAAAAAACTATCATATCCGAGGTGCAAAAAAACTTACACTTCAGTAACGCCGTTGATGACGACCATGTAATAGCGGCTGTACAAAGAAGTCGAAGACATGAGGACAACCAGACGAACGTCTGCATGACGCGTGCCACCGAGAACATGAACAGCGCGTAAATAACGCACAGCACAAGGATCAGCAAACCTTCAGCATTTTCTTCACACTACAGTCTGTCAAACACGTTCATCAGTGGTAATGCACGTTAATTAATTTAAGCTCAACTCGAACAGAAGCACTCGGCGAACACAACGTCGTCTGCCAGGAATTTTTAGCCGACCGCACTTAAATAACGGTCGAGCTGTTGTCATGGTTGTCGTCCGTAGTCGGTCAGTCGTCTGTCTGTGGATTTTAATAATTTTTGGTAAGACTATTCTTGACACAACTTGCTATCAAATGACCGTTTAGTTTCCCACCTCACCCAATGTATGCTTCTGCACTACCTAGGGAAAGCAGATCAAGCGAAATATGCGTTAAAAGAAACAGAAAACCTGAAAAAACATCCCCAACATTATCGATCGTACCTTGAATAAAGATTAGCAGATTTTAATAATATATGGCGGAAATATTTTGGCACAACTGGCTATTAAATGAGTGTTTTAGTTTTCACATCACTCAACGTCTGTTTAATGCTTTTGCATTACCTGGGGAAAGCAGACCAGGCATAATACTTGTTAAAATGAATGGAAAAACGTCAATAAATTCTATCTCTCCTAATTTATGGGCCCCAACAGCAGGTCTATTACAAAGTTTGACGGTTTTGCAGCAGTGTGTCTACCAGATGAAGTTTAGGAATGTTTGTAAAGTCAGAAGTGACTGGTGGAGCCTGTATTGGTCTGGAGCGGAACATTATCGATACTGCTGTCAAGTGAATAGAGAAAGCGTCTCCTTGCCTGTGTTCGCATAGTGGGCCAACACTTCAAGCAATATACTGTAAGCAGTTAAACAAGAAATTTAAGCTAATGCTCACGAGACGCGCGAAAGTCTATAGCACTTACTGGACAACAACGGTAAAATAACGACTTTTACGGAGGTACCGCTCTTTGATGCCCTCGTGCGCGTTTCCTTGAATCTAGAAAATTGACACTTGGACCGTCAAAATCTACGTTTAATGCTGAAAATTTCATACGCAGCTTGTACATGTCTATCTCAATTGGTTTCGGCGCAATTCGCTCTTGAAATGTGTCTCGCAGCCCGAATTCGCCAAAAAATTCATAAAACCCCTATTTTGGCGTTCAAGGTCATTCAAGGTCATTGAATTCGGCGCCAATCGAGAGCCAATGTACGACTTCCTATTAGTGATTAATAGTAACCTAGGC
>Ga0209367_1005010_pt1 | contig 18361 bp, 11 predicted proteins | sample WorMetLIZISLAND2_FD_187412 | JGI IMG/M metagenome (GOLD analysis project Ga0209367, IMG submission 187412) | Marine gutless worms symbiont microbial communities from Max Planck institute for Marine Microbiology, Germany - Olavius geniculatus... ... | reverse complement strand
ACTTAGCTGTACGTCCGACGTAATTCGATTTTAGTTTGGAAGTAAAGTTACGACATTGTTATGCATACCGCCCCTGAAAGGAACTGACTTGACCATCATGCAGTGGCACTTACATTACGCTACAGAAATCAGTCAATTCAACTATATTATCACAGCACACAGTAACAGCAATTAAATTAAAACAAATAATTTACAAAACTGTTCATCATTCATCAGTAACATACGCATGATTAACACTTGCGGCTTCACCTTAAGAGACTAGATGTTCATAGCTAAACATAAAAATTGTATTAAATCTGTAAAAGCATTCTAATCTCGCAGGTTTGTAGTGACTTTGAATAATGACTAGATGATCTAGCTAACCTTCAATAACAATTAATTATTAATCAAACAACTGAATAAATTCGAGCTTGGTAATGCTGCAGCTTCAGAATAATTGTCAAACTGACTGTCAGTTTCAATAAATGCTAATAAACTAATAACAACACAGAATATAAATGTTGCAAATGTTACCTTCTAATTTCCTCTTCTGTGTCACAGTCAGATTCGATGCCAATGTCTTCAGCAAACGGATCCCAGTCTGGAACAAAACATCAGTTCTGAATAGAAACTACTATTTTCTACAGACACAATGTTTTAAGTTGTACTTTGCCAAATTCATCATCACTCAAACTTTGACATAAGCAGAAGACTTATTAATCTTCTGTACAACTGACAGTGCCTGAATGCTGCTGGTTAGGTTAAAACATAGAAAAAGCATCAAGTCTCTATTAAACATGCTGCGGCGATAATTCACAAAGTTTCTCAACTTAAAACCTGGCCTGCTAGAGTGAGTGAGTGAGGAAGTAGGGTTTAACATCCCGCCCGACACAGTATACTGAGCATAGGTCATTTCAGGGACGGCTTTGCAAGCAAAACTGCACAAACACATAACAAAACACAAAGTTTAACCTTTACAAAAAATTTAACCTTTATGAAACACAAAACACAAAAAAACAATCTAAATCTAAAATTGTAAGAACTGCCGATTATAATCGTGCATATGTAATGATAATAATTTTGGCAGTTCGAAAAAACTTCCCTGTTATCCTCCAGACAGTCATCAATCTCATAATGCTGTCTATTGTGGCCTACTAGAGATTAAATCAGAAAAAGCAAGTGTTAAACAAGAAGAAAAGCAGCAGCATTAGTCGTTGAACACTTCACAGTCTGAATCAAAAAAGTTTGCCAAGTCAAAAAAATCTAAGCCAATTTTAAAAAAATGCAAACTAAATCAAAATGAAAACAAACCAACAGTGCTGAGTTTTACCGTACCATCATCTGTCAGTTGTGAATCAATGACCACGTCTTTCTTCTGTTCAACGTTGGAGTTCTTACTTCCACCATCTTCCGACTTCTTGACTTCGTTCCTCTTATCACCACCACTGGCTGAAGAAGTCTTAGAGTCAACTGATGTTGTTGTTGCTTTCTTTGTCTCTGCTGCAGAAGCTGATGACGTCTTCTTCTTGTGGGATTTATCCCCTCCATCATCAGTATCGCGATCATCATCATCACTCGACTTCCGTCCATCCGGAGACCTCGCACGACCAAGTCGGTATCTATGCAAACGTTACAACAGTTCTCTGTATAACTGTATGATCACCAAAGCTAGTAATGATTAAGCACTGTTAATAATTAACTTTAGCAAAATTAACAAATTAATTTATCAATAACTACAATTTAAGAAGAAACATAAAAAAATTATTTCTAGCCACTTCTCGATGGTGACCACAGAAAGGTCTTACTGTCGCCATGGCAGAAGCTTCCTCTGTGCATAGCACTCTGTTATCCAAGTCTTCGTGACAATCCGACCCTTGCCAAGAACTTTTGAGTACTTTGGTGTGTTCTCAAAGGCACATCTGCACAATGAACAAGCAAAAGTGATATAAAATACAATTAATAAGAAAATGTGGTCAAAATGTGGTTAAAAGAGAGCATACAACTGCAAAGTGCATTTCTGGGAAATGTACATGCAATGTATTCATGCTGATATTGATCACAAAGCCCTGAAACTGCAGAGGGAAAAACTGATCAAAAATATAATGCAAGAACTGAAACTGCAAGCACCCAAGACAAAATAGAAAATCTTGCACTTGGGCTACAGGTCACGAGTTAAAAAAAGTTGTGGTGGCAAAAAGTTGCACTTTCCGAAAGATATCTGCAAATTTCTGACAGAGAAGATAACCAGTGTTTAAAATTCAATTTTTAGTTGCCAAAATGGAAGAACTACCAGCCTAAAATTTTGCATTAGTTGAAGAAAATCTTCAAACATCAAAAATTAAAATTTGAGGTAAACAGATGCCTCGAGGCGACAGATCTAAGGCATCCAGTGTGAAAGGTAAAGCCACAACAGTGGGCAATTATACATGGGTTACTAAAAGCACCAGCAGAAACTCACATGAGATGCGTACACTGACTGGACCAGTCCGGCTTGTACACGGCACCCATCTCAATGGCCTTGTCTCGCAGGTTGGATCGCTCGGGATTCTCAAAGCCACTCAGAACAAACACGACCTTCTTCATCAGCACATGGAACGGCTGCTTTGACAATGATGCAGATTCTTCTGCATGCAAAAACACTACACCACGATATTTACTGCAGACAATACGGTATGCACACTACAATACTATATAATATTCATTTATTAAAGTGCACTGTGGGAAAAAATACAATCAGAATATACAAATGTTTACAAGATGCATTAGTGCACAAACAATGAATATCAGAAAACGTCTCTGTACAAAACTCCATTTACAGGGTGGGCGAATAAAAAATGCGGCACTTTAATTTTGTCCATATCTTCGCCAATTATTGACCAATTTTCAAAATTCTTTCACTAGCACATTCTGCAGACAATTTGCAATAATGTGATTATTATATTTCCCACGACATCATAAATGTGTTTTTACAGTACCTTGCGAAATATAAATGAAATACGTATGTATAACAATAATAAGAAACAAACAGTTTGGTAAAATTGAAGAAAAATACTTCATATCAACATTGCAGTGAATGATTTGTATGATACTAGACTGTGTGGGTCTAACAGAGTCTAGTGTCATATGGATCATTCACCGCAATGTTGGTGTAAAGTGTTTTTTTTCATTTACCTAAATGTTTGTTATTATCATTAGTTTTTACTTACATTTATATTTCACAAGGTAGTGTAGAGGTGCATTTACAGTGTGGTGGGATATATAATAATCACATTATTGCTAATTGTCCGCAAAGTGTGTCAGTGAAAGAATTTTGAAAATCAGCTAATAATTATAAAGATATGGACCCAAGTAAAGTGCCACATATTTTTACGACCCATAGTGTACAAAGTTGTCACCACAGAGAGTGGTATCTAGAGTTCTTGAGTAAATGTCTATTAAGTACAGTCTGATCATTTTCTTAAGATATCTATGATACACAGAGCTAACTGTTTTAATCACTGTCAGAACAATTACTGTGCAAATTTCACTCAAAATACTGCATACCTAACAACTATTTCCCAGACACTGAACCTCAATACACATTGGTACCAGATTTTGTTCTCTGCAATCCATGAACTGAGTATCTAGCAAAACAAACGTTTAGTTTTCTTCGACGGTGGAGGACTTGATGACGTAGTTTGGTTGTCTTCCTTCGTGGCGGTGGCCCTGGCTTTGCTGGGTGGGACAGCTGCAGCCGGTACTTGACTCTGACTGGGTTTCGCTTGACTCGTAGCAGGCTTTGATGTGGCCACTGCTGATGCTGATGATGCAGAAGGTGATGTTTTCTCAACTTTGGCTTGCTGCTGCTGCTGCTGCTCTGCCACTTTAGAAGCTGCTCGGATCGCCGCTGCACCTATGCACAGAATTGTCACTCACTTTAAATAAAAAGCTCATTGGTTCAAACAGAGAAAGTGTAACTAATAAAAGTACAGCTCCTGACAGTACAGTTCTTGAGGAAACTAATAATCAAAAATTTTGTGATCCGAGCAAGGAAGCAACCACGTGACAAACAGACATTCTGACATTAGCACGTGCTAGGCTCCGCATGCCAAGATCTTTTGAAAATATCACGCACATACAAATAATACATTTAAAACAACCTGTTGCAGGTAGTGCAGTTGCAGCATCAAGCTTTGGCTTGTTCTTCTGAAACAAAGACCCGGTACGAATTGATGATGATGACTCAGTGTCAGACTTGAGTTTGAATGCACCAAATGACTGCACATGTAAAACCAACGAATACGTAGACATGAAAGCAAACACAACCAGTACATTACAACATGAACACACATCGAAGCTAATAATATCTACGACAAGAAAAACATGCTTAAGTAATGAACATTAAATAAATAAAATCAACATAGACACACATTTACACTATTACAGATTTCAGTGCTACATTTTTGTGGAAGCGAAGACAATGTAAAAAAGTGATATCAATACTGAAACATCTGGCACAGCTTACATACCGGAAATTTAGTTTACTGCAAAGCAAGAAAGCAACTCAAAATATATTCATCCATCATGTGGCATATCAGTGTCAAACAAACCTCTACTACTGACGCTGCAAAATAAATGATGCAAAATGTGCACAGTGCACTTACAGATGTCTTTGTATCTGATGTGGCCGATGACAATGCATTTCCTGTGCCAGAAGTTGGTGCAGTTGAATGGAACTTAATGAACGACAATCCATATGGAATCATCTGACAGCGACACATTCAATTATATGCAGCGTTTTACAAACCCAGGTTTTTAAGAAAAGTCCAAACTGGTTGGTTTTATTGGGCTTTTGGAGATAAATGCAGACCTGTTGAACATTATAAAAAAAGTCCAACTGAAAATAATTAACCAAATAACTTAGCTGAAAAGTCTAGTGGTTGATTCATCTCCCCAACAGTATATATAGATTCCTAACTTGAAAATGAAACTGTCAGCAAAGAACAACCAACATTGGTAAGAGCACTCCTCAGGACAGGAGTTCACTTTCAGCTCAGACACGTAACAGTCATGTTGGCCTAGATAATCGCACAATATGCCAGCAGTGGGCTAACAAGTACACAGTATACTACAGCAGACTAAATGCATACATTACAGCAGTGGTGCACAACCTCCAACCCACAGGCCAAATCCAGCCTGCGATGGGCTGCAATGTCCAAGAGAATAACACCAAAAACCATGATATATAATATATCAAATTATAGCTCTTGCTTTTTGGACTTGTTTTAAGCAAAACACATGTGCCTCCAATTTCAGGTGGAAATTTGCCACTGCTGAGCTTAGTAGACTGTATAATACAACAGATCTCTACTATTTTTCATTACTTTTTATTGGTGTGGCCTGCAGTGACTTCAAGACCACATTATGTGGCCTGTGGCTCAATAGAGTGACACACAACAACAGCACATGTTGCTGACCTTGTTAAATGGTTGTGTACAAACGACCTTTGCACGATCCCACTTCTGTCCGGCAACCGCCTTCGACAACTGATCACTGCTGAATATACGAACATGATTCGGATTCTGCGAGTTACGAGATTCCGTTGGATTCATGAATGAAGATGCCACCACAATAACCTACCAGTAACAACAAACAACAACACTAAGCTTACCAATGCGACAGACAAATGCGATAGACAGATACATTCAAAGCCACCCCGTACATTAACCAGCGATCAGAAACCAAACGGGGTTTTATGCTGCTTTATTATTTTGCAAAAAATGTGCATTTTTCTGTCTCCTGTCAAACAATAGTAAACCCCACAAACAGCTCCAACAGGTGGCTGTGCTTAGTATTCAACAACATCTACTGACCTGGTAATCTTCCTCTTTGGCTGATGACTTGCCTACCAGCACTTCCACAAATGCTGAAGCTTCGTTACCAATATCAATCTGACTGATCTCGGATGCTTTCTCAAACTACACAGTGCACAAAATTTGCGTAAAAATTGATATTTTAACTACACAGAAATCAGCACATGTATATTTTGCATTATATGCACAAATTACGCTAAATGATCCATGCTACAATTAAAGAGTACAACTCACATAGTTAAATTATTGTTAAACATACCTGAAACACAACAGATGCCTGCTTTTCACCAGCAATACACTTCCATTTCTTAAAGCTGTCATTCTTTAGAAGATTTTCAGCTGGGTAGTGCTGTCAAACAGAACATAAACACCAGTCAGTAAACAGTTGTAGATGTGCAGTGTGACGAAAATATCACATTCATTTACAGACACAATTAACCATAAATGAGAAAGTGTTCATCCAGCCAGTTTGATGCATAAATCCATCACAGCATCCTGACAGCTGTGCCCGTCTGACAAAATTGTACAACTGTACTACACTAATACTAAAACATGATAAACGGAAACACTATAAACATAAAAGCTGTTTATACAGCAATTAATCCTGGCATAACTAATTTCTTTTGTATCTAAATCAGACATTTCTAATTGGTAAATCAGATTATTACAACAGCTTCCCCGCACTGAGAAGAAAAATACTGCCTGACAGTGCACTGCACTCAATAAACGCATTTACTTTCAATTTGATTATATCCGTCAAATCAGCACACACTACAGATTACTTCTGATTGAACATTGCGCTAAAATATAGGCGCCTTTTTTGTAGTTCAACGACTTACCTTATCTTCGCTGGAAACAGAGGCTATATGCTGCAGCTTAATTTCTGGCATATTTGACAAGATTAGCAAATATTTTCAACAGCAAAACAAAGCATGCTACGTGTACAATGCGTAAACGTAAAAATACTGATGCAATAACAATCTTAAAGCTAAAAATGTTGTATTTACTACACTGTCAACAAAACGTTTTGTTTACATCGAACGCCAGAAAACATAACGTAACGCACGTTATAATAGACAAACGCTACAAAATAAGGGGCGCAGTCCACGGAGCTATAGATGCTAGATTATCTAACGTCTTTGGTCAGGAGCTGTGGTCAAGAGTCAATACTACAATAATCTAGACCTTTTAGAGTTACATTTAAAATACATTTTATTTTGTACTTTAACAAAAACTGTCGGAAAACCGTATTTAACATTTTTATGTGCAAAACCGCTGAGAACAAACTTCCGGAAGATTCGTTTCGTTACATCATTTAGGGCCTACATGTACATTTACAACATTTTGTCTCATGTCTTCATACCCAAAAAAAATTCTACGTGACCCAATTCCGCTTAAGAAATAATTCACATTAAGCCTACAATGATTTTGCGAATTTTAATTTTTCTAATGGAACTGCCAACAGCACGGAAAATACTCCACCAATTCTGGTAAAAGGGAGTCGAGTCACGCCGCGTTACGAAGAGTCAAAGACACCCATAGGCTACTAATCAGCACTACAGTTCTGCACCTGGACATTTTTGCGTCATGCGCTCGATCAACACTGCCGGTACGTCCACGACCACCCACTGGTCAGGAATCTTCAAGTTGTTGAAGTTTGACCATACTCCAGAGAAGGAAAAAAACTTCTGCACGATAAGATACGGTGTTGATTGTTGTGGGCCTGTGCAGAACCAAGCCTATACGCTTGCATACAGCCGGGGTAGACTACACGCCTTATTACGTCAACATTAATTCTTCTGTAAGACGAAAGAGAGTTTGTTGGCGTCGACAAACGCGCCGAAGCAGAGCGTGCGAAGCCGGGCGTGGACAGCGTATCTTTGGCGTCACAGATCAAACCCGTGATGAGAGATGCGACCCCTCCCCCCAGCCAGGCTCAGCTAGTATTAGGCCCATGGTACGACGATATGCGTGCCTAGTAGAGCTGCGCGACTTGACACAAGTTGAGTTCGACCACGGTACTATGTATTCGACATTAAGATATCTTCATGTACAAGAAGCCCGGTTGTCACTAGGGAAAGCCGACCGTACCGCCTGTGACAACCGGTTGCCTTAATAAAGTTTTAATTGTGCTACGTCAGGTCGGATGGCAGTCAGTGTATAATTTCCTGTTCATCGTTGGTTGAAACTTTTAATTTTTGTAGTATACATATTTGTATATCGACAGATTTTTCGCACAGCATTTGGCATGAGTTAAACATAAAACTAGTGAACGTAAAATGTTTAGCCGTTTAGATGACCGTCATTCACCCGTGACTGGCTTGAGTTACGTGCTCGTTTAAACACGTGCTTTCGTTTAAGTTGTTACAGTAAAACATTTGCACAGTAAGACAAACGCCGATGCAAAATATTGCGATGTTAATCCTTTAAAACGAATATCGCGAGTCCCAGTGCAATCGCTAACCGCGCCGAACTATGCGTTTGTGTATAGTGGGCCTATCCGATCATGCGTTTTAACTGTTACGAGCAGAAAAGCAGACACGGGCAGTCGTGGCACGAAGGTTACTAACAGCGCGCACGTGTATATGCTACACGCTGTTTTCATTTCTCCGACTTCCAGCTATTATTAGCGAGCTGACGGACCAACTGTTGCCGAACGGTATACGTCGCGCTTCCGTGAGCACGAGCTGCTATGCGCGCTACGAGTCGACGTAGGAATACTTGTACCATGTAGTGCACTGAGTTGTACGAAACTCGAATTAACTTAAATCCACTACATGCATTCGCAAAGGATGGATCCCCGAATTTGTGTCCGTAGTGCTCTAGGTCCGGTTTCACTAAACTCAATTAAATTCAAGTCCCACTTAAATGCAAAAATAAGTTTACTTGGAGAAAAATGCGTTGCACCAACATTATATAAGCACAAACCAGCCTGCTTAAGTGTCACTTGAAATTAAGCATTAATTGGCAGGTCAAAAGTAGTCGACATTTTTCACAGTTTAAAACTTTACAACTCTGACAGATTGGCAGAAAAAATCCTTTTACTGACATACAGAAGTAAATTTGCAATGAATTAATTTTACGCATACTTCAGATATCAAATACTTAGCTAACTAATGTTTGAAATGTTAGTATTCATATACGTACACTTATATTTCCCATGTTTAGTGTAGCAAAGCGTTTGGATATTAATTGAATTATTAATGATCATTTTTTTCAAATTTAATATTGTCTGTGCTTAATGAAAGACGTTCGAAAATCGGTCAGCGTTGGAGTTCGTTGTTGCAAATTCTTACAGTGGCTTATGCTGCGCCACCAACAGTGCGATAACAAGCCTGATACTTTTTTACATGACGACGCCCGATAGGCAATGTATGTTTCTGTATAGGGAGTTCAAGCGTTTCGTTCCGACGATAACGAAACGAGTTCACTTGTAAGATGTTGCTGCGCTGTGCGCTACTAACCTCGGCGTTGTGCTTTCCCGTTTACAGCCTAATCCGCTAACAAGATGCCAGTTCTTGGCATTTATTCTACGTTACAAGTTATTGCTTGAGTGACTGTTCAGATATAGTGCATATTTTTATGTTTGTTGTATATGCGTTTGTAGAGAAAAGACCAGTGTATTTTACGCCTATGTCATTTTTAAAGCATCTTTCCGGACGATGTAGAGTCAGTATAAATTGCGACATTTTGCTTTTTTTGCAACCTGTGTAACGCGAAAATATAGATCTCTGGTTGCGCGGATTCCAGTTCTGTAAACCGGTATCAAAAATGCTTATCGAGCCAATAGCTTTTGCATTCAGTTAAATATTATTGTGTTAACTTGAGCTGTACACAGTGGCGTCATTTCAGTAAATCACTGGCTTGGTCTCAGTAATCTTTGCAGGGTCTCAACCTACGTAACGTATTGTTCTTGCAGCTGTAACGCTGTTTTAAAGGTACAATTTACAGGGAAAAATAAAATCATAAATCCTTGGGGTCCGTAGACCCTTCCAGTCCTTCCCCTATTTGACGCCTCTAGTTGTATAGTAGCCTAAAATTTAAACGAAATCTGCGACTCCAAAGAATGCGAGAAAAGACAGACTATTGCGCATATCTAGGGGAAAGAGGAGCAGACTGGATGAACTGGTTAATTTATTCGTCAGCTGTGGTCTGATTTGCTGGCCTCACATGTATCGATATGACAGCGGCGTGTGGCGGAAGACGTACTCAATCAGACGTATAGTGCTTGCTGCTGAGCTGATCCCGTATAACAAATAATAACGAAGGACGCATGGCTGCAGCAACGATTCATTGCTCAGATGCTGTTAACTCGTATAGTTGCTGTATTGGCGCTGCGGTTGCCTCGAGACTGGAAAGCACTCAGCAGACGAGAGCGCCTCATTGGCGCGCTAAGCGAAGCCAGAACTCGGCGAGCCATACCGCCGCCGCACAGTTTCGCAGCATCGCCGTCTGGAATGCTGAAGTAGAGTCGGGGGCGAGATGGCATTCTACGTCAACCAAGTCAGCTAGCCGTTGCACCCGCGGGTACTCTATGCACGCGTGCACGACAAGAACCCAGACCGTGACGTACTGCACTCAACTCAGCTGATCATCTACAGGAAATTCATTCTTTCACTGAATCGCTGTCATGCTATTCCTGGCTTGGTTGGCGGTATCCTTTCTCGCCGTGGCGGCGATCAACCTTTATCTTCGATATTTCGGACTGCCGCGTCGGCCACTGACGTCGGCGGTCGATGGTCGGGCATACTACGACCGTTCTGCCGGTGGCTACATGACGTCACAAACAGGTGCGCTGGGCGGCAGTGGTGGTGGTGGCTGGACGGCGGCGTTGTTTGGCGCTGGACATGGCTCATCATCCCCTGAAACGGTTCGTAATTCATACGTTTGCAACACAAACTTCACTGTATTTTCGGACCTGTCGTCCGGACGTCGTGTCGACAGCCGCGTGAAATAAGACGCTATCATCATTTTACCACTGTCTTAAATCCAGCATCATACGGGAACTCCGTACTCCTGCATGCAACGCATTAGAGTGCTTGGCACCACATCGATAGGTCTAAGAGTCATTATATGAGTTCAGTACAAATGTGCTATGCTGAAGTTTATAGTCAAATCTTAGCAAAATTCTAGCAAGAAAACTTAGGCTACATCTTAGACTTATGTCCTAGATCATATACTGCAATTGCAATGCACGACTTGTTAAAGTTATCGGTCGTGGTCAGTGGTCTGAGTCTAAAATATCTGACATAGCCTAAGTTTGACACACATGCCTAATAAGCATATAATTAATTGCAAGTCAGACACTCGAAGAGTACAGATCTCTGCCGAGTTTCTTTTAATTTTCGGATTAGGGTTCATATCGTGCTGCGTGCGTGCCGTCACTAAAATGTATCCGTAAAAGGTAAAATGTAATTTGGAAATGTCCACTGTTTTGAAAAATACCGTCAAAATCTGTCCACAATTTTATTGTGTAATCTTGTAGAGAATCAGCAACATACATTAGATGCCGAATATACCAGACAGTATAGACAGAATACTTTGCGGGTAAACGTAAGGGCAAAGAAACCTCCATTATTGCGATTTTCAGTCAATAAGTCGCTGTATGTCGATAACGGTGAGAGATAAGGCCTAGGTTACTATTAATCACTAATAGGAAGTCGTACACTGGCTTTTGACTGCCACCGAATTCAATGACCTTGGATGACCTTGAACTCTAAAATAGAAGTTTTTTTATGGATTTTTTTGGCGATTTTCGGCTGCTGTGGCGATGATTTTGCACAGCAACAGCTCATCCAACAGATATATTGATATGAAACCTTTACCAAACCTTATTTACTATATAAAGTAAACCAGAGGCTATAGTTATGCGTAGCATCCGTTGCTGTGGACGCCACATTGTTTAAAATTTTTGTACGTTGTCTAAATTTCGTTACCATGGCAACGAAAGTTAGACGCAATTAAATTTAAATAACGCCACTTAATTGTCTGACCGTGAAAACTTTCCAATTCGCGCAACGATTTTGGAGATATTTTGTATAAAAGCTTTGGTATAGCATGTTTTTTTGTTAAATTCTCCAAAATCCGTTACCATGGTAACGCGATCGATATTAACTAACAAAAATAATACTAACATGTTTTCTGAGTGAGAGCAACTGGTTGACATTCAAAACTCCACTTAAAACTGACAGAATCCACGATAGGATTCGTGGGGTCAAATTGACCCCGGCTTCCCGTCGGCGTTATAAAATTGGGCTTCCCGTCGAAGGGATAAGGAGTTTTATTGATATTTTGCGATTTTTGGGTGCAGTGCACATTCCAAGTATGAACTGCGACGAAATGGCTGGAGCCAGACTGGCAGTTTGCGAACAGGAACTGATGTAGGCTTTCGCGCGTCTCGTGAGCATTAGTTCAAATTTCTTGTTAGAGAAAACACCACCGTTTCAATACACACATTGAACACGACTTTGTGCAGTTTAGTTTGCAAAGGTATATAGTAGCGTGCTGTGTTGATTGGTGCCTATTCGTGTGCATGTCAGGTGCGTTGGATAAACGCGCTGCTGGGCTGGGTGTGGCAGAGAAGTCCAGCCGCTGGACCCACAACTCTGAGACCCGACATCATCGAGTCCTGGTTGCGAGCGATGACCGACGAGGCCGACAAGCAGGCGGTGAGTCAGTTAAACTCAGTTGCTCTAGGACCATAGCATTCGGTTGTCACAACGAGCCTGCAACTTCAAACTTCTTCTGTTGCCGCAAGCGGCGTTGTCGTGGGTCAAACAAGTTGAGCGGAGCAGAACGTTGTAAAATTTTCAGACAGTCAGCTACAAATGTCTGACAGAAAAGATTATAGGTGTTTAAAATTTTAATTTTGTCCGTAAATTTCTCGTTATTTTGTATTTTTGGAAGAAAATCTTCACACACGCTGAAATGGATAGGGGCTGTTGTCTTCTGAAGTCCTGATGAGCTGTAGGGCTAACTTTGCCCTTCCATGATTCGCTCAAGCTGTCCAGATACTTTAGTCTCTGACGCCCCTTTGCTGTTTTCCCGTCTATCCTTTCTGTAATGACGGTATATAATGACGAGATGATGACTGTGTGCAATTGTGCCTATGTTTCAGCGGGACGTGCAGCTGCGTTTCGACGGGGTTCGAGGCTCGGTTCCGGAGTTTTCAAACGTCGCCGTTGACCCACAGTCGACTCTGCCTAATACCGACACCCTGGTTTGTTACAGACACTTTTTCTACTAAACTAACAAAAATACGCAGTACGCCTGAAGTGAACTCCTGTTATAGACTAGAACAGTCTCTGACAAGCTTTCGTGAACATCGAGAGAAAAAGCGTTGCAGTTTACGTAAGTCAGTGTCTTACTGGTAACCGCTTCAGTTCAGGACTTCTAGAAGGTGCTATATTATACACCAAATTCTAGTGTGATTGTGATCAGCAGTGATCCGCTAGAAACGCTAGGTGTCGAGAGGTGGGAAATGGCCTCCTATGCGAACTACTCACACGCTCATTAATCCGATGAGATTTTGTAATTTACGGTCTATGCAAATTGGTGAAATCCTGCAGACAGTTTAGTTCTGTACAGTTACTGACTGCAGTTACTGGATAGCATATCTTTATATGTACGATGCAGTTACCGGCTTTTCTGGCAACTGATGATGATGATGATGATGATGATGATGATGACTGTTTACTAGACGCTACAGGCGACGGTAACGGCCAAAGACCTGACTCTGCAACTCTGCGCGCTAACTCACACGCCTATGAACAGTACAACCGTCTTCTGTGACGTCTACGTCCTATATCTCTACGGACAGGTCAACGCTGCTCATCACTATATGCGGCCCACGTTGCCGCGTTATGCACTACACTATGCCCGTCCGTCCTGTGCTGTATAGCCTAGTCTGTAGTTTTTTTTGAATGAGAGAATATTAGGTAATAGTAAGTTAAATATGATGTTCAAACTTTACCCAATTCGAATGATATTTCTAGATCAGAGGGGCGAAGGCCAAATGACCAGATGGCAAATTTGATAGAAACGTAACCGCACACGAAATGCAATATGCAAGAACTTACGTAGTTAACTTCAGAATTAACTTAGGTCTAGGCCATGAACTGAGCATAGTTCAATGCGTTAGAGTAGGCTATAAATTTAATAAGCAGCTGCTCTTAACTTTAATGTATGTGAATATATTAACCTTATAAGAACACTGTGATAGACTTCATAGTCAAACAGTTATGTATACCCCGTTTACACGATGAAGCAAACATGAAGCAAACTTAGAGCACACGTGGTGCACGTGTATTTTTTAACACGTTTGCTTCATGTTTTCTTTATGTATGCTTTTTCGTGTAAAAGGGGTATTAATGCACGAGAGCTGATGATGATGATGAGTCGATAGTGTAGTGTATAGGCTTCAATACCGTCTATAGGCCTATGCCAGTGTAACTCTATCATGACTCTGATCGACGAAATAGGCCTACATTCTTCACAGGACATGTTTCAATGGTCAAGCAGTCGCGCTTAGTTAGAGTGACAGATGGCCATTATAACACCGCAGACACTGTGGTGAGTGACGTCAGAATGAAGTAAGTCGTGATATAACGATGTAAAAGCCTAAAAACCCTGCTATTGTACAGTACGTGTCGCGAGCGAAGACGTCGCCGCGCGTTCAGCGCTGAACGCAACGCACGCGACGTGCGCGACGCAAGTGACGTAAGTGACGCAACGACTCCTTCTATCTTTGCGTTTTGACCGTTGCGTCAGCTGCGTTTGTTGCGTACTCTCTTGCGTTCGCTGGGTACGTTGCGTGCGTTGTGTTGGATGAAAACTTTGCTTTATTTACTGCAGCGCGCACGTCCGTTCGATGCCGACGATGGAATACAAATTTCGTGTCTGGTTGTAAGTCGAACGGGTATATGCCAGATGGCGGCGCCGACCGCGTGGTACGGTCGCTGGCGTCGGAGATATTTTCTCGGCGCGGAGCTAAAGATAGACTGTGCATTGGACGAGACGGGATGGGGCAGGGTCGCGGGGCCAGGCGTCAGCTGGCGTCGATTTTACTCTCTGGAAGCGGAGCTAAGACCGACGGGCGTTGGCGCGTTAGGCCTACTTGCCGTAAACTTACGAGTAGTAGTCAGTCGGTCTCTCTCTACGCTATATAGATTATTGCTACTACTCGCAACTCCGCTAAACACCAAACTCCACGACTTACTGTTTTTTTTTCCTTTTCACGGACTGTATGTACTAGATGTACCCGCAGCAAAAATATTAATACTCAGAGTTGATGCAGATTTGCTGTGCAACAAGTCGTGCAATAAGCTGCAAAGGAAATGCAGAACAGATGCCTTTTTGAATAAATTTATACGTTGAAATAGTGACTGTGTAAATTCGTCAAGCTCGCCGTAGTGACATCTAACTGCAGCAAACGGAATTAATCGTACCAAAGAAAAAAACAAAAGCAGTTGCTAAAACTTTAACGTAGGTAATAAAAAGTTGCAATTGCAATTTGATGAATGTGCATAACGTTTGAATGCATTTCGGAAAGTGAACATTAAAAGCAGCGATTTTTAGAGCAAGCAAGTTGCACAACTTGTTGCACAACAAGTGGAGATCGCGCATGACTCTTGGACCAAGGTGGACCGGGTCATAAAATGTATACATAAGCTACTGTAAATCTCTTCACAGACTCCAGAAACCGTCGAAGCACTGATACACCGAGTACGGGCTATAAATCGGCTTCGGGTGGGTCATCTGAATACATCGGTAAATCGCCGGCCGGCTCAGAAATCTGCTGCTAAGTCCATTATGCTATCATGTCCGCTAGCACGTGCTAGCGAACAGGTCTCGGACAGGTTTCGGACAAGTTCGCTGGTGTCTGCGACAGGCTGACGACTTTTTCGGCTCGAAAAACTTGTCTCGGACTAGATAGCGCTATCACGATGTCGTGATAGTGCTAGTAGGTTCGCAACAAGTTCGCGACAAGTTCGCTGTGTTTTGACGTGCTAGCCAGATGGACTTTAGAAAACGACAGACTACGAACCTGTTCGATACTTCTTTGATACAGTAATTTACTTATTTAGTGCTATGACACTGAGTGAAAGTCGTCAATCTTTCACCACGATGACTGGGGTGTTATAACTGCCGAGAATTTTATTCCAGTCAAGCGTGACGGTTGAAACGTGTCTCGGGTCTGCATCCAGTGGCGTATTTAGGATTTGGCAAAGGGGGGGCATGGCGAGCGCGTAGAGCGCGAGCCTATAACGGGAGTCTGGGGGCGGAGCCCCCAGCGGGGTCCAGGGGCAGAGCCCCTGGTCGGGGGGCCTGAAGCTGAAACACTTTTTGCTTTTGAACGTTCAATGGAAGCCGCAAATTCGCCCATTTTTTTCTGAAATTTGCTGGAAAACGGCAAAAAACGCACCTTTTCATATAAAGTCGCCTGTGAAAAATTTTCATGGTCGGACCAAAGGGGGGCATCGCACCATGCCCCCCCCTTAAATACGCCACTGCACGCATCCCCATGCAGAACACACCGTCGATCACAGTCATGAAATAAACACATTTAACTTTTATCACCCTTTGGAGTGTGTCCTGTTAAATTCGCATAATACACTGTAGACGCGTGATGAAACGTATACTTAAAAGATCAGTTTCGTATGCTTGGTGCTAACAGGTGAAATCAGTTAACAAGAGTCTAAGAATCTAAGTTCTATGACTTGTATAGAAACATTGTTTCACAGATGCATAACAGTTTTTATTTAGGGGCAAGTTCCTGCGAGTCTCGACGCCCCTTACGCATGTGGAACATCAGACCATTGTGCTGACCAGAGACATGAAACGCGCTTTTCTTTCGTACAACAATTAGGCTTTTAATTAGGTGCAGTTTTGCGTACGTGTTTTTGTGTATATTTAGCTGAAGATAATTTGTCGTCCTTTTAACAATGAACTGACGACGTTCATATCATTCAGCTCCACTCCAGACGTAAGGTTACAGATTCTGCCCAGCGCCAGACTCGATGTGAGTGCAACCATAACTGCCCGCAATCTGTTGATTTTATTTCCTCATATAGTAAAATATCACACATTTTCTTAGTTGTTTGTCAGCTAATTAATTTCTTGTTTGCTTTTTTATGTGATAGACTTATAATTATATGTTGGCGGTTGAATTTTAATTAGATATTTCTTATTGTACGGCAAAATACTAATAAGAATAGTAATAAAAACCAGATACAAATACTACAGTACGTGTTTCCACAAAAAGTGTCCTCTAAACATTTTGCAATAACAAACGCAAACCTGCATCGAGTTGAGTGAACTTTTGTATTTATACGCACAAAACAAGGTCTATTTTTAAATTATACAGTATAGTTTCTCCGAAATCTGCCTTGTATGACAGCGTATGCTGCTAATCGTCGAGTCAATTTACCTTCTAAGTTATTATTGTAATTATTATAAATTATATTACATAATATTGGGTGTACGCCTCAGACGATGGCGGACATGTCGGGCATCGAGAAAGCGGTGCGCGTGGCGTTGGTAGGCGCGGTGACGTCAGTCACGTGGACGTCACGTGGTACACTTCATCAACAACAGCAGCAGCAGCAGATGCAGGGACGCATGGATGCACAGCGCTCATTCGCCACGCCCTCCGCCGGCCTTGGACCAATCAACCAGCCGTACGGCGGAGGCATGACGTCATCCGTGACGTCACAGCAGGTGCGACGTCATTTGTTATTCGTGTGTCATTGGCGCAAACCGTGCGGCGCACGTATTGTATATACACCGTGGGCCATAAAAAATGTGGCACTTTTTGTCGATATCTTCGCCGATTATTGACCGATTTTCAAAATGCGTTCGCTGTCGCACTCTGCAGAAAAATTTGCAATCGTGTGATTATTATAAATCCCACCACACTGTAAATGCATTTCTACACTACCCTGTTAAATATAAATGTATGCAAAAACTAACGATAATAACAAAAATTTAGGTAAATGAAAAAACACTTCAAACCAACATTGCGATGAGTGATCTGTATAACACTAGACTGTGTTAGACCCACACAGTTTAGTGTCATACAGACTATTCACTGCAGTGTTGGTCTGAAGTACTTTTAAAAATTTTACAAAAAATGTTTGTTTGTTATTATCGTTATACACTGTGTCCCATAAAAACATCCCCGACATTTTCGACTGTAACTTGAAAACCAATTATCAGATTTTAATAATATTTGGTACAAATATTCCTGACACAACTTGCCATCAAATGACTGTTTAGTTTCCCACCTCACCCAATGTATGCTTCTGCACTACCTAAGGAAAGCAGATCAAGCGAAATATGCGTTAGAAGCAACAGAAAAACCTGAAAAAACATTCTCAACATTACCGATCGTACCTTGAATAAAGATTAGCAGATTTTAATAATATTTGGCAGAAATATTTCTGACACAACTGGCTATTAAATAAGTGTTTTAGTTTTCACCTCACCCAACGTCTGCTTTTGCACTACCTGGAGAAAACAGACCAGGCATA